>Ga0302320_10027709_pt1 | contig 10907 bp, 9 predicted proteins | sample Bog_T0_3_FD_202130 | JGI IMG/M metagenome (GOLD analysis project Ga0302320, IMG submission 202130) | Peat permafrost microbial communities from Stordalen Mire near Abisko, Sweden - Bog_T0_3 | ecosystem: Environmental > Terrestrial > Soil > Wetlands > Peat | place: Sweden: Abisko, Stordalen Mire... | reverse complement strand
GTTCTTCATTTTGATCGAAATCCAACCGGAAAAGTTTGTGCCAAAATCCACTCTAAATGGCCCGTGCCCCGAAACGCTCTGGACGTCAAACTTCTCGATCACACGACTCGGTTCCACCATTTGAGCCGAAAGCGTCGCCTGAATTGAGACGGGTGCCGCGGCCGCCCATTTCGTGTCGTCAAATCCAACCGCGTTCCAATCGGGATCGTATTTTCGAGCGTCAATTTGCTCGCCGCCATGATCCCGGTATTGGCAACCGCCAATATCTTCGCCGGAACTAGCCTCGCAGCGCCAGCTTGTGTCCGACGCAAGCGAGATGCCGTCGCCGGCGATGGTCTTGCCGCGGAGCTGAACCCGAAGTGCCGGCTCGGTTTTGAAAAAACTGTAGCGGGACCACCCCGGCCCGGTCCAGATGGCGACGCAGTTGTCACCGGGTTTAAGCGCCTCCGTAATATCATAGGTGACATAAAGCACGCGCCGGTCGAGCCGGGTGAGCGAGGGCGCCAAGACTCGCGCACCGACCTTTTGCCCGTTGACGTAAAGCTCGTGATAGCCAACGGAGGCGACATAGATGAACGCCGAGGCCGCCTTGTCCCGAAGCGAAAATGTTTTGCGAAACCAGATTTGTTGTTCCTTTCGTGCGGTCGGGTGTTTGATCCAAGGTCCGGTCCAATCATTGGTCTCAATCAGGCCCATGGAAAAATGGGCGGGCGCACTCCACGCGGACGCGTTGGTGTCTTTGTCCCACACCCGGACTTTCCAAAAGCAAGATTGACCGGAAGTCAGTTTTTTGCCGGCGAAAGGAACCAGCGCGGACTGCGGCGAGAGAACCTGGCCGCTGTCCCAAATATCGGGTCGCCCTTGTTCCAGCAATGCAGCGCGGCTGGCCACCAACACCTGGTAACCCGTTTGCTTCTGTCCCCGGCTATGATCCGCGTCCGCCAGCTTCCAGCCAAACCGGGGCACCTGGACGTCAATCCCAAGCGGATCGGTCAAATACTCGCACTGCAAGTCAGACACCGTCACTCCCGCATGGGCGGAAAAATGCCACAGCATAAGCGCCAGGACGAAGCTCTTGGCCGACAGCAGAAGTATTCTGCGCATTTGCTTGGGGCGTAACGGGATCATGGCGAATGATAGGGCACAGAGTCCGCGGGCGCAAACACCAGCTGTGTCATTTTCCCGTTCTATGGCCAGATGAAAAGGCGAGTACCGGAACGGCAAGAAAAAAATGGCACGATTAGCCTTGAATTGCCTTGATTCGGCTTAAATGGCGGCGAATTGAGCGCGGATTTGCCCGACGTGCAAGAGAACTGGCCCGCGGAGCGGGCTGGTCGCGCTCCCCGGAAAGTCTGATGGTGATTCGGGTGCCCCGATTTTGCTTGCTTCACGCGGAAGCCGGAAGTAGGTTGCCGCCATGCCCTCGGACAGCACACGCGATGGATCGGCGCTTTTGCGGCAAACCGTTGCGCCGTCCTTATGCCCAGGTCACCCCGTCGCCGGTTCCCGGTCTCGCCTGGCGGCTTGAATTCCCACATTGAGCGAGATTGAACAAACACCCAATTAGATTCCTATGAAAAGAAATGTTCTCTGCGCTGCCATGGTTCTCCTCGCGGGATCGCTCATGGCGGCCGATAAAGACGACGTTGGCGCCGCCATCGCCAAGCTGGCCGCGGCTGATAATTATAGCTGGAAGACCTCCGTATCGAACGTCCCCCCCCCAGATGCCGCCGGCGGCGGCGGCGGGCGGCGCGGCGGCCGCGGTTTTGGCGGCACTTCATCCGGCAAGGCCCAGAAAGATGGCTTGCTCTACGTGAACATGCCCGGACGCGGCGGCGTGACCGAAGGCTATGTCAAGGGTACCAAAGGAGCCATCAAGGCCGGTGACGACGGTGCATGGGCCTCCTTCGCCGAAGCGACTGCGGACGATGGCAACGGCGGCTTCAATCCCGCCACCTTCGCCGCCCGCCGTCTCCAAACCACGAAATCCCCCGCTGACACGGCCAAGGACCTCCTGGACAAGGTGAAATCCGTCACTAAAGCGGACGACGCCTATACCGCCGACCTGACCGAGGACGGCGCCAAATCATTCATGACGATGGGCTTTGCCGGTTTCGGCCGCGGTGGCGGCGCTGGCGGCAACGGCCCGGACATCAGCGGCGCGAAAGGCTCCGTGAAGTTCTGGGTCAAAGACGGCGTTCTGGTAAAATATGAAACCCACATCGAAGGCACCATGAGTTTTGGTGGAAATGACCGCCCGTTGAACACGATCACCACGGTTGATATCACCGACGTCGGCGCAACCAAGATTGAAGTCCCCGACGACGCCAAGAAGAAGATGTCCTGACGTTTTTGGACTTTAGTTTCCCAAGCCGGACGGCTCCGTATGGAGTGGTCCGGCTTTTTTCGTGGCCGGATCCGATGGGATCAGCGCCAGCGCATTTTCGATGGCCTCGGGCAGTTGCAGCAAGAGAGGATTCAGGATGTCCACGCAAACCGACTCCGGCAGGTTGACCGGACGCGCCGCCGCGGCCAGCGCCAAGAGCGTTTCCCGACCGTAGGTCACCAAGCCGTGCCGCAACGGCCAGGAATAGACCGCCAGCGTCAGACCGTACACCACCGTGTGCCACCCGACCGCCTTGCCCGCTTCCACTGCCGCGAGATAACGTTGCACCGTCCGCTCGTCGCGCAATGGGCGCAGGCCCTTGAGTTGAGTGCGGCCAATGCGCTGGCTGGCGGAGGCAAAGGCGGGCCACGCCGGTTTGACGGAGAGTTCCGCGTCGAGGGCAATCAGTTCACGGGCGTGTCCGCACGCGGCGTGATAACGCGCCCGGGTAATGGCCGGAATTTCCAGCGGGATGAGAAACCGGCTTTGATACGCTTCGAGAAACGTCCGCAATTCGCCTTCATCCCGAACCCCGCCGACCATGATTTCCTCAGCCAAACCTTCCGGAAAAATATCCGGCGAGCCGATCTGTCGAAGAAATGACGCACATTCTTCGGGCAATGGCCCGGCCTCGTCCGGCGCGTTTAGCGGGCCGGATTTAACATTCGGGCATGGGTTGTGACGTCTCATGCTGCGAGCTAGAGCCTAGTCGCGCCACCGGCGGCGTCCAAGCGGTAAAAGTGCGAAAAATAGAATTTTTATGTTGCAATCGCGTCCGCATGAATTTTTGTTCGATTTCTTTTCGATTCCAGTTGCATCGCCGCCGCAAAATTGCTTTGATGAAGACCGAGCCAACGACTCGCAACCGGGTGCGCTTGCGCGACCCCGGTCACATGAATTTGTTTTGGACAATTTGAGCAGTCCGGCAACCATTTATATATCCGGCTGCACTGGGGCAGGTTTTTAATTCCTTTTTAACCGGCGAATTCCTCCGGCGCCGACCCGTGACTGAAGCGGTAAATGTTTTAATTGTGGCAAACAGCGAAAACGACGCGAACATGCTTTACGCCCTGCGCATGTTGGCGCCGGATCCTTTTGTTTTTTTTCGCGTGGATGGCAAATGCCACGCCGTGGTCAACGACCTCGAATTGGACCGCGCCCGAAAAAAGGTCCCGCACTGCCGCATCATTTCCTACAGCCAATGCCTGGAGAAACTTCGCCGACTCCGTATCAAACGTCCCGGCATGGCCGCCGTCATCAATCTTCTGCTGCGCGAGCAAAACCTCCACAAGATCTTCGTCCCGCCCAATTTTCCGTTTGGGCTGGCCCGCGATCTGCGCCAGTACAAGATCAAGGTCCGCGTCAAAAAGGGCGGCCTTTTCCCGGAACGCGAATTCAAGCATGCCGACGAACTGAAAAAAATCAGCGCGGCCATTATGATGGCCGAAGTCGGCTTGTCCGAAGGCATTCAGGCCCTGAAAAGTTCGAAAATCGCCAAGGACGGAAAATTGGTGTATCATGGCGTCCCACTGACTTCCGAGAAGCTCCGCAGCATCATTGATGTGAGCATCCTCCAGGCCGGCGGCCGGCCCGGACATACCATCGTGGCCTGCGGCAGACAATCGTGCGACCCGCACGAGCAAGGCCACGGCGTCCTGCGCGGGCACCAGCCGATCATCCTGGATGTCTTTCCCCGCTCGCACAAAACCGGCTACTTCGGCGACGTGACGCGCACGGTGGTTCGCGGGAAGGCGAGCGAGGCCGTCCGCCGTCTCTACGACACTGTCTGGCACGCCCAGGAAATCGGACTCGCCAAAGTCCGCGCCGATGTTCCGGCGATTGAGATTCACGCGGCCGTCCGGAATTATTTTGAAACGCAGGGATACAAGACTTGCCGGAAAAACGGCCATCTCATCGGCTTCTTCCACGGCACGGGTCACGGCGTCGGTTTGGAAGTCCATGAACCGCCCCGCATCACCCACAATTCCACCGACGTTCTCAAGCCCGGCCATGTGCTTACCATTGAGCCGGGACTTTATTATCCGGAGTTGGGCGGCGTCCGACTGGAAGACGTTGCCTGCGTCACGGGAAATGGGCCGCGGAACCTGACCAAGTTTGAGAAGGTTTTTGAAGTTTGACCTGCTTCAGTTCCAGCCGAAGCGCCGGCGTGCTTCCTCCCGGACTTGTTCAAACGGAATTCCGTCGCGCGAATTTTTACGGAATTCTTTGGCGCGCTGGTCGAGTTCGGACTTTTGCTCGCGCGTTAGCTCGTCGTTGAAATCACCAAATTCCCTCTCAATGATCTCGACGAGTTCGCGTCGCTGCGGTTCGGGCATCCGCCGCAGTTCTTCGAGAATTTCCCCCGCACTCATGACATCAAAACCAACAGCGTTGGGACATTTGGCAATTCGGAATGAGTTCAGACGATCAACAATCCCCCTTCAAGAGCGAGTCGCGCAACTTCTGCCAAGGTCTTGGGTCTCATATTCTGCCTTCGTCAAACAAAGCCAATTATTCCTCCTCGCGCCGGCCCCAATACCTATAATTGACATTTGGAAACACATTGTCCGTCCACTCCAGTCCAGCCAGCCAGGCTTCCTCAATTTCCTGCCGCGTGATCTGGTCATGCAACACCAGAAAACAGCGAATGTGCTCCTTGAAGCGCGCGGCGGCGTAATCCGGGCTCGTCCCGGTGTGCAGAATGAACGCCCAGTCGCTGGACTGCGCCAGCAACAATTCGCGCGCCGCCTGCTTCAAGGCCCGCTCGAGCACGCCGCTGGCGTTGGGAAATCGCTGCACCAGTTCGGTCATCTTCGCCTGCGCCGCGCGCAGATGCGGATAAATCCATTCGTTGCTGTCGTTGAGCCAGACGCGCCAGTAGCCTTCCTCGCCCCAACTCGACGCCCCCGGCATGGCCACTTGATGGGTCATGTTCAGGCGCAAATATTCGGCCGGCGTATCCAGCCGGAAGACATCCTGGTCGCAGGCCGCCTTGCGCACGAAAAGGTTTAGAAATTCCGGCCCTTCGTACCACCAGTGCCCGAACAATTCCGCGTCGTAGGGCGCCAGCACCACCGGCTCGCGATCCATGATCTGCGCCAGTTCGGTGAATTGCGCCATGCGGCATTTCAGGAAGTGGCCCGCGTGCTCGTCGGCGGCGGCCAGCGCGGCGCCCCGGTCGTACACCTGTTTGTCGCCCGTCGGGCCGGTGATGCGATGATATTTGATGCCGGTAAAACCGCGCGTGTCCGAAACCGGCAAATACGGTTTCACGTAGTCAAAATCCAAATCAAAACCAATGTCCCGGTAAAAATCGCGGTAGCGCGGATCGCCCGGATAACCCTCGTTCTTGCTCCAAACCTGTTTGGCCGACTCAAAATCGCGCCCAAAAGCCGCCACTCCTCCGGGCGTGAAAACCGGCGCGAAAACCCCGTAGCGCGGGCGCGGACGGGACTGCAACAGCCCATGCGTGTCGGTGACAAACCAGCGGATGTTCGCCTCCTGCAAAACGGCGGCGACCTCCTCCGCGAAGGCGCACTCCGGGAGCCAGATTCCTTGGGGGTCGCATTCGAAGCATTCGCGGTGGTAATCCCGGGCCACCAGGATTTGCGCGCGCAACGACGGGAGGTCCTCCGCCAGCAACGGCAGCAGCGCATGCGTGGCGGCGCAGGTGGCAATCTCCAAGATGCCTTGTTCCTGAAATTCGCGGAAGGGACGGAGCAGGTCCCGCTCGTGGTAAGCATAGGTGTCGCGGATGCTGCTCAAGCGATGGTGGTACATCCAGGCCAGTTCGCGATAGGCCCGGTCCCAGTGCGTCCGGTGAATCTCCTTCTCCGCCAGCTCGACCAAGCCGTTCAGGTGCCGCAGATACCGCTCCTGCAACTGCGCGTCCCGCAACATCGCGCACAACGGCGGCGAAATCGACATCGCCAGGCGGGCCTTGATGCCGTCCTCCACCCAGCCGTCCATCACTTGAATCAGCGGGATGTACGTTTCGGTGATGGCTTCAAAAAGCCAGTTTTCCTCGAGAAATTTTTCATGCTCGGGATGGCGCACAAACGGCAGGTGCGCGTGCAACATGAGGACAAAGTGGCCTTGCATTTAAAATCAGTCCAAATCTCTCGTCAAACGTTCGGCAATGGCTTCGCTCTTCCAAAACAGCCCGATTCCGGCCACGAGCGGAATCGCCTTGATCACCAGCATCATGATCGAATGCGGTTGTTGGTGGGACAGTAACTGGAAAATATCCGGCAGGTAAAGACAGATGCTTAGAAGAATGCAACCCGCCGAGACCAATCGAATCGCCGCCAGGGCTGCTTTCTTGATGGGACTCACCGGATTAGGAAACGGCCTCGACGGTCGGCGCTTTCAAAGTCCCGTCCTGCGGATGCGCCTCGACTCCGCCATGATATTGACTGGCCCGGCTGAAGCTTAACTCCGCCCGGCGCGTCTCCTCGCCGTCCGCCGATTCCGCGGTGATCGGCAGGCCATAACTTCCGTCCGGCAGCGCGAAGCGAAAACTAAAACTGCCGTCCTTGCGCAGGCGTATCTTCCTCCCGCCAATCTCGACGTTCGCGTCCGGCTCGGTTGAGCCATAGACGATCAATTCGGCGTTGACATTGAACCAGAAGCTTCGCCCCTTTTTCCGCTCGCCCGACGGGCTGGTGATCGCGCCAAAACCCGCGGTCGGCGATGCCGCACCGGCCTCGCCGCGCGGCACATCGCCCGGCCCGCCCGGCCCGCCCGGCCCGGCTGCACCCGGCTGCCCAAATTGCGCCGCCGCGATGGAGGACGCGGTTTGCTCCAATTGCCGGCGAATTACTTCCGTCACCTCAACCGGCCCGACCCAAATCCGGCGCGAGTCGTCCAGCTTGACTATCGCCGCCAGCGCCTTTTCCTGGGCGGGCGTCCACGGGCCGGGAATCTCCTCCGGCTCCGGCAGGTTCGGGAAGCTTTCCATGCGCAATTCCTGGACTGCCGCCGCCAGCGGCTCGCTTTGCCGGACCGCCGTTTGCACCGTCGCCACCAATTCCTCGAAGGGAACCTCCACTGGAATGGAGGCGAACTGCACGACCGCTTCTTCCGCCAGGGAATCCGATGGCGTCAACGTAACCCCGGACCGCGCCGTTTCCACCCAGTTCTTCGCGCGGTCGTAATAGCCGAGCGTCACCGCATATTTGGCCCCGGCCTGCGGCGCCGGCACGAACCAATGCCGGGATTCCGGGTGCAGTTGAATTTGCGCCACCGGCGCGGCGGCCGCGGTGTCCTGATGGAGCCGCAACATTTGATGGCCGTCGGCGGAGAGCGCGTTGTAGCTCTTCAATTGCGCCGCCGTGAAATCCCAGTGCGCATAGAGCCAGCGCGGATCGCGGGCGGTCAAATAAATTTTTTGCGTGCCGTAAGATTCCGGCAGGGTGGGCGCTTCGAGTGGGATGGACACCGGCGGAGGGGTGGGGCCCAGCGCGTATCTCCGGCCCACGCCCCCTGCGGCCGTCGGGGGAGGGTTGTCGCCTTCCAATAAAATCGGCGGAATCTTCAACGGCGCGCGGGCGCCGGGTTTCTTCGGTTTGACAGGCGCAGGTTCCGGGAGTTTCACCGGGCTGGTGGCCGCCGTTTTGCCGCGCGCGTGCCATTGCTCGACTTTGGCGGCCAGCGTCGTGGCCGCCGCCGAAGGCAGCGGGGGCGGGGGCGAGATCGCGGCCGTTACCGGTTTGGGGTGAACCGCCGGGTTGGCTTCGGCGACGGCGGGTGTCGCGGCGGGCTTTGGCGTCGCCATTGTCCCGCCGCCTGCGGTTGTGCCGGAGGCCGCACGGCGTGGCGGCACAACTTTCGCCTTTCCCCGCGCCTTGGAGAACGCGGCTGGTTTGGCTGCGGCCGTCGGGGCGGCGGTCGCTTTCCGGCGTGATTTGGCGGCAGGTGACGGAGAAGGTTTGGCGGCTTTGACGGTCTTCGACTTTGCTTTCGGTGAAGAATCCGATTTCTTTGATTTCATAGGTGATCGAGCGCGGCACCTGCCATAAAGCAGAAAACACTATCGTCGAGACGCCGCCGTCCCGCAATCAGAAAATTCCTTGATTCCTGATCAATTCTGGCTAAACCTCATCCCTTTGCAGTCCGATAATCCTGAGCCGGTTTCACTAAATTATGAGCCAAAATACAGCCGCGCCTGCCCCTGCGGGGGCGCGCACTCCGTCCTTGATCTTCGTGGTGGACGACTCCGCGATGCTGGCGGATTTCGCCGCCATGGTCCTTCAGTCCGCCGGCTATCAGGTCAAACAATTCACCGAGCCCGGCATGTTGTTGAAGGCGATGGGTGATGGCCAGCTCCGCCCCGACCTGCTGGTGACCGATTATGACATGGGAGCCCACGCTTTGAACGGTTTGGACCTCATTGTCAATTGCCACAAGATTCACCCGGCGATGAAGACCATTCTGGCCAGCGGCACGGTGGACGGCTCCGTCACGCTTCATCACTCCGCCAGAGTGGACCGTTTCCTGAGCAAGCCGTATCCGCCGGCGCAGTTGAAGAGCATGGTGGCGGAGTTGTTGAAGTGAGCCTCACGTCACCCCTGCGACTTTAAATCCTTCCTTTTCCAGGAAGGCCCGAATTTTGGCCGGCTGATCGCCTTGCAATTCGATGCTGCGTCCCCGCGTCGTCCCGCCGCAACCGCAGGCGTTGCGCAGCTTGCGCCCCAGTTCCTCGATGCTGGCCGCGCCGATAAACGGCGCGAAATCGTCCACCACAATCACGACTTTGCCCCCGCGATGAGCCGTCTCCCGGCGCAGCACGACCCGTCCCAGTTTTCGCTTGCCCGGCTCGGGCGCGGACTCAGACGGAGCCGGAACCTCCGCCCCCGCGGGCAGCCCTTCCATTTTCAGATTGGCAAAAGGACTGTTCAACTCCGGCGTATTTCCGGGAACAAAACGAGGATCAGACTTTCCTGCCATAATTGGTCCGCCAAAAATATAAAGGCGAATGCCTATGGTCAACGTTTCTGTTCTATTGACGATCGGCGATGCCACAAAAAAAGTGGTTTGATTAGGTCGGATTTTGTCACATGGCTGGGAACTTTCATCGGCTGGCTTGGAAATTCGCGGAAGGCGAAGGAAAAGACAAAATGATTGATGACAAAATCATAAGACGTGACGGCTCGGGCAAGAGCATGGCATCTTGGCATTCTATGGCACGCATCTGGTCCTGATTTCCCGGGACGGACAATTCAACTTTCATGGGGTAATGTGGCACGGGTTTGGAGAAAGTGCATTCCGACGGTACGGACGATTTTGCGATTTTTCAAAAAAAGGCTGCCCACAGGGGGAACGATTTGTTGCCACCGCCTGTGGCTTTGGGGCGGAAGTGTAAATAGTTAGGACTGACGCCTACGGTTGACAATGTTTGACGTGGCAAAGGAGCGGCCCATTCAGCCGGAATTCCCAAACGGCGGCTCGGGAGATTGGCCCTGTTATTTGCAGTTTTTCCTGGCGGATTTTTCAATGGCGACTTTGATTTGCTCGCGTAGTCCACCATCAGTCTCGGTTTCAAAGCATCGCTGAAGGAGATCAGAGACTTTGGATCGCAGAGATCGATCAAGTGGGCAAAAGACGAGTCTGGAAATCCCGCTGAGAGCGCGTCCCCGTATCGTAACATCGGGATGGCTCGTCAGAGGCTCGAGCGCCACAAATCCAGCCTCCCCGAATTCAGAAATAGTCCCACCGGCGTCTTGACTTAGCTGCTCGGTGTTGGCTCCTTTATCATCGGACAAATAAAGCTTCAGTTGGTCATCAATCGTTCGACGAGCTTGGCCGCCCAAATGCTCTTTGGCTGGCGGAAGCAGCAAAAAATGAATCAGATGTTCGATAGCCCGAACGTCGCCGCGCCTGGCCAGTACATGCGCAGCAAGCGACGCGTAATATCCACCTCTCTCAAGAATTTTTAAGAGCAACTGCGCGCTCCGTTCATCCCGGTAGCCCGCTAACGCGCTGATAGCGTTGTCGTTAGCGCGACCGAACACGCCCTCAGCCGCTGCCTCTATTAGCGCATCAAGCGCCTCTGGCGGGCACAAATTGCCCAATGAGTCCGCGGCATTCCAGCACACATAGTTTACCGGATCATTTAGAGCTTCAACCAGAGCACTGACGGCCTGCCTTCCGCCAATGCGTCCGAGTTGCTGTACGGCTTTAACGCGATCGTCTTCGTTCTCCGACTTAAGCTTCTTCAGCACTTTCTCCAGCACCAACGGCTTTTCTCGCGGACGAATTCGCCGGTTGGGCTTGGCTGGCGGATCAAGATAGACGGTGGGCAGTTCACCCGGTATTAAAGTTTGCTCAAAATGTTGATTAAGTTCCTGGCTCATCCAATCGCCAAAAGAACGAAAGCGCGTAGCCCCAGGACTGGAATTTGAGAAGAACCACGTTTCCCATTCCCCGTCCGGCCAAATTACCATAGGGTTCAGTAGAACGACAGCATCATCACCGATTTCGGTAATGCAAAGCCCCTGGGCAAGATGTTTGATCTCAAATT
>Ga0302320_10027704_pt1 | contig 10908 bp, 9 predicted proteins | sample Bog_T0_3_FD_202130 | JGI IMG/M metagenome (GOLD analysis project Ga0302320, IMG submission 202130) | Peat permafrost microbial communities from Stordalen Mire near Abisko, Sweden - Bog_T0_3 | ecosystem: Environmental > Terrestrial > Soil > Wetlands > Peat | place: Sweden: Abisko, Stordalen Mire... | reverse complement strand
GGCACCCAGGCCCATACCGGCATCACCGAGGGCACGCTCTACCGCGACCAGGCCTGGCACTTCTACATGATCGGCCGCTCCCTGGAACGCGCCGACCAGACCACCCGACTGCTCGATACCCGCTTTCATTCGCTGGCCCCGGTGTCCGACGCGGCGGACGCCGACATCGATGCCGGCCAGTGGAACGCCCTGCTGCGCGCCGCCGCCGGCTACCATGCCTACCGGCGCGAACACCCGAGCGGCTACAACGCCCCCGAGGTCGCCTGCTTCCTGCTCGCCAACAAAGCCTTCCCCCGTTCGGTCGGCCTCAACCTGATGCAGATCGAGTGGCACCTGACCCAGCTTCGCACCCGCTATTTCCTCCGCATGTCCCCCGCGCTGGAGCGTCTGGACGCGCTGAACGGCATGCTGACCTACCAGCACGTCGGCGAACTCGCTGACGGCCGGCTCTCGCCGTTCCTGGACTACGTGCAAGGCGAGATCGGCGGCCTGCATAAGGACATCGTCGAGACATTCTCGGGGTAGGGGCGCCGCGCCGGCGTTCAGACCCGCTCGCAGACACCACCTGCAATCACTCGCCGCCATCCGATTTTTCTGTTAAACAGAAATCCGTCCACCGCGCCGGCGCCGGACAAAAGCGCCGTCGGAGCTTGCCCCTGCGGGCACCCCGCCACACGTCGCAATCGCGCCGGGCGTCTTGGACCATGAGCATGTCGTTGTCCGCGCGACTGACGACACGGACGAGGATTACGAGGCCCGGTGCCGCGTATGCGCCGCCGCCTTTAACTTCGCCCGCGAATCTTGACCTCATCGCCCTTCCGGGAGGGCGATTTTGTCTGGTGCGCCTTCCCCGAACGGGAGAATCCAGTCCGTCCCGGTCCCCTGCACCTCGCTTACACGCTCGCCGTGGTCGCGGCGGCAGTCGGCAAGTTCCCCGGCACCACGCCCGAGGAAATGCCTGCCGAGATTACCTGGCACCGCCGTTTCACGGCGGAGGAATTCAACGTGCGGGCGACCGAGCAGCCCCATTGGCGTGCCCGGCCTGCACCGCCGCATCCACCGCATATCGAGGATGCGGAAAGATTTATCGCCGAACGGCCGGGCGATGCCGTGGGCGTCGTGTTTCTGGACGGCGGCAGGCCCGTGCAACCGGACGTGACCGCGCTCGACAACGATCAGCGCAACCCAGGTGCCCCGCGCGGCCTCTGGCCGTCGTCAGCGGAAATCTCTGGAGCTATGCTCGAACGCTACGGCAAGCCGAAACCCTAACCGGCCGTGCTCCGCTTGCGCCAGGCTTGCAAGCGTAACATAGTGTTCGAGTGAACGTGTCAATGAGAACAATAGCATACGAATCCCGGAAGTCGTTGCGGGAAGCGAGGCCATGTTTTCCAATAATCACAATTTTCGAGAATTTCGTTAGAATTAATAGGAATTTAATCGCAACATATCCGCGTGCCAATAATTCTCTTATCGGCTTAAGGATCGGCTCAGGTCGGCGAACATGGCCTTACGGTATTGCGGCGGGGCGTCCATCCAGCCGGTTGGCGTCGCGGCAAAGGAGTTCGAGAGGATCACATCAAAACGCAACGCCGCAAGCTTCTCGATAGTCCGGCGCATTTCGGGACGATTGGGCGCACTTACCCAGTATTGCCACGACCCGTCCACAGGGACGATCGTGTCTCCTATAAACAGAAACCTGCGTTCGCCGCTCGTCCATAGATAGGAAAACGCGCCCTTCGTGTGGCCGGGAGTCGGGATAATTTCCAGGTCAGGCGCAAGCTGGCAGGGCCGGTAAGGCAAAGGCGTGTCGATTTCAATGCCGAGTTTTTTCAGCGCGGTTGCTTCGATACTACTCGCCATGATGGGCGCGCCTAGCCGCCTGGCCATTGTCACGGTTACCGGCGCCCCGTGATGCCTGTCGCCCAGCAGGATAAGAGACACGCCGCCAGCCGCGGCGATATCAGGCTCGGCGTCGCTAATGTCAGCTTTGGTGGCAAAGAGAATATTCCCGGCCGGTCTCCTTATGAGATACGTCAATCGGGTCTTCGATTCCGGCCGAACCGGCAAAATCAGGAATAAAGATGGATATATCTCTTTCAACGGCCCCCCCTGCCAGTAGCCCAGGACTACAGTATGCTATCCGACCTCCGGCCATCAACATGGGCTTTCGTTCGAAAGTCAAGATATGTGTATCAAAATCGGGGCGTTGATAAAATTGGGCTTTTTTGATGCGTATGTTGGATGCATAATTGGTGCATGATTTACGGCTACGCTCGCGTCTCGACCGACGCCCAGGACCTCAGCAACTAGGTGGCCCAGCTTAAGGCCGCAGGGTGTGCGACGATCTTCCGCGAGAAGATCGGCGGCGCCCATGCCGAGCGCCCGCAGCTTAAAAAGCTGATGGCGAAGCTCGATAGGGGCGACGTGGTTGTCATCCCCGCGGTTGGCGGCCTGTCGCGCGACACGACCGATCTTCTGGTGATCGCGGGCGACAAGCAGCGCACCGGAGCGGGGTTGCGCTCGATCGCGGAGCTGGTTGTCTATACGACATCCGACTTCGCCGAGGCGGTGCTTGCAATGCTCGGCGTCGCCGCGAAGCTCGAACGCCGCCAGATCATCGAACGCACCTCGCGCGGCCGGGCCGACGCGAGGGCGAAGGGCGTTGTGTTCGGACGCAAGCCGAAGCTCACTCCGCACCAGATGCGCGAGGGGCGCGCACGGATCGAGGCGGGCGGGACGCAGCCCAGCGTTGCCCGAAGCTACAACGTCAGCCAGACGACGATTTCGAGACTGGCGGGATGATGACGTGAGTCGACGCCGCAGAAATGCCACCCAGAAGCGTGAAATATACACCAAGTCGATCCCGACCGAGGGCAAGTTGACCAACCTGCCGCAACCGCCATCAGCGGAACCACCCGCATCATCGCCTCCACCGAGAAGCGAAAAGATTGTGACTGACTCGGAGGCGACGACACCGCCATGGTGGAAATTTTGGAAGGCCACCACGCCAGAGGTGGCATTATCGAGGGCAACCGTGTGGCTCGTTATGGCCACATTCGCCCTTGCCGCGATTGCATTGGTGCAGGCAGTGATATTATCGACCACCGACAGCTCGACACGAAAGGCCGCCGATGCAGCGGTTAAGTCAGCCGCAGCAGCAGAGGTTGCCTTGCAACTCACACAGCAGGAACAGCGCCCGATTGTGTGGCTGACCAATGATCTTGGCGCACCGCACCTCATAATGAGCAAGCTTCCTTCCGATCCCACGACCGGGCAAATTGTCTGGGATTGGCATTATACGAACTATGGAAGAACGCCCGCCCTGCATGTGAGCTATCGGCATTTCATAGTTGTTGATGGTAAGCGCTCGGAGAGATTCGGCGTGAAGTCAACGAGTTCCAGCGCCGCGCCCCTACCAACAAACAAGGACGATTTCACTTCTGTCGTGTCGGCCCCCCGGCGTTACACCAAATGATTTTTCACGCCTGATTCAAACCGATGAAGCTATAGGAATAGAGGGAGAAATCACATACGAGGATGCAGCAGGCAAACAGTATCATACGACGTTCTGCCTTCGGAAGCTCGCACTAGGCGCCATTATGTATTGTCGTGTAGGTAATGATATTAAGTAAGCGAATACCGCCGTGAGCGCGATTTAACATAACGCCGACTATCCAGCCGACAGCGACGTAGGCCTGTCTATATACGCCGATGTCCTTTCGATCGCCCACGCCCCAATCGACACCCACGCTCAGACAACGGACCGCACCCCCCAAACCCCACACTTCCCACCACCCAATCCCCCCGCTACCCTCCCGCCATGTCCATCACCACCCGCGCCTCGGTCTGCCCGCACGACTGCCCCTCCACCTGTGCCCTCTCGATCGAGGTCCACGACGGCACCCGCATCGGCGCCGTCCACGGCGCCGCCGACAACAGCTACACCGCCGGCGTAATCTGCACGAAAGTCGCCAAATACGCCGAACGCATCCACCACCCCGACCGCCTCACCCACCCCCTGATACGCACCGGACCCAAAGGCTCCACCCAGTTCCGCCGCATCACCTGGACTGAAGCCCTCGACCGCATCGCCGACGCCTTCACCCAAACCACCGCCAAATACGGACCCACCGCCGTCTGGCCGTTCTACTATGCCGGCACCATGGGCCTCGTGCAGCGCGACGGCATCAACCGCCTGCGCCACGTCATGCGCTATTCCCGCCAGAAAATGACCATCTGCACCGCGCTCCCGGAAATCGGCTGGCGCGCCGGCATCGGCCAATGCTGGGGCGTCGATCCCCGCGAAATGGCGAGATCCGACCTGATCGTCGTCTGGGGCGGCAACCCCGTCTCCACCCAGGTCAACGTCATGACCCACATCTCCCGCGCCCGTAAGGACCGAGGCGCCAAACTCGTCGTCATCGACCCCTACAAAACCCCCACCGCCGCCGTCGCCGACCTCCACCTCGCGCCAAAACCCGGCACCGACGCAGCCCTCGCCTGCGCCGTCATGCACATCGCCTTCCGCGACGGCGACGCCGATCGTCCCTACATGCGTGACTACACCGACCAGCCGGACGCCCTCGAACAACACCTCGCCACCCGCACCCCCGAATGGGCCGCCGCCATCACCGGCATCCCCGCCACCACCATCGAAACCTTCGCCGCGCTCTACAACAAAACCAAACGCAGCTACATCCGCTGCGGCTACGGCTTCACCCGCAGCCGCAACGGCGCCGCCGCCATGCACGCCGTCACCTGCCTCCCGGCCGTCACCGGCGCCTGGCAACACGAAGGCGGCGGCGCACTCTGGTCCAACCGCGCCATGTACCACTGGGACAAAACCCTGATCGAGGGTATCGACGCCCTCGACCCCTCCATCCGCTCCCTCGACATGAGCCGCATCGGCAGCGTCCTCACCGGCGACCGCAGCGAACTCCGCGATGGCCCGCAAGTCCACGCCATGCTGATCCAGAACCAGAACCCGCTCACCGTCTGCCCCGACAGCAACAAAGTGCGGCGAGGCTTCGCTCGCAGCGACCTCTTTGTCGCCACCCACGAACAGTTCTTGACAGAAACGGCAAGATGGTCCGACATCGTCCTCCCCGCCACCATGTTCATGGAGCATGACGACATCTACCAGGCCGGCGGCCACAGCCACATCCAGATCGGTCCCAAACTGATCGAGCCACCCGGCGACTGCCGCTCCAACCACGAACTCCTGCAAGGCCTCGCCACCCGCCTCGGCGCCAAACACCCCGGCTTCGACATGACCGCGATGCAGATCATCGAAGCCACCCTGAAACGATCCAACTACCCCGACGCCAAAACCCTGCTGGAAAACCGCTGGATCGACGAAATGCTGCCGTTCCGCACCGCCCATTTCCTCGACGGCTTCCCCACACATGACAAACGCTTCCACTTCGCCCCGAACTGGGCCGCCCTCGGCGACAACCACGCCATGATGCCGCCCCTGCCGGACCAACTCGACAACACCGAATCCGCCGGCGATACCGCCCCGTTCCGCCTCGTCACCGCCCCCGCCCGCAGCTTCCTCAACTCCTCATTCACCGAAACACCATCCGGCCGCAAACGCGAACGACGCCCCACCGTCCTGGTCAACCCCGACGACGCAGCGAAACAAGGCCTCACCGACGGCGCCAAAATCCGCCTCGGCAACCCGCGCGGCGAGGTCGTCTTGCACGTGAAAATCGCCCCCGGTCAGCAGCCAGGCGTGCTGGTCGCCGAAAGCATCTGGCCCAGCGAGTGCTTCGAAGGCGGCATCGGCATCAACGCCCTCACCAGCGACGACCCCGGCCCGCCCTGGGGCGGCGCCGTCTATCACGATACCGCCGTCTGGATGCGCGCCGAAGCCGCCGCAATCGCCCTTGCCGCCGAATAACCGCCCCAAGGGCAACCACACAAGGACAGCACAATGTTGCGAACAGCGGCTCCCTACCTCCTCAGCCTGCTGCGCATCGTCGCCGGCCTGCAGTTCCTGGAGCACGGCACCCAGAAATTCCTCTCCTTCCCCACCCGCGCCGGCCCCGCAGCCCCCGAACTGCTCTCGCTGCTCGGTGTCCAGGGCTGCCTGGAGATCGCCGGCGGCCTGCTGATCATCCTCGGCCTGTTCACCCGCCCGGTCGCCTTCCTGCTCGCCGGCGACATGGCCGCCGCCTACTTCATGGCGCATTTTCCAAAGAGCTTCTTTCCCGCCCTGAACGGCGGCGACGCCGCCATCCTGTTCTGCTTCGTCTTTCTCTACCTCGCCGCCGCCGGCCCCGGCCCAATCAGCATCGACGCCACCCGCCGCGACTGAACAACCGGTTCGTCCAAGCCGCCGTCCACCCCACGCCGCTACCACCTGCAACCACGCCCCGCGGCACCATATCCCGCACGCGGCCCAACGGCCGCCCACCCGCAACCACGCAGGAGACAAGCAGAATGGCCCAGATCAAGCGGCATGCATCGGCGAAATGGCAGGGTTCCGGCAAGGACGGCAGCGGCAGCCTGACCACCCAGAGCGCCACGCTGAAGGACACGCCCTACGGCTTCAATTCGCGCTTCGGCGACGGAAAGGGCACCAATCCCGAGGAATTGATCGCCGCCGCCCACGCCGGCTGCTTCAGCATGGCCACCGCCTTCCAGCTCAGCGGCGCCGGCCACCCGCCCGAATCGCTCGACTGCGACGCCAGCCTCACCATGGAGCAAATCCCCGGCGGCTGGAAAATCGCCGCCGTTCACCTGACACTAAAGGCCAAGGTTCCCGGTCTCGACGAGGCTAAATTCCAGGAACTCGCCAAGGGTGCCAAAGAAAACTGCCCGGTCTCGAAAGTCCTCAACGCCGAGATCACCCTCGACGCCAAATTGGTTTAAGACCCAGAACCAGCGAATGAACCCAACCATTCTGGTATCGTTATGGCCCGGCTCGTCCGGGCCACCCGACCCGGCACGATGCCGCAATGGTTGGGTGTCACCTGAACAACCCAGTGGCCCGGCACCAACCGGGCCATCCCACCCTCACACCGTCCGGTACCGGTCCACCCCGCCCGCATCCGTCTCCAGCCGCAACTCGCCCCGCTCCAGCATGTGGTTCACATGCGCCAGCACCTCACCGAACGCGAACCCGGTCTGATGCGCGTCCAGTGCCCGCGTGAACAGGAACGGCACGATCTCCGCCACCGTCCGCGGCGTCTCCCGGCACGCCCCGGCAATCTCCCCGCACCGAGCCGCGTGGTGCTCGATGAGTTCGTCAATGCGGTCATGCAGCCCATGGAACGGCAACCCATGCCCCGGCAGCACCAGCACATCCGGCGCCACCGCGCCCCGGATCGCCCGCAGCGACGCCAGATAAATCCCCAGCGCATCCAGCCGAGGCTCCATCGGATGCACGCTCACATTCGGTGAAATCCGCGCAATCACTTGGTCCGCCGCCAGGAACAGCCGCTCCTGCGGCCGGTACAGCATCGCCTGCTCCAGCGAGTGCCCGCCGCCGGTCAGCACCTGGAACTCCCGCGCCGCTACCGACAGCCGGTCGCCATGCTTGACCCGATGATACGACGGCGGCACCCCCGTCGTCCGCTTCAGATATTCGTGACCGCGGCTCAGGATGATCTCGGTCGCCTCCGCTGACAGCCCGTGCCGCCGGTAGAACGGCCGGTAAACCTCCTCGCCGTAATCCCCCGGCGCAAACTGCAGCAGCAGAGTATGCAGATACTCCGGCCGCGGCATCGTCAGCTCCAGCTCGTGCCGCTCGCACAGCCAGTTCGCCAGCCCGACATGATCCGGGTGATAATGCGACACGATCAGCGATTTCAGCCCCTGGCCGCGCAACGGACCGGCCAGCGCCGTCTCCCACGCCTGCTTGCAGTCATCCGTCGCCAGCCCGCTGTCCAGCGCCGTCCACCCGCCCTCGTTCTCGATCAGATAGATGTTCACATGATCCAGCCGGTACGGCAGCGGCAGCCGCAGCCAGCGGATGCCCGGCGCGATGTCGGTCACCGAACCGAACGCCGGCGGCACGGGGATCGGAAACGTCAGCTTGGACGGAGGATGGGTCTGCATCCCCGATCCCTAGCAAACCCCGTCGCCGCCGGATACCGGGGAGTTTCATCCGCAGCCCGTCGGTAAATCACCCTTGACCAAGGCCACCCGGCCGCACCTATCTACCGGTCCCGCTCTCAGGGAGGCTGCGATGGACATCTCCATCACCCTCGTGAAACTCGCCGGCTCCGTCGCCCTGCTCCTGTGGGGCGTCCACATGGTGCAAACCGGCGTGCAACGCGCCCTCGGCGCCCGCCTGCGCTCCCTGCTCGGCCTGGCACTCCGCAACCGCGCCCAGGCCTTCCTCGCCGGCATCGGCGTCACCGCCATCCTGCAAAGCAGCACCGCCACCGGCCTGATGGTCACCGGCTTCGCCGCCGGCGGCCTCGTCGACCTCGTCCCCGCCCTCGCCGTCATGCTCGGCGCCAATGTCGGCACCACCCTCATCGTCCAGCTCCTGTCCTTCCACGTCGCCGAGGCCGCCCCCGCGCTCATCCTCATCGGCGTCCTGATGTTCCGCCGCACCAGCGCCGCACCGAAGGATTTCGGCCGGGTCCTCATCGGCCTCGGCCTGCTGCTCATGGCGCTCAGCCAGTTCGTCGCCCTGCTCGACCCGTACGAGGACGTCCCCAGCCTGCGCATGCTGCTCGGCGCCGTCTCCACCCAGCCGGTGCTCGACGTCATCCTCGCCGCCGGCCTCACCTGGGCCGCCCACTCCTCCGTCGCCGTCGTCCTGCTCACCATGTCCTTCGCCGCCAAAGGCGTCGTCCCGCCCGACGCCGCCTTCGCCCTGGTGCTCGGCGCCAACCTCGGCTCCGCCATCAACCCGGTGCTCGAAGGCGGCGCCGGCGACGACCCCGCCGCCCGCCGCCTGCCCCTCGGCAACCTGCTCAACCGAACCGTCGGAGTCCTCGCCGGCCTCGCGCTGCTGCCCATCCTCGGCCCCTGGCTCGTCACCATCGACCCCGACAACACCCGCGTCGTCGCCGACTTCCACACCGGCTTCAACCTGGTCCTCGCGCTGCTGTTTTTTCCCCTCCTGACCCCCTACGCCAGCCTGCTCCGCCGCCTGCTGCCGGCCCGCATCAACCCCGCCGATCCCAGCCGCCCGCTGTACCTCGATCACGCCGCCATCGAGGTCCCGATGGTCGCCCTCGGCGCCGCCACGCGGGAGGCGCTGCGCATGGCCGACGCCCTTGAAAGCATGCTGCAAGGGTTCCGCGATGCCCTGCAACGCCCCGATCGCCGCCAGCTCAGCGAACTCAAGCGCCTCGATGACGTGCTGGACACGCTCAACGCCGCGATCAAATCCTACATGACCTCGCTCCCCGCCGAGGCCATGACCGAGGCCGATCACCGCCGCGCCGCCGATCTGCTGTCCTTCGCCACCAACCTGGAGCACGCCGGCGACGTGGTGGACAAAGGCCTGCTGGGCATCGTCGCCAAGCAGGTCAAACGCGGCCTGCTGTTCTCCCCCGCCGAGTCCGAACCGCTGGTCCGCATCATCGACCGCCTGATCGGCAACCTCCGCTCCGCTGCCGCCCTCCTGGTCACCGGCGACGAACGCGCCGCCCGCCTGCTGGTCGAAGAAAAGGAAAACTTTCGGGCGCTCGAAACCGAAGCCACCGCCGCCCATTTCGAGCGCCTGCGTGAGGGCCATATCGGCAGCGCCGAAACCAGCGCCCTGCACCTCGATGCGCTGCGCGACCTCAAGCGCGTCAACGCCCACCTCGTCGCCGCCGCCGCCTATCCGGTGCTGGAAGGCAAAGGCGAACTGTTACCCAGCCGGCTCAGATAGGGCCCAACCAAATGCCAGTCTCGAGACACCGCCCAGTAACGCGTGCTTCCAGTCCGTATCGCTCATCATCGTCATCGCCCGGCTTGTCCGGGCGACCTATCCACGCACCCTGCCGCGACCAATAGCACGGCCACAGAACGTTCCATGGCAGTCAAACGGGTCGTGACGAACATCGGCGCCGAGCAGGTCAATCGGGCGAAGGCCTTTTATGGCGACGTTCTGGACATGCAAGTGGTCATGGATCACGGATGGATTCTGACCTTCGCCGCCGACGCTCCAACGACCCCGCAGCTCAGCGTCGCGCAAGAAGGCGGATCGGGAACGCCGGTGCCGGACATTTCCATCGAAGTGGACAATTTCGAGGACGTCTATCGCCGCTCCGTCGCGGCGGGGCTGAAGATTGAATACGGACCTGAAACCGAACCGTGGGGCGTCAGACGTTTTTTCGTGCGCGATCCGGTCGGCCGGCTGATCAACATTCTGGTTCACGAATGAGCGCGCAGTCATCTCCGTCAGCAAGCCGGGGATCACCAGACCCGTTCCGGACAAGTAACACAAGACATAACCTTACCACAGCAACCCCGATATCTTTCGTCTCGGTCAAACTCTGCGCCAGCTCAGCAAACTCCGTGTCGGCTTGATTGCTTTGCATCCCGAAAGCCAGGCGATCCCAGTAGCGTTCCGGAACCCGCCATTAGCCACCCCCGCCGCAACCGGCTAAACTCCCTCCCAAACAGGAAACATCAACCCAATGAGCACCTTGTTCAACGGAACGTGGGAAATCGATCTCGCCCAGTCACTCGTCTGGGATGACGCCCTGAAAAAGCATGTCAGGGACGAAGTCGGGCAGGAGCAGATCACCCTGCGCATCACCGGCGACGTTCAGGACTATGAAGTTCTCTACGGCGACCGGCCGAGGATCAGGATGGGTTACACCGCCCGCTACGACGCCACCGAGTGGGTCAGCTACGCCGTCCGGGAAGTGATCTCCACCGCCGCCGACGTCGAAGACGAAGTCAACGCGTTCAAACAGCGCATCAAGGCAGCCGAGGGTGACCGCGAACGGT
>Ga0302320_10027703_pt1 | contig 10908 bp, 9 predicted proteins | sample Bog_T0_3_FD_202130 | JGI IMG/M metagenome (GOLD analysis project Ga0302320, IMG submission 202130) | Peat permafrost microbial communities from Stordalen Mire near Abisko, Sweden - Bog_T0_3 | ecosystem: Environmental > Terrestrial > Soil > Wetlands > Peat | place: Sweden: Abisko, Stordalen Mire... | reverse complement strand
GGTTTAGGCAAAACAATGACGAATTGAGCTTCAGCATGAGAAAGACAAGCGATCAATTCATCGGATTTAAGCATATAATCCAAGGGAATAATAACTGCCCCCAGAAGAAAAGATGACAAATAGCTATAAACATACTCCGGACAATTAGGCAGATATAAGGCAATTTTTTTACCCTTACCTACACCCATGGCTTGCAAACCACGCGCCAAGGACAACACATTTGACTTTAAATCTTTAAAACTGATGGATTTTTCTTTAAATATAATAGCAGGTTTTTGGGCAAAAACTCGCGCGGAATCAGTCAAAATTTGAAAAATATTCATAAATTGTCAATGTGTAGTGGTGTCATTGCGAGCCGAATAGCGAAGCAATCTTTTATAAGACATAATTATTAAAATTTTACTACAAAGATTTTAATATAAGATAGGAATAAGTCAAGCAGTCTTAAATTATAGCGAATTACGCCAGCCATTTTATCTAATCTACCCAACTGTTACAGTTTTCGATTCATTAAGCCCCAAGAATTGTTGAAGGTCATTTAAGGGTTGAATATTAATAATCACCGGCACAAAGCCGCGAGCATTTTTGAGTTGGGCCAGTAAGGCTGGATCGAGATGGAATTTAAAGCTTTCGAGCGCGTTTTGAGTTTGTAAAAAGTTGTTAGACGTAAAATCGATACCACCATTTTTAACCAAATCCGGATGATTAACCGGTTGAGGCTTATCCTTCATATCTATTAGAGCTCCTGCTGGCACAGAAGACTTCTTTGCCTCTTCTCGTTTAGCCTTTTGTGACTCCAATAACAATGGTGCATAGGAAGCAATTTTTTCCCAAAGTTCATGAGAATAAAATAGATGAACATGCTGATTCCCCACAAAATAGTCTTGTTCAGGAGGGACTACAAACATTATATGGTGACCGCCATCTCTTTGCATGTACTCTAAAACCCGGTCCCTATTTTTTGGATACACACCATTCTTCTGTTTTCGGAGATAGTCGATATAATGATCCTCTTGGGCTTCGACATAGTCAATGCCTCCTTTTGTTGCGGCACCAATTTTCCAAATATTTTTGGCTATACTCGTCTCAAAAGGATGGGACGGATTCATGATACTAACGGGATGAGCTATGGGAGGAAACCCTAAAACTTTCACTGAAGCAATTTCTACTTTAGTCATAAAATCTTGATGCTTGTATCCGCCGGGCACCATTCCTACGGCCACATAATAACTGTGAGCAAAAAGATTTGTTTTATCCTGAACTGATTTAAGGATCGCTGCGCTCGTAAGGGTAGATCCGAAGGACAGTGAACTAAGCACAGAATCAGATTTATCCAGACCCGCCTGGGAGAATTCTTTTAGGAAAGTGTCTACCATAACATCAGGAGACTGTGTCACATCAAAGGTATAGACGATTACATTAAAATATTGAGATTCATACTTCAAAAAGTCTAAATCTCCACGCCAGCCAGGGTCTCCCATAATTCCAGGTATAAAAATTAACCGTGGTTTAGAGGGATCAGGGGTATTGAAATAAGAAAATCCCTTAAGATCATTAATGTGCGCAAATAGATCAGCAATAAGTGGATCACTGCTGTTTGGATCAAATCGCTTTAAATCATCGAAAAACATGGCAAGCCCCATCTGCTGATACCACTTTCCTTTCGGAAAGGGTGTCAGTTCCCACTGCATTCTATTAAAAATTCTAACGAGGTTCACGTATTTTTCGTAAGCAGATATTGATCTCTGGGATATTTTATCCGCTGTCGGCTTTTTTGAATCATTCATCATTTCCTTATAAGCAACAGCTGCTCTCTTAGCGCTGGCTTTGGCATTAGAAAGCAATGAATAATATTGGCCTAAATCCGGTGAATAGTTAGCGTCAACTTGCTGCCCCATAACATTTTGACCAAACGATAATACGAAAGCAGTTATCGTAATGAGCGATCCCTTAGCTAACCTGTTAATCAAATTTCTCATCGATGATTTAATATCAATGATGGTCATGGATTTATTTATACCGATAGATGTTGCATTCATGGCAAAATCCATTCCTCCAGAAAAATATTTTCTTGGGATAATTTCTTGCGTTTCGGGGTCAAGGTCTTCTTTGATGTAGTTATACACCCCTTTTTTGAAAGCTCTCAGGTATCGCTGATAAATCCTCTCTTTTTCGCTCGGATCACTGATGTTAACACCAAAGACTTTGTTCTTGTTTGCATAGACTTGAGATAAAATTGAATCCTTGATTTTCTTTTTATACCAAGTCGCTAATATAAGACTGTTAAAAACCTGGCGAAGCTTAGCAAAATTCTTATTCTCATTAACTTCCCGGATTAACTCTGGAATAACGACCTCACGCACGATCTGACTGCCTAATGCATGTGTCTTGTCTTTATTAATAACAGCCGTACTTCCTTCATGTTTCTCCAAGGACAAGTAATCTTCATCTAACATGACCTTCAATGTCGCTTTCCCCACGTAAGCAGTCCACGTTTTTGGGTTTTCATAGATGACTGCCTTTTCAGGCAATATCCAAATTTTGTTAAACGTATTGACCGCAATATTGGTTGTCCCATACTTCCTAGATGTTTCTTCATAAACACGCTTCCAGAATTTCTTTCCAATTAAATCTTCCGGATAAATTAACGACGCTGTTATCTGCTTGAGCATATAGTCTTCAGCAAGCAAGTCTCGGCCCATTTCAGTTAAACCAAAACTATGAGGCATAATGCGGTCTTTTTCATAAGGAGAAAGATTGACCCACAAATCTTTTTCCGGAATTGTTATGCTGACCAAGAAATATTTAATCAACTTTATTGATTCATCTTTTAACTGACCCTTATTTAATAAACTATCGCCACGATCGAGGATGAAATCAAATTTAAAAGGATTATCAGGATGAACCTTTATTCCTTTGAGTGTGGGAAGATTAAGCGGAGGACTTAAATGAACCATAACCCCAGGAGCTGGCAATTGAAAGTCTTGAGCATGGGCGAACGGCATGGGTGCTAAAGAATTTAGAATAAATGATGATACAAGAAAAAATAAAAAGCACCGCCTAATCCATAGGCCGTCTATTGGGGCCAAAACTGTCAATAAAGCCTTTTCCATATGTAATTAAAATATGGCATATAAATATACTACTTACAATGGCTCTAAGGTGTTCTTAAGGAAACGCTTTCTTGGAAATAACGACGACAAGAATTAAATTTGGGAGATAATCTTTAGCGTGGAATTTATTTCAGCATCGACAAGGTCTAAATCATGCTGCAGGATAAGGCTTGAAAACTTAGTTTTAGCGTTGGCTTGCAGGAGGGTTAATTGTTTTTTGACTTTTTTGAGTAAGGTGCATCTGACCTTAAGCCTGCTCTTGGCCATATTCTTATCTACCAAAGGCAGGAAATAAAAAGCTAAATCAATTTGGAAAAAAGGACGCTCTACCGACAAAAAGCTATGTTCAATGAGTTCATCAAATTTCTTTCGACCTTTAGGTGTGATGCTATAAACATATTTCTCAGGAAATCGCCCTTCTCTTCGACCCATTTCCTTAGAAATCAATCCACTAATTTCCATTTTTTGCAAAGGGTAATAAATCGATTTGATATTCAGCCCAATATTCGGGCTTAAATCCTCTTCTAACTGAAGCTTGATTTCATAACCGTGTTTAGGGCCCTCAGCTAACAAACCTAAGAATAAAAATTCGTTTTCAATCATAATGTATCAGGTAATGGGAATACGGGTTGATTTTGATCTTTTTTAGATGCATCTGTATCATTTATTGCCTCCGGCGGGTCTGGCGGGACATAACCAAAGGCAATATCTAGCCCATGAAACAGGGCACGAGCCACCTTTCTTTTGGCGTTGGTACTTAAGGAAGCAACTTCAATACGGGTCTGAGTATCTGATATTTCATCAAAAAAGATGCCAATCTCGGTGGAATTAACACACCCTTTAACGCCCATAATAACCAAATACCCATTCACTTCGTCTTTCTTAAATATCACCCACTTGCGTTTTCCAACAACAGCAATGGTACTACGCACACAGTCCCAATAAGGCTTATCATAAGTCTTGGTTAAAGCCTTGTCACGTGCTTGTTCCAAAGCCCTAGTCGACGATCCCCAAATAGTCTTACCCAACTCAACCATATTATCAGCCGGATGATCCAAAAAAGAGCAAGATGAACACAAACCCATAAATACAAAAATTAAAATAAAGCGCAAAAGGCCAAATTTCGAATAATGATGAGAGTCCAGTTTGAGGACCTTGGAAGACATAACGCTTTTCATACCTTTAAGTCCTTCTATTGTTGACCCATTTGTTGTAGCCGGGATTTTATCTCCTGGCACTCACGCTCAAGCTCTTGCAGGCGAGATCGATTTTGTTCTAATTGAAATTGAGCTAAACGGTCCTTTTGGGACAATTCCTCATTTTGCAATTTAACTTCTTCAACCATTCCTTCAAGCTGATTTTTAACCTGGGATAAATGGTCATTGGTGACTTGCAAGGCATTCACTTTTTTAAAGAAATCTTCGAGTTGATTCTTGTAGTTAAAACTAATCCTCTCCAATCCACTGCTCTGGGCTTTTGCTTTTATAGATTCATATTCTAAAGCTTCACTTTTCTCTGTCAATTTTTCGCTAAGCGCCTTTAACTCTTGATTATTTTTTTCCAGATCATCAAGCTTTTGCTTTAACGGCGCTTGTTCCGATTTTAGTGTTTCTAATTCCAGGCGCATGGCCTCATCAGATTCTGGTTTCGGGAGAGCTGCTAACGCTTCTTTTTCTTGGATCATTCCAGCCACGATAGCATTGGCCCGGCTAATCTCTTCCCCAAAATGACTGCTAAGAGTCTTTAACTGCTCGTGTTCAATCTTTAAGGCTTCCAATTCTTGACGCAGGGCTTCATCAGGTTCTGGTTTTGGAAGAGCTGCTTGTACTTCTTTTTCTTGGATCAATTGGGCCGCAAAAGCATTGGCACGGCTAATTTCTTCCCCAAAATGACTGCTGAGGTCCTTTAATTCCTGATTATTTTTTTCCACATCATCAAATTTTTGCTGTAACTGCGCGTGTTCAATCTTTAATGCTTGCAATTCTTGACGCAAAGCTTCATCGGGTTCTGGTTTTGGGACATTTAATAATGATTCTTTTTCACGGGTTATTTCAGCCACTGTTGCATTGGCACGACTGATTTCTTCTCCCATTTGAAGCTTAACAGCAGTCATCTGGTCTTCTAACAGTTGCACCTTAGCACTGGTTGATTCCAATTGAAATTGTAAGCTAACATTTTCTGTCTTTAAGTTTTCCGCTGCTTGCTCCAAGGCAGTCAGCTTTTGTTGAGCTTCTTCAAGGGCTGCCTTTTCGCCTTTCAGAGATTCATTTTCTTTAGTCAAATTGACAATCAATTGCCGGGCCTCATCAGACTGACCATTGGCCATTTTTGAAATTGCCAGCAACTCATCTTCTAATTGCTGGGCCCGTTTTTTATAAGCGATATCTTCAGGCGAAGGTTGTGGCGGCTGTTCTGGCACTGGCTCTTGTATTTTGGTCTCATAGACCGGAATGATCTCATTATCCTTTTCAACGACCTTATTTTCATTTGGCTCAAATAATTGATCCGATAATTCCTTCTTGATTTGGGCTAAATCCGTCAAGGGTACAACCTTTTCTTCTTCCTTGCTCTGCCCCTCTTTTGCTAACATAAAAAACAAAGCACCCAATACGCCAAAGGTCATGAGCACGATAATTCCTAAAACGATAAACAGGATCATAAGATCACCCTTCTTTTACCAATAGCTTTTGGTTGATAAATAGCTACAGTAATCTTTAATGGCACCTTCCAAAGGCATGAACGGATTATTATAACCTGCTTTACGCAATTTGGTCATATCAGCTTCCGTAAAATATTGATAACGTCCACGCAAAGATTCCGGCATTTCCATATAATCAATCTTTGGTGTTCGCCCAACAGCCGCAAATAAGGCATTAGCCAAATCATTCCAGGTGCGTGCCCGGCCAGTGCCTAAATTAAATATCCCATTGATCGACGGGTTTTCCATAAAAAACATCACCACATTGACGGCATCCTTGACATAGATAAAATCACGCATTTGTTCACCGTCCCGAAATTTTGGGTTATACGATTTAAAAAGGGACATTTTCCCCTCAAGAGCCACCCGATCATAGGCCTTTGAGACCACACTCTTCATATCGCCCTTGTGATATTCATTGGGGCCAAACACATTAAAAAACTTCAACCCAGTCATGGCCGACTGATGCCCATTTTTTAATACCCATTCATCAAATTTTTGCTTGGATTCTCCGTAGAGATTCAACGGTTTTAAGGAAGGCACCAGCGCTTCATCATCACTATAACCTGATTCACCATCCCCATAGGTTGCCGCAGAAGAGGCATAAATCAAACGGGCCTTATTTTTGATGGCCCATTGGGCGACCGTACAGGTGTATTCAAAATTATTTTTCTCAAAATAATCCGCATCCTGTAAGGTCGTCGATGAACAAGCGCCCATGTGCAAAATGCATTCCACATCAAAATCAAATGAATCCCGTTTTAGAAGCTTTAAATATTCTGCCTTATCATAATAACGTTGATAGCGTTTACCTTCTAAATTCTTTTTCTTAGGATCATCTTCAGCATCCCAATGATCCACCACAATCAAGTCATTACGCCCACGGCTGTTTAATTCAGCCACCAGGCAAGAACCGATAAAACCTGCCGCACCTGTCACTACTATCACAATTTATTCCTCTTCTCATGTCATTCCCGCGAAAGCGGGAATCTAATTACTATGTGATCCAATAAAATGAGCAATAGCTACACCCATTTCATAGGCCACTGTTTTTGGATTTTGAAGTTTAAGATCAATCACGGTGGATGTTTGGAACAAAAACACTTTTTCTCCTGTTTCTCGAAGCCAAATTTCGCCATCAATCGCCAAATGTATCTGTGTGTCACGTAATTTCACATGCGTAAAATGACTATCCCGACCAAAATCATCAATGTAACCCTCCAGCGTAAAATCTGAATCACCCTGATCTAGTGGGGAAATCTTAAAATTCGTATTGTCCTCGGGCAAGGTATCTTTAATCCCCTTAACGATCATCCAGGACAATTCATCAGTGTCATCATTAGCTTCTGCCCCAACCCCCGGTTTAAAAGAACCTAAGACCAAACTTCCGCCTTTTGCAAAAGCAGAAGCATTGACCACAGAACCCGTTACCACAGGAGTTGCGTCTAAATAGTCAGCTACTATTAACTTTTTGGGTGTAGAACAACCGGTAAATATCAAAAATATAAATAAAAGTAATATATTCTTAAGCACGAGGGAATATTAACACAGCTAGGCTTAGGGCTCAAGAAGTTTTAGGACAAACATAAGGAGTGCATGGCGTGAAGATCAAGATTCTCGGTAGGACGATACAAATAATACCCTTGCCCAGCATCAACCCCCAAGGCAATGAGCGCTTCCAAATCCCCTTTGGTTTCGATACCTTCGGCCACACAGATAATATTGTTTTCACGGCAAAAAGCAACAAAGAGCTTAACAATACTGCTTTTATAAGAATCGTTACTAACACCATTGACAATGCGCCTGTCTAATTTAACTGCTTCAGGCCTTAACTCTATGATAGATTCCAGGCTGGAGTAGCCGGCACCCAGATCATCCACTGCGATTTTAAAACCATCTTGACGGTATTCTCGAAGCCGTTGATAAAACACATCAAAAGCGATGACTGCTGAACGTTCTGTGATTTCAAGAAAAATCTCATTGCAGGACATCCCTAAAGCGTAAAACATCTCTTTAACTGATTTAAACTTATCACTCTCAACCAAATAGGGATCACAATTTAAAAACAATTTCTGACGCCCATCAAAAAGATCAGCGGCCATTTTTATGGCTTTATGCCAGCCAATCATTTCAACTTCATGATACACACCATACTTTAAGGCATTTTTAAAGAATATTTCCGGATTGACCATAGAAGTCTTGGACTGAGGTCGACTTAACATTTCAAGGCCTAATAAACGCATCGGTTTTAGGAAATAAATTGGCTGAAAACACACATTGATGTCTTCTTCGTCAATGATTCTCCGCAATTCACAAACAGTTTCTTGATTCTGCTGAGAATAATCATCATGCACGCTTACATGATTGCGACGCAAGATAACATCCATCCGCGCAAACAGCTCTTCGGGTTCAAAAGGTTTTGTTAAATAATCCTCTGCCCCCAAATATAAACTTTCAATCCTATCAGACTTGTTTTGATTGCCGCTAATGATAATGATGGGAATATCTCGGGTTAGAGAATTGGATTTTAATTGTTGGCAAATTTTAATACCTTCAGAATCAGGTAAAACCATGTCAAGAAGCACTAAATCGATATTAGGGGATATGTATTCCAAGGCTTGCCTGCCAGTGGTAGCTATCTTGGTGGCAAACCCATGTGAAGCAAGAAGAATAGTTAAAAGTTGTGAAATAGCTGGTTCATCGTCAACGATAAGGATAGTTTTTCTGTCAAATGCCGCCATTAACACTCCTCCCTTATTTGTGTATTTTTCAGTATACATTAAAATTTATTAACATTCCAAGCCAAATAGCCTAAAAGTCATAAATTTCTAGACTTGTCGAGTATTCAGAACTAACTAGGATTAAATGAGTTATAGTAATTGAAAACGCTTTCAAGGAAGCGCTTTCTTAAAAGAGGTGAAATCTTGATCAATTAATAACGCAGGTAATCAGAAAACTGAAAAGAGATCCCACCCTCTTCACTGAACTCAGAAGCACTAATGGGGAAGAATTGTTTACTAATAGGAGGGAAAAATGCATCGCAAGCATATTCGCCTTTGACATGAGTCACAATAAGTCGATGGCATAGCGGGTGCTCGAGAGCCATAGCATAAATTTGTGCGCCACCAATGACAAAAATGCTCTCTATATTAGGAGAAGACAGTTGATTTAAGGCTTCATCAAGGCTTTGGGCAGAAAGGACCCCTGGAGGTAAATCAAAATTCCCCTGCCGACTTAAAACCAAATTCACACGACCCGGCAAAGGACGGAACCTAGGTGGTAAAGACTCCCAAGTCTTCCTGCCCATAATCACCGCATTCTTTTTGGTAGGATTGGCAACAGTACTGGTAATCTCTTTAAAATGCTTTAAATCCGAAGGTAAATTCCAAGGCAATTGCCCTTCCTTACCAATACCATAAAGTGAATCAAATGCGACGATGATTGAAAATTGTTTCATATTAAACCGCGATAGGAAATTTGATAAAAGCAGCCGGCTGATACCCAATCAATTTAAAATCTTCGAATTTGTAATCCAAGACATTTTTCCGAGGGATATCCAATCGAGGCAAAGCTGTTGGCGTGCGCTCGAGTTGAAGCTTGAGCCCTTCAAGATGATTGAGATACACATGTGCGTCACCCAGGGTATGAACAAAGATACCAGGTTTCAGGCCGCATTCTTGTGCCACCATGGTCATCAAAAGCGCATAGCTCGCGATATTAAAAGGAACACCTAGAGCCACATCCGCCGAACGCTGATAGAGCTGGCAATCTAGACGACCATTAACGACATAAAATTGAATAAAGGCATGACACGGCGGCAAGGCCATTTTCTCAATATCCGCCACATTCCAGGCACTGACTATAATCCGACGTGAATCAGGATTGGTTTTGATCAAATGCAGGGCTTCTTTAATCTGATCAATGGACTCACGGCGATACTGACCAGATTGCTCATCCAGGACAAATTTCTCCCACTTGCGCCACTGATAACCGTAAATCGGCCCCAATTCCCCGTCAGGACGTGCCCAAGCATTCCAAATAGGTGTATGCTGTTTTAAATCGTCATTGATGTTGGTACTCCCCTTCAAGAACCATAACAACTCATAAACCAGCGCATCAAACAAGACTTTCTTGGTCGTCAACAATGGAAACCCTTCACGCAAATCATACTTGCACTGATAACCAAAGACAGACAGCGTCCCCGTCCCCGTGCGATCCTGCTTCTTCTCGCCATGATCTAAAATGTGTCTAACTAAATTAAGATATTGTTTCATAATTTCTTCTTGTCATTCCCGAAAGCTTCTGTCGGGAATCTAAATTTTTCATATTGTATCATGGAAAGTAAATTATTCTAAAATTTTAAGAATTTTCAATGCCGAGGAACTGCTTTATATCTGTCATAGGATGCATTCCAACGACAACCGGTGTAAACCCAGGGGCGTTTTGAAGTTGTTTTAACATTGATGGGCTTAGATAGAATTTTATACCATTTTTCCCTGCTGTTGAGGCAGCATCCGTCTTGGTCTGCAAATAGTTGTTAGCCGCACTTAAGTCAATACCACCATTTGCCGTATGCATGATTTTTGCCAATTGCCCCGATAATGTTTTCTTAATTTTATGCACATCCAAGATACCACCGCCTGTCTTATCAGCCATCACCTTTGAAAAAGCAACTCCTGAAAAGACAAAGCCAGTACCAATGCTTCTGGGGATAATATCAATAAGCCGATCTGTCAATGATCGATTTTGCGAAAGCTCTACACTTGCAGTGTGATATAAACTTGTAATTTCGAAAGGGCTTAATGACAAATACGACAATCCTTTGTATTTTAACGGAGACATAAAGAAAGTATAATAATCTACAGTGTCCCACATCCCGAAAAATACAAACCCTGTAATTAATTGCCCCACAAAAGTCTGTAATATCTCCTTAGGACCTTTACCAGCAAGCATTTCTGCTCCAATTGCTATCGAGCTTGAAATCCAATATTTAGTTGATGCATGTTTTTTGACAAAATCTTCAAAATCTCCTACAAACTGCACCCTTAACATGGGTTTTCCTTCAGCATCTCGATCAATACCAACCCTAATATTCTC
>Ga0302320_10027701_pt1 | contig 10908 bp, 8 predicted proteins | sample Bog_T0_3_FD_202130 | JGI IMG/M metagenome (GOLD analysis project Ga0302320, IMG submission 202130) | Peat permafrost microbial communities from Stordalen Mire near Abisko, Sweden - Bog_T0_3 | ecosystem: Environmental > Terrestrial > Soil > Wetlands > Peat | place: Sweden: Abisko, Stordalen Mire... | reverse complement strand
TGAGCGCGTGGATGAAGGGCAGCCCTTTGCCGTGGTGGTGGACTACGCGCACACTGACGACGCGCTGAAGAATCTGACGAAGTTGGCACGCGACTTCGCCTCGCGTGGGAAAGGCAAGGTGATTACTGTCTTCGGCTGCGGCGGAGATCGCGACCGCACCAAGCGTCCGAAGATGGGCCGCGCCGCTGGAGAGGGAAGCGACTTCGTCGTTGTCACCTCCGATAATCCTCGCAGCGAAGACCCGTTGGCGATCATTGAGGATTCCATGCCGATGGTGCGCGCAACGGCCAAGCGATTTATCGCTGAGCCTGACCGCCGCAAGGCGATTGCCTTGGCACTGGCCGATGCCAAAGCCGGAGACATTGTGCTAATTGCAGGCAAGGGACACGAGCGCACGCAGACTACTCGCGAAGGTGTGTTTCCTTTTGACGATTACCAGGTGGCAAGCGAGGAACTCAACCGCATCGGGTACAAGCAGGGAGGTGCGCACGCATGAAGCTCTCACTAGGAAGAATCGCGGAATTCGTGCAGGGTACTGGCAGCTTTCATCACGCGGCGGTGGCTGAGGGCTACTCCATCGATACGCGCACGCTGCGTCCCGGCGACCTGTTCTTCGCCATCAAAGGCGAGCGACTGGATGGGCATGAGTACGTGGAAGCAGCGCTGAAGGCGGGTGCCGTGGCAGCCGTTGTGCAGTGGAGCCAGACATCCAGATACTCCGACAATGCGAAGTTGATTGCCGTGTCAGACACCACTCTCGCGCTGCAACACTTGGGCGCGGCGGCGCGACGGCTCTGGGGCAAGAAGCTGATCGCCGTAACTGGTTCGGCAGGGAAGACCACCACCAAGGAATGCATTGCCCACGTGCTAGGCGCGCGCTTTCAGGTGCTGAAGTCGCTGGGAAATCTGAACAATCACTTTGGCCTGCCGATGCAGTTACTGCGCCTGGAAGTGCAGCATGACATTGCGGTGATCGAGATGGGTATGTCGCATTCTGGCGAGATCACAAAGCTTGCGCAGATTGCCGCCCCCGATGATGGCGTGGTGACCAACGTTGGCCTCGCGCACTTGGAGAGCTTCGGCACGCAGGCCGGTATTGCGCGCGCAAAGTACGAGCTGATCGAGTCGCTGCCCGCCGGAGGCCACGCCTTCCTTAACGCGGACGACCCTTATGTTTCTCAGTTCGGGCGCGACTTTCATGGCAAGGTTTCACTCTATGGGATCGTGCATCCGGCTGACTATCGCGCCGAGGGCGTGAGTTTGCGCGGCGTGCTGGGTTCGGAGTTTGACATCGTTGGCCCAGGTTTCCGCGAGCACGCCAGTGTGCCGCTCATGGGACGGCACAACGTGCTGAACGCGCTGGTGGCCGTGGCTGTGGCTGCCGAAAACGGCGTGCAGCCCTCGGATGCGGTGGCTCGCCTGTCGTCCCTCAGCGCGGGAGACAAGCGCGGCGAAGTGCGCGAGGTGGCAGGAGCAATCCTCATCAACGATTGTTACAATTCCAATCCACAGGCATTGGATAGCATGGTGGCAGCGTTGGGGCAAACGCCCGCCAAGCGTCGCGTGGTGATTGCCGGAGAGATGCTGGAACTCGGACCCACCGCGCCAGAGTTGCATCGCGAGTGCGGGCGTACGATGGCGGCGAGCAAAGTGGACTACGTGGTGGGCGTGCGCGGCAACGGAGAGTTCATCGCGGAAGGTGCGGCTTCATCCGGCGTGGCTTCCGAGTTTGTGGAAACTCCCGAGCAGGCGGGCGAGTGGTTGGCGCTGAACCTGCGCGAGGGGGATGCAGTGTTGCTGAAAGGTTCGCGAGGCGTGGGCCTGGAACGTGCGCTGGCGGTGTTTGAAGCGCATCGGAAAATGTAGTGCAGACTGGCGGCTAGCCGCCGAACGATCGAGGACCCATTGCTCTACTGGCTTTTATACGAATACATATTTCGCCACTTTAACGTGGGTCCGTTCCGGATCTTCCGGTACCTGACCTTTCGCACGGCATTCGCCAGCCTGACCGCGCTCTTCATGGCGCTCATCATTGGGCCGTCGGTGATTCGTCGTCTGCGTGAGTTCCAGATTGGCCAGTACATCCGCGAAGAAGGCCCGCGCTCGCACCAGAAAAAGGCGGGAACGCCGACGATGGGCGGGTTGCTGATTGTGGTCTCCATCGTGCTACCCACGGTACTCTGGTCTGATCTGTCCAACAGATTCGTATGGCTGGCGGTGATGTCGATTCTCGCCTTCGGCGCCATTGGATTTGCTGACGACTACCTGAAGGTAGTGCGCAAGCAGAACCTGGGGCTTAACGGGCGCAGTAAGTTGCTGCTGCAAACCCTGGTGGCCTTCATCATCGCCGTGGTGCTGATTCTGCTACAGGCCGAGGGACAATATTCCACGCACCTGATGGTCCCGTTCTTCAAGCGCTTCCGTCCTGACCTTGTGATGAGCGGGCTGGTGCATAATCCGCACCTTTGGCCGATTGCGTTTCTGCCATTCATCATCTTTGTGATCTTCGTGCTTGTGGGCTCCACCAACGCGGTGAACCTCACCGATGGACTCGACGGACTCGCCATCGGGTGTACGCTGATCGCCGCCGGAGCGCTCACGGTGCTCACCTACGTCAGCGGCCACGCGGTGTTTTCCGACTATCTGGAGTTGCAGAAGATGCCTCAGGTGGGCGAGTTGACGATCTTCTGTGGTGCCATGGTTGGCGCCTCCATCGGCTTTCTCTGGTACAACACGCATCCAGCTGAGGTCTTTATGGGAGACGTGGGCTCGCTCGCCCTGGGTGGCGCAATCGGCACGGTTTCAGTCATTATCAAGCAGGAGTTGCTGCTGCCGTTCTTCGGCGGAATCTTCGTGCTCGAGGCGCTCTCGGTGATCTTGCAGGTAGGCTCGTTCAAACTGCGCCACAAGCGAATCTTCCTGATGGCGCCGCTGCATCATCACTTTGAGCAGTTGGGATGGTCGGAGTCAAAGGTAATTGTGCGATTCTGGATTGCATCGCTTATCTTTGCCTTGTTCGCCCTAACCACGTTGAAATTGCGGTAAGTTTAATGCAAGCAGCTCAAAGGAAAGAAGCGATGGAAGTCAAAGGCAAACGCGTTCTGGTGGTAGGACTGGGTAAGTCGGGAGTGGCTTCCGCGCTCTTCCTTGCGTCGCGCGGAGCACGCGTAACCGTGAGCGACGCCAAGAGTGAAGATCAGCTCCGCAATGAGATTCCCGCGCTGCTCGACCGCGGCATTACCGTAGAAACAGGCAAGCACGGCGAGCGCACCTTCCGCGATCAGGATCTGATCGTCGTCAGTCCCGGCGTTCCCAGCAACGTAGCTCCTTTGCAGCAGGCGCGCAAACTCGGCATCCCGGTCATCGGCGAAATCGAGTTGACCGCGCGCTTCCTTGAGGGCCACATTGTCGCCATCACGGGCTCCAACGGCAAGACGACCACGACGACGCTTACCGGCGAAATCATCGCCTCTGGCGGACGCAAGACGCTGGTCGGCGGAAACATCGGAACGCCTGCTGTTACTTTCGTGGAGCACTCCTCGGCAGACACATGGGTCGTGCTGGAAATCTCCAGCTTCCAACTGGAGTCGATTGAGAGTTTCCACCCACACATCTCCACCGTTTTGAACATCACGCCCGACCACCTGGACCGTCACGGCTCGATGGAGAATTACATCGCGGCCAAGAAGCGCATCTTCGAGAATCAGACGGCGAAGGACTTCGCTGTACTCAACGCGGACAACGAAATCAGCCGCTCGCTTGCCACAGGATTGAAGCCGCAAGTGCTCTGGTTCAGTCGCCAGCATGAAGTGGATCGGGGCGCTTTCCTGCGCGGCGAGGCAATCATATATCGCGACGGAGGCGATGTAGAGATATTGCCTGTTTCCGAGATTTCGCTGAAGGGCGCGCATAACGTGGAGAACGTGCTGGCGGCGGTTGCCATTGGCATGGCTGCTGGCATTGAGCCTGCGGCGATTCGTCGCGCGGTCAAGGATTTTCGCGCCGTAGAGCATCGCCTGGAGTACGTTGCCACCTTGCGCGGCGTGCAGTATTACAACGATTCCAAGGCCACCAACGTGGATGCAACCATCAAAGCTCTGCAATCGTTTGCTGGAAGTATTCACTTGATTCTTGGCGGCAAAGACAAGGATAGCGATTACAGCCAATTGAATGCGCTCCTCGCCGAGCGGGTGAAGCGCGTTTACACCATTGGAGCGGCAGCTCAGAAGATCGAATCGCAGATTGGTAATTCGGCTCCGGTCACCAGTGCGCAAACCTTGGAGTCAGCCGTGCGCAAGGCCGCTGACGCAGCAGTAGAAGGCGACGTTGTGCTGCTCGCACCCGCGTGCGCCAGCTTCGACCAGTTCCCGAGTTACGAGCATCGCGGACGCGTATTCAAGGAACTGGTGCAATCGCTCGCCGCGTTGCAATCCGCCTCTCCCACTGGAGGGCGCTAGTGGCAAAGCGGGTCAGCGCGGATCGATGGCTTTTCGGCTTGACGCTGTTGATGGTCTCCGCCGGATTGGTCATGGTCTTCAGTGCCTCGGCGATTATGGCCAAGGAGAAGTTTGGTTCGGAGACAGCGTTCCTCGTGCGCCAGGGGCTGTACGCGCTCATCGGACTGGCTGCCATGTTCGCGTTGATGAACGTGGACTATCGCAAACTGAATCGTCCTGCGTTGGTCTTCACCACTCTTGGAATCACGTCGCTGTTTTTGGCCGCCGTGTTTCTGCTGGACCGCTCGCATAACACGCACCGCTGGATCAAACTCGGCATACTGTCGTTTCAGCCTTCAGAACTCGCCAAGCCCGCCATCATTCTTTTTATGGCGCATTTTCTGGAGAGTCGCCTGCGCTCCATCACCGATCTGCGACACACGATTCTGCCAGCGGTTGCGCCCACTGCTGCTTTCTGCGTGCTGATTGTCTTGCAGCCCGACCTGGGCACGGCCATGACCTGCGCGTTCATCACGGCTGCCATCCTCTACATCTCGGGCATGGAAGGCAAGTATTACCTTTACGCACTCGCGCTGTCAGCGCTGCCCTTGTATTTTCTGCTCTTTCGTACCGCATGGCGCGCGCGGCGTCTGGTGGCTTTCATCGACCCGTTTGCGGACCCGCAGGGAGCAGGCTTCCACATCATCCAATCGCTTATCGCCGTCGGCACTGGAGGTCCACTGGGACAGGGTTTGATGGATGGCAAGCAGAAACTCTTCTATCTTCCTGAGCCGCAGACGGATTTCATATTCGCCGTGCTGGCCGAGGAGTTGGGATTGGTCGGCTCCGTTTTACTCGTCGCGGCGTTTGCCTTCTTCTGCTTCCGAGGGCTGCGCGCTGCATGGAATACACGCGACAACTTTGCGCGCATCATCGCCGTGGGAATCACGGCAATGATTGGAATCCAGGCATTCTTCAACATCAGTGTGGTGCTGGGATTGCTGCCCACCAAAGGAATCCCGCTGCCGTTCATCTCCTACGGTGGCTCTTCGCTCATCGTCACGCTGGCCTGCGTGGGCGTGCTGCTCAACATCACGCAGCAGACGGATTGACATGAAGATCATTCTCGCCGGTGGAGGCACCGGAGGACACGTTATCCCGGCGCTCGCCATTGCTGAAGAACTGAAGCGACGCGGGCACGAGGCGGCATTCGTTGGCACCGCACGCGGCATTGAAACGCGACTCGTGCCCCAAGCCGGATTCCCGCTCTATCTCGTCAACATCGGTGCGCTGAATCGCGTCAGCCTTGCCACGCGCCTGCGCACCCTCGTCTCGCTGCCATTGTCGATCTTTGCGGCTATGCGCATTCTGCGGAGCTTTGGTGCGCAGGCCGTCATCGGAGTTGGCGGATACGCTGCCGGACCGGCCACCATTGCGGCTGTGTTGCTGCGCATCCCGGTCGTGCTCTTCGAGCCGAACGTAGTCCCCGGCTATGCCAATCGCGCAGTGGCCCGCTTCGCCGCCAATGCGGCAGTACACTTTGAGCAAACTGGACGCTGGTTCCGCCGCTTTGAGGTCACGGGAGTGCCAGTACGTCCCGCCTTCTTCAACTTGCCCCCCAAGCGAGGTCCGGGGCAGCCTTCGCTCCTTGTTTTTGGTGGCAGCCAGGGGGCACATGCGTTGAATAGAATCATCCGCGATGCCGCACCGGAGTTGCATCAACGCATCAGAGGCCTCCGAATAGAACATCAGACCGGCAATCGAGAGTTCGAGGAACTTCGTCGTTATTACGACGAGGCCGAGTGGAGAGTAGAGGCGAAGCCCTTCATCGATGACATGCCGCAAGCCTTTGCTGATGCCGACTTGATTGTCTGCCGCTCGGGGGCCTCAACCGTTGCGGAGATTGCAGCGGCGGGTAAGTGTGCGCTCTTCGTGCCGTTCCCCGGAGCCGCTGACGACCACCAGTTGCGCAACGCTGAATTACTTGGCCGCGAGAATGCGGCTCTGCTGATTCCAGAGAGCGAGTTAACGGCGGAGCGATTCGTGAAGGAACTAACGGCCCTGTTCGCAGACCCGGCGCGCATGTCGGAAATGGCTGCCAAGGCACGCACGCTTGCTCATCCTGATGCGGCGGCTCATATTGCGGAGATGGCTCTGGCGGCGATTCGGAACGACTAACTACTGGCGGAGATACTCGCGGATGTAAGTGCTGTCTGAATTTGCGATCTCGCGGGCATTGCCCTCAAAGATCTTCACGCCATCCTTCAACACCAGAAAGCTCGTATTCGAGTCCCATTCAGTTTCAGCCGGCACGAGTTTCATGCGGTTCAGCTTCGGGTCGAAGACGTGAGTGGCCATGGTGAAGGCGTCTTGCAGACGGTGAGTGACAAGCAACGCGCTTGTCAGGTTCACGTCGCGCTGCTTCACGAGCAATTCCACAATGGTGGTTGAGGTCACGGGGTCCAGGCCCGCGGTGGGTGAGTCATAGAGCAGCAGTTCGGGATTGGAGATGATGGCGCGCGCAATGGCCACGCGCCGACGCATGCCTCCAGAGAGCTCGGAGGGAAACAGTTTAAGGGTGTGCTCCAACTCCACGAAGCGCAACGCTTCCGTGACGCGTAGAGTGATTTCGTCGGCCCCCACGTGTTCTTCGCGAAGGCGGAAGGAAACATTGTCCTCCACGTTCAGTGAGTCGAAGAGCGCGCTCTCCTGAAAGACCATTCCGATCCGCTGTCGCAACGCGAAGAGATCATGCTCCTTCATCGCGCTGACTTCCTGCCCAAGCACGATGATGCGTCCGCTATCAGGTTTCAGCAATCCGAGCGCGAGTTTCAGCACCAGTGTCTTCCCCGCGCCAGCCACGCCGAAGAGCACCTTGGTCTGTCCGTGCAGCAAGGTGAACGTCAGATTGCTCAGCACCGTCTTCTCGTCAAACGCTATGCAAACGTCTTCAAAGACGATGACCGGCTCGTGGTTGTTGTTGCTCGGGTCCATGCCGTTGGCCTATTTGAAAGGGAAGAAGTTCAGCAGCAATTGGGTGATGAACAGGTCGCTGATGACCATGATGACTGAGGCTGCAACCATGGCCTGCGTGGTGGCGCGGCCCACGCCCTGAGTGCCTCCGCGGGCGCTGAGTCCGTAGTAGCAGCCAATGGTGGAGATGATGAATCCGAAGACGAAGGGCTTGATAAGGCCCATCGTGATGTCTCCGACGCCGAGCGACTGCCATGCTGTGGACCAGTACTGGTTGCCATCCAGCCGCAGCATAAACACAGCGACCGTCGCCCCGCCTGCCATGGAAACCAGATCAGAGATCACGGTCAACATTACCAGCATGATGACCGTGGAGATCACGCGCGGCGTCACCAACTTCTTGCTTGGGTCCGTTCCCAGCGCGCGCATTGCATCAATCTGCTCGGTTACCTGCATGGAGCCAAGTTCGCTTGCCATGCCAGTAGCGCTGCGTCCGGCAACCATCAGGCCCGTGAGGACGGGACCAATTTCGCGAACCATGGAGAGGGAAACAAGTTGACCGGTGAAGGAGAGTCCACCAAATCGCGCCAGAGAGTTGGCGCTCTGCAGGGCCAGTACCGCACCCAGGAAAAACCCGGTCAATATGACGATGGGCAGCGAGCCCACGCCGATTACGTCCGCTTGCTGAATGGTGTCGCCGACATAGCGAGGGCTGGAAAAAATGTTGGCGATGGAGGCCCAGGCCAGCAGGGAATACTCCTGCACGGCCAGCACATTTCTCTTCGCTATGTCAGTCAGAGAAAATTGCATTCTTTCCGGACGCCGATTCAGCCTTCTTACCGCAAGATGCTGCTCCCACTGACTATATCAAACTGCACAACAAACACCTATTGCGGCAGCGCGTCGCGCTGTCCGCGACGCTTGATCTCAATGTTCAGGCGCTTAATCTTCTGATTCAGCGTGGAGAGTGGCACGCGGAAGCGCTCGGCGGCTTCCGTCTGATTCCATCCGCAGCGCTCCAGCATTGCAACAATGACGCGGCGTTCGCAATCTTCAACGATCTCAAATAGTGAGGCGTCAGGCTTGCTCGCAATGAGGGGCAGCGCGTCTCCCCGGCTCACAATGTCCTCGGGGAAGAGGTCGGCGGTGATGACCGGATGCGATGAGAGCACCACGGAGCGCTCGATTGCGTTTTCCAACTCTCGCACATTGCCCGGCCATGCATAATCCATCAACGTTCGCAGCGCGTCTGGTCCCAAGGCGAGCGAGGGCTTGTCGTTTTCCAGGCAGTACTTGCGCAGAAAGTATTGCGCGAGCATCGGAATATCCTCGCGCCGATTGCGCAACGGAGGTAGTTCGATGGTGATGACATTCAGGCGATAGTAGAGATCCTCGCGGAACTTGCCTTCCTTCACCGCGACACGCAGGTCGCTGTTGGTGGCGGCGATGACCCGCACGTCCACCTGAATCTCCTGCACGCCGCCCAAATGCATGAATCGCTTGTCCTGCAACACGCGCAACAGTTTGGCCTGTGTGTCCATGGACATGTTGCCGATCTCGTCGAGAAAAATCGTTCCGCGATCGGCCATCTCAAATAGACCCTTTTTGCTGCTGATGGCACTCGTGAAGGCTCCCTTCACGTGTCCGAAGAGCGTGGACTCCAACAGGTCACTTGGCATGGAGCCGGTGTTGACCGGAACGAAAGGCCGGTCCTTGCGCGGAGAGTTGGCGTGGATCGCCTTGGCGATAAGCTCCTTGCCGGTACCGCTCTCGCCTTGCAGCAGAATGGTGGAGCGCGAGGGCGCAACCTGCGCCACCAGATCAAAGGTGCGCAGCATCAGATCGCTCTTGCCGATGATGTGTTCGAAGTTGTAGCGCTGTTTAAGCTGGCGCTTGAGCTGGATGTTCTCTTCTTGCACCCGCTTGCGCCCAATTGCGGCGCGCACGTCGGCCTGCAGTTTTTCATTGGTCCAAGGCTTGGCGATGAAGTTTGCGGCTCCGCCCTTGATGGCGGCCACTGCGTTCTCCGGCGTTCCGTAAGCGGTGATCATGATGACCGCCAGCTCCGGATCGCGCTCGCGGATGTCCTTCAGAATCTCGAGTCCGTTGCGGTCGGGGAGCTGAAAGTCCAACAGCACCAGGTCCACGGCCTGCGAATCCAGAACAGCGAGACCCTCTTCGCCATCCTGCGCGTTTACAACTTCGTAACCGTCGTCTTCCAGCAGTATCTGTAACATTTCGCGGATCGCCGCTTCGTCATCGATGATCAGCACCCGGCCCGCTTGCGATTGCTCCGGCGAAGCGGACAAACGCTTTGCTCCTGCTACATCAGACATGGATTGCCTTTCTCGACATCGGGAACTCCATGAAGAAGCTTGTGCCCGCTCCGGGGCTGCTCTCCACGCGAATCTTTCCGGCATGTTCCTGGATGATGCCGTAGGTCACGGCCAGTCCCAGTCCCGTGCCTCCGCTGCCGCCCTGCTTGGGACGCGTCTTGGTTGTAAAGAATGGATCGTAAATACGATGGATATGCTCGGGTGCGATGCCGCTTCCGGTGTCGATCACATGGACCCGCACGCCGTGATCGTGGCCTGTGCGAACAGTCAAAGTGCCGCCCTGTGGCATGGCATCTTTGGCGTTGAGAAAGAGGTTCAGGAATACCTGTTGCAGTTTGCCCTGGTTGCCATGAATCGCCGGCAATGTCGGATCGAGCTCGCCTACAACGCGAATGCGCGAAGTCTTGAACTGATGCTCCAGCAGCGCCAGCGTGTCATGCACAATTCGATTCAAATCGACACTGCCGAATTCAGCGCCGCTGGTGCGCGAAAAATTCAGCAGATTGTTGACAATCTCCGAGGCGCGGAAGGTTTGCTTAGTGATCTTGTCCAGCAATTCCGAGCGCTTCTCATCGCCCTGTAACTGTTTCGCCAGCAGTTGCGCATAAGAACTGATGACGGCCAGCGGAGTATTCACCTCGTGTGCGACACCGGCGGCCAGCAATCCAATGGATGACATCTTGTCGGCCTGCGCCAGTTGCGCTTCCAGGTCAATGCGTTCGGTGATGTCATCGACAATCACCAGGCGGCCTACCACGGTGAACTTCTTGCTGATCAGCGGAGCTATTGCCACATTCACCACACGCGTGTCGCCAGCGGTGGTCCCCAACCGGAATTTGTACAAGTTATGGATGCCAGGATTGTCACGCACCCGGAAGAACTCATCGCAGAACGCTGTCGGCAACACATCATGGATGGACTTGCCGAGCGCGCTCAACCGTGGCAGCGCGTACATCACTTCCATCTGCGAGTTCCACGACTCGATGTTGTTCTGCAGGTCGACCGCGAAGACACCAACGTTGATCGACTCAACGATATTCTCGTTGAATTCCTTGAGCCGCTCATACTCCTGCGCTTTATCTTCCAGCGAGGCGTAGAGGCGCGCGTTCTGCAAGGCAATTGCAATGTATCCGGCCAAGGTCTCCAGCAGTTCTACATCTTCG
>Ga0302320_10027700_pt1 | contig 10908 bp, 8 predicted proteins | sample Bog_T0_3_FD_202130 | JGI IMG/M metagenome (GOLD analysis project Ga0302320, IMG submission 202130) | Peat permafrost microbial communities from Stordalen Mire near Abisko, Sweden - Bog_T0_3 | ecosystem: Environmental > Terrestrial > Soil > Wetlands > Peat | place: Sweden: Abisko, Stordalen Mire... | reverse complement strand
TAAACCCGCTCCTGCTCACGGAATCAGCACGATCGAGCCCGTCGTCTTGCGCGCCTCGAGTTCCGTGTGCACCCGCGCGACTTCGGCCAGCGGCGCGGTCTCGCTGACGTCGATCTTCACGTCGCCGTCGCCGACCACCTTGAACAGATCCTTCGCCATCTTCTCCAGCCGCGCCCGGTCGGCGAGGAACGTGAACAGCGTCGGCCTCGTGGCGAACAGCGAGCCCTTCGGGCCGAGCAAGCCAATATTGAACGCCTCGATCCCGCCCGAGGCCGAGCCGTAGCTGGCGAACACGCCGAACGGCTGCAGGCAATCGAGCGAGGCCGGGAAGGTCGCCTTGCCGACGCCGTCGTAGACGACGGCGCATTTGGCGCCCTTGGTGATCTTGGCGACGCGCTCGGCGAAATTCTCCTTGGAATAGTCGATGACATGCTTGGCCCCGCGCTTCTTGGCGATCTTGGCCTTTTCGGGCGAGCCGACGGTGGCGATCACGTTGGCGCCGAGCGCTTTGCCCCACTGAACGAGGATCTGCCCGACGCCGCCGGCCCCGGCGTGGACGAGGATGTTGTCGCCCTCTTTGACCTTGTAAGTCTGGCGCAGCAGATATTGCGCGGTGAGCCCCTTCAGCATCATGCCCGCCGCCTGGACATAGCTGATCCCCTTGGGCAGCTTGACGAGGTGGTTGACGCCGACGTTGCGCTCCTCGGCGTAGGAGCCGATCGTCGACACATAGGCGACCCGGTCGCCGGGTTTGAGGTCCTCGACCCCCTCGCCGACGGCGACGATCTCGCCCGCGCCTTCGTTGCCCGGGGTGAACGGGCTGGACGGCGCGGTATAGAAGCCGGTGCGGAAGTAGATGTCGAGAAAATTGACGCCGATGGCGTGATGGCGAACCCGCGCCTCGCCCGGCCCCGGCGGCGGCAGCTCGATGTCTTCGAGCGTCAGAACCTCTGGCCCGCCCGGCGTATGGACACGAATGGCACGCATTGGAACCTCCCTTGAATCGTCGACGATGATCGCGCGTGAGACTGTCACGCGCAAGCCGACTCACACGAGCGCCGCAACTCTCAAAAGTTCGTCCTTGACGCCCGGCGCCGCGGCGACGATGGAATTACCCTCGCGCAGGCCCTCGCCGGCGAGGAAATCGCTGACCCAGCCGCCCGCCTCGCGGATCATCGCCACCGCCGCCAGACAGTCCCAGGCCTTCATATGGGTTTCGACATAGCCGTCGAGGCGCCCGGCCGCGACATAGGCGAGGCCCAGCGCCCCGGAGCCGCTGCGCGTCGGCGAAGCGCCGGTCTCGGCGATGCGACTCAACAGGCCCAGATATTTGCCGACGCCGGCGCGCACGTTCCAGCCGACTTCCACCGTCGCGCGGGCGAGATCCGTCGTTTCCGACACATGCATCGGCTCGCCGTTGAGCGTCGCGCCGCCGCCGCGACGCGCGGCGAACAATTCGCCGACCATCGGATCGTAGATCACGCCGAGCTCGACGTCGTTGCCGACGAGGGCCGCGATCGACACGCAGAAATGGGGCGCGCCATGGGCGAAGTTGGCGGTGCCGTCGATGGGGTCGACGACCCACACCGGCGCGCCCGCGGCGCCTTGCCGTCCCTGCCCCTCCTCGCCGATGAAACCGTCCTGCGGAAACAGCGTCGAGAGCCGCGCAAAAATGCGCCGCTCGACCTCGCTGTCGACCTCGGTCAGATAGTCCTGCGGCCCCTTGAAGCCGACAGTGAACGAGCCGCGGTCGAGGAATTTCCGCTTGGCGTAGAGCCCCATCTCATGCGCGAGCGCCTTGGCGGCGTCGAAACGGAGATCGAGGGCGGTCGTAGAAAAAGTCAAAACGCATCCTTTCGCGGGCGGAGGCCCGGCTCTTGGAATGAGCCCGCCGCCGCAGCGCGTCAATGCGTCGCGTTCAGCGCGTGGACGAATGCGTAGATCACCAGCGGCACGGCGATGAGAACATAAACGCGCAGCGCCGTGAGCATGAATTTGGCGCCGCGGCCCAGTTTCATGCGGCCGAGCGGCTCGGAAACCGGGGCGCGGGGGATCTGGGTTTCGTCGAACATGGCCTAGATCCTCACTTGGGCAGAATGTCGGGGAACACGGTGACCAGCCCGTAGAAGGCGCCGACGCCTGAGATCGCGACGACGCAGACGCCGCCCGCGACATTGGCGCGCCAAGTGTTGACGAGGCTGCCCATCACGTCCTTGTCGCTGGAAATGAGCAGCAGCAACAGCAGCGCCGGCGCCATCAGCAGCGTCGCGATCACATTGACTGCAATCGTGATCGCCACCAGCGGCGCCCCAGGGATCAGCGGAATCGCCGCGGCGATCAGCGTCGAGACGATGGCGACGGCGAAGAACAGCTTGCCTTCCGAGAAGTCGACGTTGAGGCTGTGTCCGGCATGAAACACTTCGGCCAGCGCATAGGACGAGCTCGTCGAGATCGTCATCGCGGCGAGCAGGCCGGCTTCGATGATCCCCAGGGCGAACAGGCTCGCCGCGGGCGCCCCGATCAACGGCTGCAGAGCCGTGGCGAAATCCGCGCCGCCGCCCAGTTGCGAAACATCGACGTGGGCGTCGAACAGGCTGGCGGCGACGACCAGGGTGGCGATGCCCGCCACTGCGGCGACGATGGCGCCGATCGCGGTGTCGCCGCGGCTCTGCGGCAGGTCGGCCGCGGAGAGGCCCTTGTCGACCACCGCGCTCTGCTGGAAGAAGATCATCCACGGCGTCACCGTCGCCCCGACGGTCGACAGCAAGAGCGTGACGAAGGCGCCGTTGAAGTCCGGGAGCGGTCCCCAGGTGGCGAAGGCGGCGGCCAGCTTCGCCCCGTCCGGATGGGCCATCATTGCCGCCGGCACGAACAGCAGGTTGCCGATCGCCAGCGCCATCAGCGCCCGCTCCCAGGTCGCATAGCGGCGCAGCGCGAACGAAGCGACGACAACGACGGCGCCGATGACGCCGGACACCCATTGCGGTACGCCGAAATACAATGCGCCAGCTTCGATGGCGATGAATTCGGTGACCAGCGTCAGCAGATTGCCGAACACGAGGTCGCCGATGGCGAACCAGCCCCAGAACGGGCCGAAACGCTCCATGATGAGTTCGGCGTGGCCGCGTCGCGTGGCGACGCCGACGCGCACCGTCATCTCCTGCACGACAAACGCCATCAGGAAGGTGACGAGGATGAACGGCGCGAAGAAGCCGACCCCATAAGTCGCCCCCGTCGTCGCGTAAGAAATCATGCTCGGCCCGTCGTTCTCGCCGAGCATCACCAGCACGCCCGGGCCGACCAGCAGCCAAAGCAGCCGCAGCGGCTGGCGCCGCTCGCGGGCGCTCGAGACCTTGGCGCGGTCGAGCCCACGCAGAGCCTGTTCGCGGCCGATGGCGGACGACGGTGAGAAGGAGGCGACGACGTCGAGAAACGACATGGGAGGGTCCGGCGAGTGTATGATGGGTTAAAATGTAGCCTCGGTTACATTTTTGTCAAGCGGCTAACATGTCTTGTGTCGGCGACCGAAGAGCGGCGGCGTCCCCGCCGCCGATGGTCGCGCCCAGAAGCGCGTAAGAATTCGGCGGCGAGGCGCCGCCGCTGTGAACGTTGGCGGATTGCCGCAAACAGGCTTAGATAGTTCGGCGGGGCGCAGCGGGGGCTCGGGGAGCCCCGCCGGCGTGGGGATGGCCGGCTCGCGCCGAGGGGGAAAACAAAGTGACGCGTCCTGAAACCCACGACGAAACCGCGCATCCGTCGATGCCGGCCGAGCCGACTCAGGCGCGGCGTTTCGACAAGGCGCGCAAGGCGCGCTCGGCGACGCTGGTGGAGGATTACGTCGAATTGATATCCGACCTCATCGTCGCCCATGGCGAAGCGCGGGCGACCGAAATCGCCAAACGGCTTGGCGTGACCCACCCGACGGCGCTGAAGGCCATTGCCCGCCTCAAGCGCGAGGGCCTCGCCACCTCCCGGCCCTATCGCGGCATTTTCCTCACCGAATCCGGCCAGGAGCTCGCCGACAAGGTGCGCGCCCGCCACCGCACGATCGTCGAGTTCTTGCGCGCCCTCGGGGTGCCCAAGGAGGCGGCGGAGGCGGACGCCGAGGGCATGGAGCACCACGCCTCGGAAGCGACGATGAAAGCTTTCGCCCACTATCTCCAGGCGCAGAAGGAAAGCCAAGGTTAATCCGAAGCGGCTAGTCTGCTTGCGCCCTGCCCGATTCTCCCGCATCCCTTGTGCGACAATCGGGCGATTGCCGTGCGGCGGGGGGATTCTATGACGCAACTGCTCTATACCCGTCGACGCGACGCCTCGCCCCAGGTCGAGGCGCTTGCCGGCGCAGCCCTGGTCGCCGCCGCCGTGTTCATCTCGGTTTGGTGGGACCTGGCGATCCCCGCCGCCGTCTCGGGCGCCCTCGGCTTGTTCCTCTGGCGGCGCGCGGCGGGGCGCGAAAATTCGGGACCGCTCGTCGTCATCGACGCCGCCGCCTTCGCGGTGTTCGCAATTCAGCGCAATGATTCGCTGGGCTTCTGGCAACTCGTCGGCCCCTGGGCGGACGTGCCGCGCTTCAACGCCCATGGCGCGCTGCTGGCCTATTGCGTCTATATCGTCGGCACGCTGTTCGCGCTGGTCTCCGCGCATCGCGGCTTGCGCGGGGTCGAGGCGATCGGCCTTATCGCGGTTTCTTTCCTGTTCAACGGCCTGGTGCTGCTCGGCGCCGACTGGCACATGGCGGAGATCGCCAAATTCCTGCCGCCGCTCGCCGACGCGTCGTTCCCGGGCCAGGTGCTGTTCGGCCGCACGGTCACATTGTTCGTCATCATCGAAGTCGCGTTGGCGCTGCTGTCGCTGATCGAGCTGAACAAGCTGTCCAGGGACCTCAAAATCCATGCGCTGGCGCTCGCGTGCGCCTTTCTCGTCGCCCTTACGCCGCTCATCGCCAATTCCGCACAGACCGTCGTCGCGCCCGTCGTCGCCATCCTCGTCGGTTCGGCCGCCGCCGCGCTGGCGCAGGCGGGTCTGTGGGGCACGGTCTATGTCGGCACCGGCCTTCCGCTCGACGCGCTGGCCGGACGCCCCGTCAGCTTCGCCTCGATGCGCGACCACTGGAAAGCCGGTTTCGCCAAGGGCGCAATCTACGGCGCCGTGTTCATCGCGCTGATCATGATCGCGGCCGCCGTCATCGAGACGCCCGGCTTCGTCGACCTCGTCAAAGCCCACCTCCTCATTTCCGCGGCCTTCGGCGGCGCGCTGTTCCTCCCCTTCGCCCAAACGCTGATCGCCAGCTTCGACGGCGCGGCGCCGTTCTTCAGCCGGTTGATCGACTCCTACAGGAATCGCGCGTCCTATCTGCGCGGAATCGTGCTTGGCCTGGGCGCCGCCTACGCCTTTCACCTCGACCTGCCCGCTTCCGGCGGCGGAACGCGCTTCCTGTTCGCCTTCGCTTTCGGCGCCGCGAGCTTTGCCGGCGTCGACCTGGGGATCGATTATTCGCAGATTCTCTCAGGCCAGCGCAGCAAGCTGCAGACTTGGCGCAAATATGCGCTGGGCGTGGGCCTCGGCGGGATCGTCGCCGGCGCCATCGGCTGGTATTTCGACGCCCCGCAGGTGCAGGTCGTCGTCTCCAAGTTCTGGGCTTACGCCGACGTCGACTACCGCACGAGCGGGCGCCAGTTCGGCGATTTCGTCACCTATCCGATCTTCAACAAATATGGCGCCGTCAACCTCGGCCAGGTCGCGGGCGGCGTGAGACTGTTCTGGGCGGAATCGGTGTCCGGCGTCATCAACTGGTCGCTCGCCGCGCCGCTGTTCTCGATCAACTACGTATTGCTCGCAGCCCTCCTCGAGCGCTCGCTCAAGCCGCTCAGAAACTTCCTCACCGCGAGCGGGGCCGAGCAATTGCTCGAACAGGCGGTGCGGGTGATGCGTTGGGGCCTGTGGATGGCCCCGCTCATCAACACTTTCCTGCGCCAGTCGCCGGACCCCGCGTGGTACAATCAGGACGGTCTGGTGCGCACGCTGCTGGCCAGCGGCGCTCAACTCACCCTGCCCGCCCAGGACTTCCGCGACTTCTCGCTCACCATCTTCCTCGGCCTGCTCGCCTACGACTGGGTGCGCATCCTCATCTGGTTCGACCATATGGGACTGAGGGTGGCCACGCTCGTCAACCTGTCGTTCCTCGGCGGCGACCGCGCCGACGAGGCGGCCGGACGTTTCCTCGGTTATGGCGCGCGTTTCCGCGCCATCCCCGACGGCATCCGCCGCTTCGGCACCTGGGCGCCGTTGCTGATCCCCTTCTATATCCCGCGCGGGAACGAATGGGACAAAGCCTGGACGGGCGCGGAAACGTTGAGCCACGGCGGCTCGATCCCTGGCCCGGTGCAGGCGCTCGCCGCCTCCTACGCCATCGCCGCAGTCGCCACGGCCTTCGTCGGCTGGACGATCAGCGCACGGTTGCGCACGAAGAGCGGCCCCTCGCTCACCGGCTCGACCGTCCTGCCAAGCGCTTTGGATCAGACGCCCGAGCGTTTTGAAGTCTCCAACGGCCTCGTCGCCGCCGAATTGTGGCGCGACGGCCGCGGCTCCGTGGTCGTCTCCGGCGACGCGCGCGGCGGCTTCCCCATCGATCTCATCCGCCGTCCGCTCGATCCGCTGCAAGCGCGCGGCCAGTTCTTCTATCTGACCGAGGACGACGGCAAGCCGTGGTCGATCGGCTTCGAACCGGCGCGCCGCGCCGGCGACTATATCGTGCGCCGCAACGGCTTCGATAGCGTCGAGATCGAGCACACGTTCAATCAACTCAGGGCGACGATGACATTGTCGCCCGACTCCTCGTTCGCCGCCCTGCGCTGGCGCATCCGGCTCGCCGATCTCTCAGGCAAGGCGCGGCGGCTGCGGCTGACGAGCTTCTGCGAGATCGCCGGCCACGAGACCGGCCATTACGGGCGCGATCTCGATTTCGCAGGCATGCATGTCGAGACCGTCTTCGTGCGCGGCTTGAACACGATTTTCGCGCGCAACCGCCTGCTGCGCTCCGCGCGCGCCGATCGCGGCGAAACCTCGTTCTTCGCGGTGAAGCCGGGCGCCGGCGTCGAGCTGGTTGGTTATGAGGACTCCCGCACCCGCTTCCTCGGCGAGGGTTCGATGGCCGCGCCGACGGGCTGCGGACCCTGGCGCTGGCGCAAGCTCGACGATCAGGGCAAATTGTGGACTTTCGACCCCGCCGCGAGCTTCACGCTTTCCGCCGAACTGGGCGCGCATGGCGAGGCGGATTGCGAATATATCGCCGGTCGCGACGACAACAAAGTCTGGGCCGCCGACCTGATTGCTCGCCGCCTGCATCTGCCGGCGCTGGCGCGCGAGGAACTCAGTCACTGGTTCCACGAGACCCGCGCGGTGGAGCCCACGCCCGCGCTGCCCGAGCGTTGGCCGTTCGGGTTCTCCGAGGACGGCAAGTCGCTGTCTCTCACCCATCGCACCCCGCGCCCCTGGGCGCATGTGATGGCCAACGAACTCGGCGCGAGCTGCGTCGTCTGCAACGACGGCGATATCTATTCGGCCTTCGGCAATGCCCGTCACAACGCCTTGACCGCGTTCCGCTTCGACAGCGCGACGGCGCCGATGCCGGGCCAACTCGTCTACATCCGCAATCTCGAAACCGGCGAGACCGATTCGACGGGCTTTACCCCCTATCACCGCGACGACACTGCCATCGAGATCGACTACGAGCCCGGCGTCGCCACCTTCACCAAGCTGCGCGGCGCGCTGGCGACGACTTACGAGATCTTCACGCCCCCGGAATTCCCCGGCGACATGCGGCTGCTCACGTTGAGCAACCGTGGAAACAAAACCCTGCGTCTGCGGGTCGCGCCGTTCTTCGACATGGCTCTCGACGAGAGCCCCAACGAGAGCGCCGGCCATCTCGAAGCGGAGACCACCGGCCAGGCCTTGCTGTTCGAGAACAAGCACAACGATTTCGTCCGCGGCGTGGCGTTCGTGCACACGAGCCTTGCCGGCGCGAAGACGGAAACTGTGCGCCGTCGCTTTTTCGGCGCGCCCGGACGCGACATCAGCTGCCCCATCTTCGTCGAGACCGGCCTGTCCGATCTCGGCCGCGCCGACGACGGCCGCCGCGTCGCCGCCTTCGCCGCCGAGATCGAACTGCCGCCCGGCGGCGAATACAAGCTCGCCATCGCGATCGGTCAGGCGCCGACGCGCGAGCAAGCGCTGAGCTGGGCGGGGCAAGTCTCCGTCAAAGCGGCCGAGGCGCAGCGCGAACAGACTCGCCAGCATTGGGCGCGCCGGCTCGGCGTGGTCAAAATCGAAACCAACCGGCCCGACTTCGACCGGTTGGTCAACACCTGGCTGCCCTATCAATTGTATGCCTCGCGACTGTTCGGCCGCGTCGGCCCCAACCAGCGCGGCGGCGCCTATGGCTATCGCGACCAGTTGCAGGACGTGCTGCCGCTGACGATCCTCGAACCCCGGTTGACGCGCAAGCAGATCGTGCTGCACGCCGCGCAGCAGTTCCTGGACGGCGACGTGCTCAAATGGTGGCATGTGGCGCCGGGCGGGGGCACCGGCGTCGGCCAGCGCACCAAGGCGAGCGATCCGCATTTGTGGCTGCCCTATGTGCTCGCCCGCTACGTACGTGAGACCGGCGACAAGACAGTTCTCGCCGAGGTCACCCCCTATCTCGAAGGCGAGGACATGGGCGAGCATGAGGACACGCGCGTCATGGCGACGCGACCCTCGCGCGAGACGGCGAGCGTCTATACCCACGCCCGGCGCGCCATCGAATTCGCATTGACCCAACTCGGCGCCGACGGCCTGCCGCTGCTGCGCGCCGGCGACTGGAACGACGGCATCGACGAACTCGGCCGCAGCGACATCGGCACCGGCGTTTGGATGGGCTTCTTCCTGTTCAACACTCTCGACGGCTTCATTGCCCTGGCGCGGGTCGTGGGCGACCACGATTTCGCCGGGCGATGCGAGGCCGCCCAGGCCGACCTGCAACGCGCCCTGGAAAAAGGCTGGTTCGGCGACCATTACGGCCTCGATTTCGCCGACGACGGCCGCGCCGTCTCGATGCCCAATTCGATGACGACGGGTTGGGCCGCTCATTCCGGCGCCGTGCCCTACGCGCGCGCCGTCGCGGCGCTGGAAGGCGGGCTGAAAGGCATCGAGCGGCCCAACCGCATCCTGCTGCTGGAAACGCCGTTCTTCGAACACTCCCAGCCCTACCCCGGCCGCATCGCCGACTATCCTCCCGGCGTGCGCGAGAACGGCGGCCAGTACAGCCACGGCGCTTCGTGGATCATCGACGGGTTTACGCGGGTGTCGCGGCAGGCGTGGGCGAATGGGGACGCCGAGGCCGCCGCACGGCTCGCTGCCCGGGCGTTCGAAATGTTCGAGAAAATCTCGCCGCTCGGCAAGACCGAGCCCGGGACCCTCGCGATCTACGGCCTCATCCCCACCCAGCAGCCCGCCGACATTTACGACGGCTACGGTCACGGCGGCCGTGGCGGATGGTCGTGGTACTCCGGCTCAGCGGCGCGCATGCTGTCGGCGGCCTACGGGATCGTCGGGATCGAGAAGGCGGCGGGCGAGGTGAGGCTCGCCGACGACGCTTTCGAGGCCAAGGGGGCGTTGCAGGTGGCCTCGGTGAAGGTGGGGGAGAAGGTTTGGCGGCGGGGGTGAGCAGGTTTCACGCAAATCCGGCAACGTTCGGAGCGGCGGCGTCCTCGCCGGCGAACGCTGTCGCGCCTCTCGTCGCTTCAAACGGCGGCGAGGACGCCGCCGCTCCTTTGCAGCCTGACACCCAAGCTATCTTCCCGTTTTTCGTGGACGGCGTGGAGGCGACCTGTTCGGCCGAAGAATGCAGCCGGCAGGCCCGTATGGTCGCTACGGCTGACGCCGCCGATCACGACCTCGAAGACTTTTTGAACGCCGCGCTTGCCGATCTCGCCCCCGAGTTCGACGGGTGAGGCGGGGCGGCCTGATTGCCGTCGCCGTTCCCGGCGACATTGGTAATCTCGCCCGGCTCTTGTGATTCGAGCGGCCCCCCCAGGCTCGCAACCCTCGCCGCCGCCGCCCGCGCGGACGCGCCTTTACGCGGACGGCCTATCGATTGCAAAATTCCGACGCGAACGAGGATTTGATCGGACGCCCCGTTTCACCCGTATCTCCATTCCCCTACAGGATCCCTATCGAAAGGCTTTTTCCAAACATGAATCTCGACGACACGGACCACAGGATGATGGCGCGTTGCATCGAGTTGTCGAGGCAGGGCGCGGCTGCGGGAGAATTTCCATTCGGCAGCTTGCTGGCTCGCGGCGAGACGATTGTCTGCGAGGCCGTCAACCACTCGATACGCGAGGCGGATGAGTCCAGGCACGCCGAAATCGTCGCCATCGCCCACGCCCGCAAGACGCTCGACAAGCGAGCGCTTCGCCGGTGCACGCTCTATACCACCGTCGAACCCTGCGCGATGTGCTCGTTCGTCATTCGGGCCGCGGGGGTCCGTCGCGTAGTGTTCGCGCTTCAGTCGCCAGTCATGGGCGGCCTGTCGCGCTGGGATGTCCTGCAACAGCGCTCTCCCTCACGCCGATTGCGGATGCTGATTGGATCGCCGCCGGAAATCGTGACCGGCGTGCTCGCCGAGGAAGCGCAAAAGGCCTGGACCGACTGGAGGCCGTTCGTCTCGCGGATGATGGCGACCCTCGGCTTCATCGTTATCCCCAGGCGGGATCGCTGAGTTGGGACGCGCGATGTTTCCGGGTGACGGGTTTTGGGCCAGGTCGCGGTAGGGACGACGATTACTCGCCGCCCCCCGCACAGATCCCGGCGAGCGACTTTCCCGCACCGGGCTCCTGTCGAAGGTCAGACGTGATGGCAGGTATGGAC
>Ga0302320_10027699_pt1 | contig 10909 bp, 9 predicted proteins | sample Bog_T0_3_FD_202130 | JGI IMG/M metagenome (GOLD analysis project Ga0302320, IMG submission 202130) | Peat permafrost microbial communities from Stordalen Mire near Abisko, Sweden - Bog_T0_3 | ecosystem: Environmental > Terrestrial > Soil > Wetlands > Peat | place: Sweden: Abisko, Stordalen Mire... | reverse complement strand
ACTTTGGGCCCCCAGACAAAAACCCTGCAAGCTTCTCTCACCCCAAACTGCCTTCTTCCAACTGTGCTCGAGCTTCAACGGTCCCTCTGCTGTCGTGCATATGTGTGTGTGCGGATAGAGAAAACAGGCAAACTTATACCCGGCCATAACCATTCATTCATATTTATCTATGGCTTTCTACTATTGCTGCTTTTCCTCTGTTCTCTCGTTGTGACGGACGGCCCATTCATATCTGGCAAAAAATATATGATATGTACAAGGCTGCGCTATTCCATTGTCGGTGCACCACTCTTTGAAACAACGACATCCAAGTCTACGTTTTCATTCGAATATTCGAATATTCGAATACCAATCCTGCAAAATACTGTCGTAAAGCTTACGCTTGTGGGCATTTCTCACCATAGGATGAGCCATGGTAAGCTGCTTTTAATCCCTCGGCTTCAAGAGAAGAGCAATCCTTTTTCTAACATCAGACAATTAGGGTTGCTGCTTCTCCTCCCCCTCTTCGTCGCCGTACCCCTCTAACCAGGCCTCTTCCTCCTCTCGCGCAATCACATCCTCTCAACCACAATCACATTCAGCGCTACCGCGCCCTTCGACCAATGCATCTAGTCATAGTAATCATAATCAACACAGGCACCATCGCCATCAGCAACCCCTCTCAGCCCACATCACTCAGCCCCTAAGACCACATGTATGGCAGAGCAACGGCCGTCTCTGGACTCGCCATGACCTCGACCGAGAACGTATGGAATTCTTCGACACGCGGGTGACGGGGAGACCAGAGATATGGCTAGTTATCCGCTCAGCACTAGAAGTATTATGGGCAGGTGGCGATGCTCAAGATGAAGATGGAGGATTGGCAACCTCGCAGCAAATACTCGATGCTGGTGAAGTCACCATACCGAGTGGGAATCTGGTTGATGGGGTATATGATGCATTAGGAGCGTATTATCAATTGCCCGCACATATTGTTTCTGATCCTACGAATTTGGTGCCTTCGCCCGAAGAGACAGACAATACGACCAAACATGATGAGGGCGAAGAAGAGGAAACAGATGAAGAGGAGATATTGCGACGGCGAGAGGCAAAGGGTAAAGGTGTTATCAGTGCGAAGGATTTGATATATGTTACTGCACGACTGAGCGATGCTGGTGCTCCAGATTTGGTTATTCAGCATGGAAAAAACCTCCCATTACATTCGCTAGTCCAGCGTATCATGGATGAGTCAGGTGTAAGCTATCTTGTTGCTCTCTGTACGTGGAAACTAACATGTATAAATAGTTAACTCCTCCAAAATTCATTAGAATTGCATACATGGGCAAGATGCTGGAACCGGGTAGATCACTGACCTCTCAGGGTTGGAAAGAAGGCCAGGTTGTTAATGCCTATGTTTTGGGTTGAGTTTGTACATATGATGGATGTTATTGTTTGTTTGTTTTTCTTTTTGTGTTTTTGCACAGCAGCAAGCCACAACATTTTTGGCTGAGTGAATATACCCCCCGGCGTTAGGATGGGCATGATTGGATTCTGTGCACAGCACGGCATAGCAGCGTGGGAGAACTTTAAGTGACATAATAACATATTCCTTGATTCTCTCTGTAACGTGTTGGCATGCTTCGTCTGGATTGGAGGGCCTATGAGCCCTTCCAGTCAACGTGCATATATATATATCCTTTACCAGTTATAAAATAAATTAGATGTATTGATTTTTCGATGTTGCAGCTACGGCAGTATGCGCGTTGGGGCAGAAAAACAAGTACCATAAGTACAAAGTTACCGCATTTGAAAGCCCTTTTTTTTTGGAATTGAGAGACTTATTTAGTTGATTTTATAAAATAAATATTACCATATATATCCTCACATTATCTTTATACATTTATCCTATCAACATAGGCAAACTCTTTGATATGAATGTTCAAGATTAGTTGAACATTCACAGTAAAATACCCTAGTACAGATGGTTGCTGTCAGAATATTAGCACTATTCCACACGGTAATATCGAAGACGTCTGCAGATATTTACCTCCCAAGGCTAGTAAAAAGGGCAATAACACTCCCAATAATCGAGGATTTACAAAGGGGACAAATCAAGTTTATAATCAGCAAGGCACTCGGTAAGACATGAACGTTCCATATTAGAGACGGTCACATTAGAATGATGGTCTGGTTCATGGCTTTAAGTCTAAAGAAAGTACAAAAGAGCTTGGGTGGATCCGTGAATGAAAACCCGTTATAAAAGATCCAGATACCGATGAGTGTGTTTCCTACGACGTATCATCCCATCCACATATGCCACGCCGCTTCCTATCACTAATACCCAATAATAACAACAAATGGACTTATGATCGCCTAGCATCACACTCTTCCAAGAAACGGTAAATACCTTCCATGCCATCAAAGCCTGAAGACGTCAAGGGCTCGCTCGGCTTAGAGAAATACGCAGATACATCCGCATTAGAATTGTCCATACTCTCATACCCCTCTAACCATGGATTATCCTCCTCGAAATCCTCGAAATCGTCCATTTCACGAACTTCGTGTCCAGTTTGGGAACGTAAAGAGCCTCCAGGGGATGAAATTGTATGTTCTCTAGTTGGACAAAACGGAAATCTCAAGGCAATTTGACCTCCTACACTAGCATCAAAATCCAGATCCTGGTGAATAATTCCTCGCTGGACGCCGACTTCGTCACAAAGACGTTCGACGGACTCTGCGTCACAACCCGGAAATCGAACACGCAGGATATATTTTTGCTCCAGAGTAACTGGAAGGTCGCCCAGAGCGGATAATCTCTTGAGATCGTTCATCGTAGCTGCTAGATCTTTCAAAGCGCGGGCAAAGTCGACAGAAAGAATATCTAAAAATCCTTCGGTGTTCAAGGTTGGTACGGTACGTTCCATAGGCGATGAGGGGAATGGGAATGAAGCACCAAGAGGACTGAGAGCAGTTACAGTCGGGCAGACGTGAAAGTCAATATAAGAGCCCGGAGCAGATATTGGGATTGCGTGCATCTTGCGAGCAGTCTCTTCTTGAAGCCTTGTAACGCCTCGATAACTCTTTTCCCCTGCCGGAGTCATTCCATCGAACTGAGCTTTCTGACCAGAGAGAATGAATGCTCGGATAGCAGTTGAAACATTGCTAATAACCTGCGCTGGTGCTGCTGGGGTATGAGAGAAGTAACGGGCTCCATTTCGTGCGCCTCCACCCAAACTATAACCTCCAGCTGTTCTGGGAAGAGTACCACCAGTGAGATTGGGTCGTAATGTTGTGGCGAATGGAGCTCGACTTGTTAGTTGAGAGACAGCTGTAGCAGTCCTGGACGTGGGAAATGCTCCTCGACTGAGTTTAGGAGTACGTGTAGGTCCAGAACTCATAAAGCGACGGACAGTCCTATTGATAGTTGAGTGTGTAGTGTACCATCGTGCCTTTGCCTGGCGGAGACGGGCTACAGGATGGAGAGGCTGGCGATGCGATGACCGTACAAGTATTGGTTGCAATTCATTGCCAGCAGGTCTTGTAAACTCTGCGATATTTACTTTAAGAAGTTTCGACGTCCTCTTAAAGGCATGCCTGCGATGATGTCAGTACAGGGAATTCCAGACTCCAAAGTCAACAATCTAGAACTATAGAACTTACTTGAGCATCCTCATGGCGACTGGAGCCCCTGTGAACGGAGTTAGTCATTTCTTGAATAAGGGCCTCTTAAGACCTAAAAGGGAGACGCTGGACTTGAACTGCTACATTGAAGAAACGGGGAGGATTGCAAGAGTGCAGGCCCCCGTATCCCGATGAGGCAGTAAAGGATAGCAGATACGATAAATACGTACATATTCCGGGCGACGCCATATTGAAAGACAAAACTTGACGATACTCAGTAATTTGTGAAGTGAGAGAGAGAGAGTAGCAAAGAGGGGAGAATCGGGATGTTTCGGCACAGCCACACGGTGGCGCAACTGAGCTGAGCTAGCCAGCCGCAGTCACGTGCAAGTAAATACTTTAGCCGGCGCTAATGTGGCTTAAGCGAACCTCATGACCTTGAAAGTTTCCGAGTTTTCTCTTTGGTACAAACATTTTCTTCCGACTTCATCAAAATACCAACTTGAATTGCAATCTGCAATTTTTCTCAACACGATTCATTTGACTTTAGTTGTTAAGACTGAGTATGGCACTCAGAAGGGCGTACAGTCTTTACATGATTTGTAAGCATTTCGAACCCTTTCCTTCTGAACATTTTCTCAATGATGAGAATAACACAATTGAACAATCCAACTCTTACAATTATATGGGGATTTGTACATACTATTCTGAGCTTTCTCCCCACATTTATTTCAAGACACTTCATATTCTACGGCGTATCGCTAACGTTCTTCTCCCAGGCTTACATCAATTCCTTCCGATATACGAAGTGCCCACAAAATTAAATATCAAAGGTTCGTCGGCACACCCTTCTTTCTCCCCCTTCTCTCTCCTTCTGGGTGTGATGATCAAACACTATGGAAAGGCATTCCTCATTCAGAACCATTATGTAGAATCCTTATTTTTAAGTTTCAGCCTTGTCTGACCCATCTTCTTGACTTAATATTTAATTCAGTTCTTTGCCAAATCAACACTAACATCATGTTCAATCAGGTATATAATTTTCCCCTCGAAATATCCTATACGCGCATTACATGACGAACTTTGAACGAACGGGCGGACAGACTGCGCACTCCTACTCCTGCTTCTCCTTAAAAGTGAGGCGTACACCTTACGAGGGCAGGCAGTCAGGAAGTGCTTGTTGAGAACTCGTCAGCTGATCCAGTGCACTCTTGCTCCGGGATACTATACATGGCCAACTTCAAGTAGTCATGCTAACATACTATTTCAGGTACATTTCCATGTTTTATCTTATCCCTGGGCAGACCATTGCATCAAATGATGAAACTTATTCACACTGTTTGAATTGGATCATATCCAATGATGAACGTATAACAAAAATTCTGATTTAATGAGGTATGTTTCTCCTACAATATTATTTGCTGATAAATCACTGACTGCTCTACTAGCCTGAGATTTGCCAATGGTTCTCTGCATGATACTCGATATTGTCTTTCAATCTTGCGTACTTTGCTGACACTCTATCGTCACCGCAGGTAATCGCTGAGCACTATTTGAATTTCTACCAAATGTAAGTTACATGTTCGACCCCTGCCTTGCTTGGGTACTATGATGAATCCAAATATTCGCTGTGTTCTTTCCGAGTTTACTCATTGAAGAAACATATATTTCACCTTGGAGAACTGAGATTAGTCACTCATGTTACGAGATCCTAAATTTATCTAGTACAGCGTTAGGGTCTTCTGCTAACCATGTCCGCAAAGACTTTTTGACCTCGAAATTCTTCACTTTCGATCAAATAATATATGTATATCTTATTATAATCTGGTCCTGGACATCAATCAAATTATTTCTTCAATTACAAAACACTTTCAAACGTGATGAAAACTTTCTATTCATAGCGACTTATTTCCTACAATATAATCATAAATTACAGTAAGCTTATATGGAAAGGGTAATGTTTAAAAGTGCATTGTGTGACAAGATGTAATAAACGACTGCTTCTAAAGTCTCTGCTAGCCTGCCCTTACTTATAGCTAGAACACTATTATATTATCGGACGTCTTAGCATCGTGGTGAATAGTTTCTCGACACCATTTACTAGTGTTTGATGTTATAAATATCTGGCCCACCAGTAACAAGTTAGGGTTAGAATGTGACCAAAGGGCTACAGCACATGAATCTAAAGATAAATGGCCTGTTCAATACACTTACTAATTAAATTCCACTTGCCTACTTTCGAGTGCGGAGACCTAGGAGAACTCAGCTAGATAAAATAGACATTCGAGTTGCTGTAGCATCACGATATTGGTTACAGCTACAACGCAGGACAATTGCAGGCAGTTGGCAATGATAGTATGCATTGCATAGACGTCGATTTTAGGTAAGAAGTCCACAGTCACTCGCTCCCAAAACGCCAGTAATATGCCGCCCCCCTCCCCCGCCCAAACTCCCCAAAAGCACCCGCTCTCAAATCGTACCAGGCAATATTCATGCCACCGTAACACCATGCCTCCGAATCTAATTGCGGAGCAAAGGGTCTCCATATTTCGCTATCCAAACCATCAGTCTCAGACCCCAATCAACCTAGAAAAGCGCAGAGACTTACTATGATCCCAATTCTGATCAAGCAATCCATTGTAAACCCTATCATACTCCTCCCTGAACTTCTTCGTGTTCCAGCTCGAGCCTGGAGCGCCGTGATTGACTTTTGAGGACTCGCTACTTGCGCGATTGCCGCCAGCTGCCTGTGAATTGGAATTACCATCGAAAGAGTTGTTGAATGTCTCTGGTGGGGAGTCGGGGGCCTCCATCATGACTTGATCGGAGGGGAGTGAGTTTGATTGAAGAGATTGGTCTGCTGGAGAAGTGTTAGATTATGACAGACGTGATATAGATAGAGGTCAAGGTATATAAGCTTACCCGACATGTTCGTAGGCTGTTGCTGTTCTTTCAACCTTGTGAAGGTAGAATCGTACTATATATGTTGTAAAGAAGGCTTTAAGTCTTCCCCACATTTCACAGACGAGACCCTTCGATATTATCTCAGCTCCCTCCTCTCCCAAATATTTCAACACCACCACAAAATCAAGCCCCAAATATGAGCAAGAAAAATGTGGTTCCCGATGCTTGGGATGACGATTGGGAATCGCAAGCCGATAAAATCGAGGAAATTACGGACAGTACAAAAGCTGAAGAACAAGTCAAGATCTCAAAGGCTGAAAGGCTAGCTCAGCACGCCGAGACGAATAAGAAGATTTGGGAATCTGCGTATGATGTGCTCTCTCTTAATTTAAGTTTCTATTCTAATAGTGCTTTAACAGAGACACTCCGGAAACCTTTCATTTCCTGGCGGCGAAAGACAGCGTCCCTCTTGCAACAGAATTCAAACCGACCCTCAAAGTCCTCAGCCGCAAACCCGCACCTAAAGTTGTGGCTAAGGTTGATCCTGTCACTGGATTGTCTAAAATGAGTATTGAAGATGACGATGAAGACGATGAGCAATTGAAGAACCAGCCAACTGCTGAAGAACTACGACTGAAGACGCAGCGGGAGAGGGAAGAGAAGCAACGGAGGTATGATGAAGCTAGAGCAAGGATTCTAGGTCCATTTCCTGCCACTTCACCACCTCTTACACCACCCAATGGATACGACAATGGGAAATCAAGTAGGGCAAGGGGCCGTGGACGAGGGGGAGGGGGAGGTGGGAGTGGGAGTCCAGACATGCGACGACCAGATAGCCAGTCTGGACCCAAAGAGCTTTTCGATCCAAATCACACACCGAAGTCTGGTTCGTTTACAATGCAGAAATCTACGCAGAATCATATTGGGCAATCTTCACGATCAGGTCGGTCGACACCACGAGAAGAAGAACAAATTATCAGAGCACCAAAAGGGCCAGATGGGAGTGGGCGAGGTGGATTTGGATTCGCTAATAGAGGAGGAAAAAGTTGATTTCTGCTCTAGATTACCAACCGCCTCCGATTTTGCCAGCTATCTCTATGACCCTCTGAGTCTCGCCAACATTTTTGCCAACATCGCTGATTACTTCACGATAGCTGGTGTATACCAGCCTTTCCAAGTCTATACCTGTTATAGTTGACCAGTGCGACAGGGTATCTTTGATATACAAAGGAAAGATCCCATCAACCACATGTTTATTGTCATCTGCTGTCGGAACAAAGTCTTGACTATCTTCTGCGGAAAAATACGCCTCATCAACTCGAGCTAGCCACTGTTTCTGTTCCGGCAGGCCTAACCTTACCTGGTCTTCTCCCCGACCACTAATCACAGGGTCGTCAACTTTGATCTGACCACCACCATTGGTGCACCCTCCGGGACATGCCATTACTTCAACATATGCGTAGTCTGGCCCACTGCTCTTCCCTCCAGGCTTTCTGGCACCTCCAATAGGTTTACCGCCAGGCATTCGAGAAGGTCTCGCCGGCTTTAGCTTTCGGACGAGGTTTTGAATATTCCGAAATCCATAATACCGTGCCGCCTTGAATAATGTTTCTCCATTCTCGGAAACGACACTATACTCCATAACATCGGCATTTCGACCCCGGCTAGATCGGACTAAAGCACCCCTGTTTTGAGAGGCAATAAATTCAAGGATATAGTGTAGATTGCCACCAGAAGTACCAGCGGCAGGATTGCCATTTTTGCATCCTCTTGACGATGAAAATAGGAAGGAGTCAAGTGCCTTGTCAGGGAAGCGTATTTTGGTAGGAAGTGGTGTGCGAGGCAGCTTAGCAAATTCGACTCGTCGGGAGTCTGCTAGCATGAGTAGCTCTTTGCTAGTAATTACGCTGTCGACATCTCGAACTCCACGAGTGCTAGTTCCTCCCCATACGGCATCTGTGAGTTCTTCCCGGCTGGCTTCTAACTTCTTATCAAAACATGGCATAATCGCTACATGCCATATTCGATCTGGAGGAATTCCAAGCTTTCGACTTAATGTCGTTTTTAAGAGTGTACCCATCAATGCCTGTGGTGATTTAAGTCGTGACAAATGCGGCAAAACATGCGGATGTGTCTTCTCAGCATAACAAATCCATCCCGGACATGAAGATGTTAATATCGGCATTTTGGGAGTCGATTTCGTACTTTCGCCTATAGATGCCATAACTTCATCTGTCCCAAGCACCAGGCATGCCTCTCGCGCTATGTTTGTATCTACCACCCACGTAAAAGCGTTTCTGTAAATAGCCCTATTCTTGATTCCCATAGGACCAGAGAGTAAATGCTCGATCATATAACCAGCCTCTCGTTCTGTGACACTAAAAGTAGCTGCAATACTAGCTCGTGACTGCGGACTCACACTGGCAACATAAATCTTCCCTCCCTGTTCTAGTCCCTCAACACTAGTGGGCGTCCCAGTAGCATTACCCTTGAGGCGTAAACCAGGTGCAAGATCTAGCTGTTGTAACACTTCGGAATGGGACTGCATAGACACGAGGATAGCTTCGGCGGAGGTGACACACCCTGAGCAGGCTAGGCAGTCTGTGAGGGAGATTTGGGCGGGGGGTACTTCTGACGGGAGGGGCGATTCGGTGTTGAAGCTTACTTCGTATTCCTAGGGGAGATGTCAGCGAGATGTGTATGTGTGCCCTAGGGGGCGACTTACATTTGATTGAGGCTTCACAGGTAACGTTTCTATTGGTTTTATACACGCGACTCCTGGAGAAATAAAGTCGTTCAAATCGTCTGCACTCAGAATGGCACTCATGACTGATGCGAACGCGTTGATGCGCCGCCGGGAATTCACAATGCGTTGGCCTTTATGATAATTTTCAATGTTAGGCTTCTCGAACTCCTATAAAAAAGAGGATCTATGTCGAGGTCTCTGCGATGTTGAGTGTTCGAAGTGTAGAGGGACGGATTAGACAAAAAAAAAGGTTGCTTTGTAAAAGCAATCGCGGGACCGGAGAAGCAAATCTCCATTCGAATCTGAAATCCGATGTGGCTGGCGTTGAGCGGGCAGGGATCTCTGGGTAACCCCGCCCTAGATCTGCACCCATGCCCTCTTTAAGCCTGAGTGATCAGGCGGAGATTTGTGCCTGAATGACGTAGCGGTCAATCTTGTCCTGGATACACGGAGGCTGGTCCTGGCTATTATGAGGTTCGATGTGAAAGCTCTTTTACTGATATCTTCGATATAAGTCGACAATGACATAGTCTTCCTACATCTCAAGGAAACTTTAGACATCTGAAAGGTCTTCAACATGGACGTTTTCTACAGCTATACATATGGCACTGCTGGGTGGCTTAGCTTGCAAGCTTTCCCCCTTATAGTATCTCCTACGATCATTGTCACTCTTCTCTCACCCGAAGTCAGGGAACCCACGGGTAATATCTCTCCGGCCTCTTCTTGCTGCCCAGCTAACACGAGAACAAGTTCTTGAGGAGTACTTCTCTAGGTCTTTAGGTATTACCCTACTGACCTTGGGAATTATGGTCGTCCTCCTCACTGGTTCTGTCCCCTTAACGTCTTCAATCTCAAATAGTGCGTCTCCCAATCCTTTATATTCAAATTGCATCTCTCTGACACGTCTCAGCAACAAACGCAGGTGTAACGACCGAAGCCAATGACCCTACCGCACCCTACGCCGTTCCAACTTTAACCATTAGCACCTTATATCACGGAGCTATTGCTTTCTACTGCTACACTCGTTACAGCTCAACTGGACAACTATCTTTTGCTACAGCCTCGATAGGCTCTACGAGCCTCTTCTCGGTTGGATTGTGGTGTCTGCTGTTTGCGAGCAGCAGTGGCAGGATTAGCAGGAAGACTGGGGCAGATAAAAGGACGAGTGGCTTTCCATTTGTAAATAAAGAGTCGGCTTCGGCGAAGAAGAAGGTGAATAAGGGGCTTTGAATAGCTCATGAGTTGTACAATAAACGATAATTCCCAGAACGCCTGGTTTGAAAAAGGTTGTTCCAGCTGTGGCCAAAATCTGGCTCTTGCATTCAAAACGCATTCGGCGATAACCTCGGAAATAGTCTGTTCTACTTTCAGATGAACACCTTGTCTCAGAGCAAGTATAAATGGTAATTGAGACGTTTGAATATAGTATTTAATACTGTAAGGATTTTCTGTAAGGACTTGTTTTCTTTGAGCAACTTAGAACCAGTATAATTAGTATTCTGAGGGATCTTGGGCAATGGCATTGTTGGGAGAGCTACACCTACTGAAGCATATGGTACCTACGACCCGGTTTCTTAAATGCTGCCGTAGCGATTGAGTGTGACAAGTACTGAGAATATTTACAGCATTTAAGTGTTAATCATATATAAATGAATCACA
>Ga0302320_10027698_pt1 | contig 10909 bp, 14 predicted proteins | sample Bog_T0_3_FD_202130 | JGI IMG/M metagenome (GOLD analysis project Ga0302320, IMG submission 202130) | Peat permafrost microbial communities from Stordalen Mire near Abisko, Sweden - Bog_T0_3 | ecosystem: Environmental > Terrestrial > Soil > Wetlands > Peat | place: Sweden: Abisko, Stordalen Mire... | reverse complement strand
AACTGTTGGTCCCGTCCTACGCTGCCGCCATGGGCCTCAACGAGATGCACAGCAAATCATCGCCAGCAAATAGAAAGTCTATCAATGGCCACGAAAAGCTAGTTTGTGCCATGCAAATCCATCCAAGCGAGCAATCAACAAGCCGGGGAAAGAAGATGGGGCAATAAGGCAATTTATAAGGTCCAAGGGTGGTGATTGGACAATCGACGGGATGATAATGCTATTAACTTAGTAGGTTGCTTGTGCTTTTTATGAACGTCCGGGGAATTCATATTCCAATGTCAAGCGCGGCAGCTGGCATGAGAAGAAACAAATGATTATTGTTCCCCGGAAGAGGTTAAAAATTCAGATATTCATATCCGTATGCATGAGCGAGCATGAGCGAGCATGAGCGCATGTTGATGTTCCTAATAATCGCTACAACCTTTGAACCTTTGGACTTATAGGAGCGTAAAAAGGTTAACCCTCTTCCACTCTTAATAGTCTGCAGGATCTGTAGGACGACCATGACTCCGCTCATACACACACAAACTGCTTCTCATCATGCTTGATGTAGGGAGGGAGTTCCGAGAATGCCCTATGAGTAAACTCCTTCTAGACAAGCATGAACAAACGAACGAACGCATCAACGGCGGAAATATGCTAGGATGAGTATGAGAAGATTCTCGATAAGGAATGGCTTTATGGATCTTTGGTGGCAAAATCTTCACACGCAGATGCTTTTCAAAGACCTCGACCAGTCAGATGTGGGCCCCGAGAAAAATAAACAATGAAGCGAGGTATTTAAGGTCTAAAAGAAGAAGCCGAACAAACAGGGCTGCATTAAGCGAGCATCTATGGCGAAAATTTGTTTCGACCTCCGACGCCGACATCCCGTACTATTTTCGAGGAAGCCATACGTCCGTTGGCTATTTCATCATCTACAAACTCTCCCTCCCCAATGTCAATCCAAACTCCGCCATAAAAAACCAGAAACTGCAGAAACGTCGAATCTTACCCTCGAATCCCATATTCATAGAATAATCATAATAACACAACTTCACTCATTAACAACACCCTTTACACCCCCTTATCTTCAACTGCAAGAAACGGGGTCCGAACTCAAAAAGTTTAATAGGAGTCGAGTTTCTGCCCTTCACACGCGACCAAAAACATCAAAATGAAAGTCTTTTCCAACGAGGAAACTTTTGACTACTCCTGGGAGGAGGTGTCGACTGCAAATTGGCGAAAATACTGTCCATGGAACGATAAATCTACACATGTCATAGCGGTGGATACATTATCGCGAGAAATCGACCCCGAGACCGGAATTGTATAGACTCTCCTTTCACCCGGCTGGCCTTCCAAATACTGACAGACGCATAGTTACGAACAGAACGATTAATTACCTGCAAACAGAGCGCTCCGAAATGGCTGAACTCGCTCATGTGCGGTAACGAAACTTCCCACGTCTTCGAAATTTCCTACGTCGACCCTGCCTCGAAGAAAGTAACCATGACTTCGTCGAATATGACTTTCTCCAACATCATCAATGTCCAAGAAACCGTCGTTTACAAACCTCTATCAGAAACAAGAACACAATTCGTTCAAGATGCCAAGATTACTGCTTTGTGTGGAGGATGGCAAAAGGTCAAATCCGCCGTGGAGGATGCTACGGTAGCACGATTCTCCGAGAATGCTCGCAAGGGAAAAGAAGGCTTCGAGGCTGTTCTTGCAATGAGTAGAAGGGTCTTCAGCGAGGAGAAGCAGAAGCAACAACAGCAGCAGGCACAAGAGAAAATGATGTCTTGAGTTGCTATTCACATTCATTTATCCATCCATCCATTCAACCAACCGCTCTTTCCGGAACGATCTCATTCTTACGATTACAAACGATCGCGTTCTTTCTTCGATTAGCGTTCCTGCGTGCAGCGTCTGATAGCATTTGCATTGGGGTCTGGGCTATATAAAAGTTTACTTCGGAGTCTTGGGAATTCACAATAGAACTGGAGTCTGGCCCATGTGGTGGCATTTGTTTTTAAAGGGCCATTAGACTTTTTAGGTTTCACGCTGCTGTAAGATCTGATTGTACTGTACGTTCTTTCGAGACGAATAGACAGAGGACAGAATTTCTAGACAGACTGGAGAAAGATTAGAGCAAGAGAAGACTCGATTAGACGAGAAATCCTATAATATTCTTCATGTTCGGGCTTTCCTGCGATGAATTTTGAGTGATAGATATCCTTTTTCTCCCAAATGGGTATATCGCATTTTCTTTATGCAATTCCAATGTGATTCGTGATCCTGAGACCCCAAAACTCCAAACAATCCACATCCAATACGTCTTCCCTCAATTCCCATTCACCGGCATATTTTCCATACCCATCAATCCCCTATCAACTTCCTCTCGCACCTTTCCTTATAACCAATCACCACCAACCTAACCTCCACCCCCAACTTCCCCCTTAACGCCTCGTCCGCCACTCCCCTGGCTTCCAGGTACCTCCTCTGAAAATACAACTCCTCAATCGCATGCAGTACAGTTTGCACTTCCTGCTTCGTGGGATTGTCTATTGGTAATTGAAGCGTTTTCCAAATCTAACCGTTATATCACTCTTGTTAGTACTCCACGGTTCCAATTGATAATTATCTATCTAGTGAGGAGGAGAGGAGAGGAGAGGAAACATACCTCACCAATCTCAACTTTGGGCCTATAAGTAGTTTTCACTGTCTGAAAATCCTCCTCGCTCTGGAAGTCCCGAGGGAGCTTTTTCTCGGATTCTTGGGTTTCTGTGCTGGATTCGTCAGAGGAGTCGAGAGAAATGCCGAAGAGTCCTCCATCATCTGCTTCTTCTGCATCTACCTCTGCCATCCTTCCTCCACTTCCCTGCTCGTAGTTCCTTCTCGTTTTTCCTTGTAGTATTGATTTCTGACGCTTCCTTCTCACTTCTTCCCACTCCTGAATAATCGACTATCAGATAGCAGCATAATTGATATAGTGGTTGATATTTTTTTTCTTTTCTTATCGGGGTTGATGTCATTTGGCGAGGCTTTGGAAGTTTCATTGAAAAACCCCACCTTTTCAACCCCTCCTTTTAAGTTCTATATACATTATATTCCAGTCCCAACTTTCTTTTGTCACCAAAACATATATTGTCGAGAAGCAAGATGGAGGATCAAGTAAATAGGCTAACTAAGAAAGTTTGGGGTAAATTGCCTTTCTATATATGTGATTTCCAAGGGTGAAATCTGATTACATAGTGAAGCAAAATTCCAAACCACCCCACCTTCTGAACGACTTCTCATAGCTGTCTCTGGAATTCCTGGATCTGGTATTCTTCCCTTTTATTCTTTTGCTCTCTTTCTATGAGACTAATAAAATAAAAGGTAAAACCACTCTAGCAGCAACCGTTGTCAAACGTCTCAACGCCCTCTACTCCAACCTCAATGGCAAAACCACGCTTCCCCAAATCGCCGGATTCGTTCCTATGGACGGTTACCACCTCTCTCGTGCCCAATTATCCGCCCTCCCCAACCCAGAACATGCTCACGCTCGCCGCGGAGCAATCTTCACATTCGACGGCGAAAAGTTCCTCGCTTTAGTGCAAGCCGTGCGAGTTCCCCTCTCCCCCTCTTCTGAAACCATCTACGCTCCCTCATTCGACCACGCAGTCAAAGACCCCAAAGAAAACGATATCCCCATCGCTCCCACCACTCGAATTTTAATCTTTGAAGGCAATTATTTGAGTTTGAACAAAACGCCGTGGAAAGAGGCTGCGGAATTGATGGATGAATTGTGGTTTGTGGAAGTGGACTTTGACGTTGCGAGGAAGAGATTGGTTCCCAGACATGTGAAAGCGGGCATTTCGAAGACGGAAGAGGAGGCAAGAAGGAGGGTTGATGAAAATGATTTAGTAAATGGGGAAGAGATTGTGAGAGATAGGATGAAGGTTGACGAGGTGGTGAGTAGTAAGGACGATGCTGCGTGGGCTCCTGAGGCGCAGGGCGTTGGTAAGTGATGTGAAGAGAGGTTCAGAAGAAAGTTGAATTTTTAAGGAGATCTTGTAGTGCTGTAAAAGATCTTCTACGTGATTCCAAATCTTGATAAGATGAATGCTAGAGAAATCTCTCAATGAAACATGGAGCTCTCGTGTTATACTTGAAAGATTTCGGCAAGTACGTTCATTTTCAAAAAGTACATAGAGAAACGAAAGAGAAGAAATTCGAGACAAAGATAATGAAGCAAATGAACATGTAGAGTTCATGAAGCTAAAGGTGTATTTAACTTAGAAGAGAAAGACAAAACAGTGCTTTCCTAGGCTAGGCTTGGATGTATAAATGTGTGACTGACTCCTATTGAAATCCATACGTAGTCCATGATATGATCGGAGTAGAATGTTTATATTAGGTATTGCAGTATCGTGCACTAATGCCGGAATGGTATGATGTGAATTGCGAGACTATCTCGATATTTCTTGTAGTTCAATCAGCCTCTTGTCATGAATGCAGGCTTCGGATGACTTAGATGAAGAGGCTCAAGACCTTGTCTATTCCATTCATTCGAGGCTCTAATCAGTTCAGCGGGCCGACTTTTGGGGAGTTACTTGAAACATTGTTCCAAGCATGATAACTGATTGCAATATCCTGCCATGATTGATCCTCAATTACGCCTGCCTTGACTTGAAAGGCGACATCGTACCTTTGGAAAGAGCTTTCGTACTCTCGTCACCTAGCTTTGAGAACACTGACATCCTCAATGCTTCCATCATTGCTACTCTTCCCTTGTCCATTCAAATCCCCCTTCACTTCCCCTGCCATCCTCTCAATAATCTTTGCCTTTGCCTGCGCTCTCTTGAAACGATCATCGAAATCCGACACAGCCTCTTCAGTATTCTCTGTAGAAAGAGTTTCTGATTCTGCTAATGCATGTAGCACCTTTACATGTTTAGCCAACCGTGGATTATCGGGTAATAGCTGAAGTGACGGCGATAGTGTAGTCCCGTCGTTGAGTGACTCGGAAATCTTCGAAGTAGATGTAAGAGAAGATTTTCCTTTCTGAAATTGGGGTACTCGATTTGCCCAGACAAGAGATTTCCCATGCAAGATTCCGCTTTCGACATATTTTTCGAACCCCTTTTCCAGACCAAATGTTCGACCTTCTATCTGACCTGCATTCACACCATCAGCCAACCCTTGCTGATATCCCTCGTCGTAAAACTGCTCCTCCAGTCCTAAAATTTCATCGAAAGGATGAGAAGTCATATTCATTGGTTGATTTCCAGGATCTTGACCCTTCGGAATATGAGTGTTGTGATGTAAATTCTTCTTCAAAATATTTCTACAGTAGTCATTTTATTTACGGCAGCTCTGTCAGCCTTGTCGGAAGGCTTGCTGGCTGGAACGACGTAGAATCGAGGCCAAATCGTGGGTCCACTATCAATTTAAAAAATGATGGAGGTAAGCCTGTTTTCGAATGATTTTGCCTAAAAAGGGTAAACAGAACGTTCAGGTCATCTGTGCATTACCATATGTCAACGATCTTCCTCCAAAATGCCATTTTTAGCGTGCTGAGCGCATATCGATATAGCAAGCTGAGAGACAGACCAACGCTCTTTATTTGCGGAACAGATATTACTTGCTGTCAGACCGATATTGAAGTCGTTCTACATGTCATGTCTTCCTGGCTTGTTGTGTTCTTATGTTTATGTTTATATTTTCGGTATTTTCTTTTTTTTTTTCCTTTATTTCACATCTAATCCCATCCTCCTCCCGTGGTCCAACTCCAATCCACCTCACACTTATGTTTCTGCGCCCACTCTCTAATCCTCTCCTTCATCCAACCACTTCTATACTTCCTGCCCTCCCCATCCCCCTCCCTATACCATCCCAATCTCCACGTGCCAATCTGCATCTTACATGATTGTCTGTGATGCTGCCATTGATAACAATCCTTCTTTTCTATACACGCTTCTAGACATTTCTCTGCCGATTTATGCGCTTCTTTTTCTGCGCCGTGTAGTTTTGGCACCTTTTCACCCGATGCTTTCAATTCCTCGGGTGTGGGAATGGGTTTGAAGACTAGGTCTTCAGCTCGGTTATCCCAGTCCTCGAGGATAGAATCACTGGAGTCTAAGCGCGTTTCAAAGAATTGGGCGTGGAAGTCTGACCATGTAAGGGGTCTCTATACAGGCTTGTTAATTATGTGGTCTTCAATACGGATAAGGTTTTGGAATTTTGTACACACATCTAAATCCTCCATTTTTCTCTCGAATTGCCAAACATCATTGACTACGGACGAAGTCATATGGTGCATGGACACAATTGGTTCACACCAAGACCCTTTCTTTCCAGGTCCAGATGGAATCTCAGCTAGAGCGTCTTTATGAAGAATCTTGCTGTTATCTTTCAATGGGATGCCGGCATCGTTTATTGCTCGTGTAAGGGCACAATCTCCACAGTCTATATCGCACATCAGAACGCTGAACTGTTATATGCCAATTAGGAGTAAAGCTTACATTGTTCGACCATTCTTTGATCCCAGCTTGCACCAAATCCACCCTTGGGACCTACCACCTTCTTGATTGCCGCTGCCGAAAGAACAAATCCAGCACCTCCGTATGCAAAGAAAAAATCTGCGCTACCTTGAACATGAGCACCGAGGTAATGCTCTTTCGTCGGGTCGAGCCTCTCCAACCACTGCATCTCGTCAGCATTGATTCGAATATTTAGCATCCAAGGGAAGTATTCACAGCCAATAAGTTTGACCATATAACGTAAGTATCGCTTTCCATAAAGAAAAACCATTTCCCATCTGGCCTCATAGCAAGAGCCTGCTCCGTCATATGTAAAAACTTAAACTTGTCCAAGTTCCACCCTTGACTACTATCCATATTACTCAGAGATCGACCTTGTGCCTTGAGCTTCTGGATTTCTCGGTAGACATCAAATTGTGTATTGTTGTCTCGAATATCCGGATCGACATGTTTGATAATGTCATGAATAATAAAGGGACCAATAGTCCCTTCCATATCAGAAAAAATAACAACATCTGAGGCCTCGAAATCGCGCAATGTAGTTGCCAAATGGAAAGCTAACTTGTCTATATCTCGTGCGCCAGTTTTGAAAATGACGACGATGCCCTCATTGCGTAGTCTGGCAATAGTTCCTTGCTTGATGGAAGTGTTGCGGTCTATTTCTTGAAAAAGTCCGCCGCTTGGCCGCTGAACTTGCGGCGTTTGTGCACTAGTAAGAGGAGGAAGATGACAACATTCTCGAGATTTAAGGTGATATAAAACAGAGAGAATGAGGAGCAAGACCAAAGGATGGAGGATCCTCAGGGTGTTCCGATGCGACAGAGACATCGCCGCAAACAAATGGCAACCTACATTGGAAATAATAGAAGAATGTACAAGTGTAAAGCTAGAAAGATTGGTATAAAAATAAAAAAAACCATGCCTTTGCCACGTTTGCAGAGGTACACAGTCACTAACAGGAATTCTTTTAAGTTTCCTACCAACATGACTTGAAGCACCAATCAGGAAAGCCGTATCATTAGCTTGGAAACGTGTTTTTCACATAGAGCTGACGACCTCGTGTTTCGGTCTAGATAGAATGGGGCTTGGCTTTGCTTACTGCTTACTATGTTAAGGTTCTCGTCTTAAGGCGGCTAGGCGAGACGCGTTCTTATTTCACGGGGTATATATATGATATACGCCTTCTTCTCTTCTCTTATGCTATTATGCTATATGTTTCGCGCACGCCATTTCTTGTTCTTAGTCATTACTCCCAACAGTGGAGCTACGCGGCCTCTACAAGAAGGTGACGTAAAAAATTAGAGGAACGAAATTTTTTTTTATATATAGTTGGTTATATTTATTCATTGTAATTATGATTAAAGTTTCTTTGCAAGATGAGCTACTTAAATTATTGCGAGGTTTCAAACAGTAGTTGCCAGTGCTTATTAACTTAGTCCAACATTATTGCATATCTAGTATACACCACTTACAAAACTAACTGATATATGAACGCATTTGATACATGGGTACATCGTGACTCTATAGAAAATTTGCTTCCCAAGACTTGGAGCTAAGAGGCGAGGATCACGGATTGAACATGCTCGTTGATCTTAGACTCTATATCCAGTTTCATTCCACGAGCCTGGAACCCACGAGTTTCATCATACGAGCCCCATCCAACAAGGCTCATGAATGAAATAAACGAGTTTTAAGGAAGCGCAATAATTCTTATCTTTAAGAATGAATCCTATTTGAGAACATCTCGCAAGAATAGCTTTCTACACTTAAAAAGAGATTACAGCTACAGCGCATCCTCATATCTTTATAGCTCACGGCCCACGAATAAAAGATGGGCATGTTCACCGCAGCCCTATTCCCACTTCAGATGACTATATCTTCTTAACCACAGCAGCGCTGGCGGTGAGTGGTGGGTCCAAGGGTGGTCGAACTAAAGGTACGCCCAGCTTCTAAACCCGTTTCAGAACCATCTACACAGTGCTATAATAAGAATAAAAGCATGTTTTGGAACAATAAGACCAAAATACCAACACAAATACTTCAGAAAAGGACAAGATACAACTTGCGTCACTAATCCTAGGTCTATATCTTCTTTTCTGCTTCCCTGGCAATTTTACAGAGTGCCCGAATCATCCAAGGGAAGCTGTTTGGAAGTCGTCTGTATAAAGCTGCGACGCAAATGGTTGGCTGCAAGGTTTCCTTTGCCAAGGGAGTACCATTCCGGACTGAAAATGTGATTGTTACTAGAGCAGCTCCACTTAGATTACTTTCCCATAATCTCATACATGCAAACAGAACTTCTGTTCCAGTTTGTAGAACAAGCGAACTAAAGGGACATCATAATGTACAGTTAGTAGCAGGTAGCCTACATTCTACCTATAGACTAAATATGATTAAGATAAGCTGAGCTAATCACAAGGAAATCAGTTTCTCTGATAGCCTAGACCTAACGGTACAGAGCCAAGTGAAATGTGCTGCTTGAGCACTATTTCTATACCTTGCAACCTTCCACTCCTCCATCCACCTAGATAGCCAGCCTCAAGCCCCCATTAGCACAAACGACCTGCCCCGTACACCACAGACTATCCTCCGTACACAACATGCCTACCACGCCTGCTACTTCACTCGAATACGCTGGTCTTCCCCCAGCGTTCTCCGCATCCTTAACCAAATCCTCATCATCCAAATCCGGTCTTATCGCACTTCCTGGCGTCTTCTCTATCCACGGCTTTAAATGCTTCTTAAATTCTGGTTTTGTAGCTGCCCACATTTCTGTTGCAACCGGACCAGGGTTAACAGCATTAACCGTAGCCCGTTCAGCAAGCTCGCGTGCCCAGGTTCGAGTCATTGCTTCGAGAGCAGCTTTGGTGCCGCCATAAACAGATTGTCCTTTAAATCCCTCAGAGGAAGAAACCGAAGATAAATTGACAACTCGTCCGCTTCGATCAGTAGGCAAATAAGGTAAAGTAGCTTGCATCATGAGAAGTGGTCCAAGCACATTAACGCGATATTGCCAATTGAAATCGTCGATTGTGATATCTTCAATAGGCGTGTTGAGCGACACTCCAGCATTGTTTATCAAGATGTCGATTTGGAATTTTCCAGTCTTAGGGTGTGCAAAGTGGTTTTTCGAGGTTGTTATGATGTGGGTTGGGCCTTCAGGCTTAGAGACATCGGCTTGTACGACTAGGCAGGAGACGCCGTATTCGGCGGAGAGGGAGGACGAGAGTTCGGAAGTGAGAGAAGCTGAGGAGTCAGAGGTGTAGTTGAGGATTAGGTTGGCTCCTTTGGAGGCTAGGTTCTGCGCGATGGATGCGCCGATTCCTGGGAGAGGTTAGTTTGGGTTGGGCTTTGAGTAAAAGGTTTGAAAAGGCTGACCTCGAGAGGCTCCGGTGATGATTGCAAGTTTTCCTTCAAGTGTCCTATATGAAGGCCCTGTTCCTCCAAGATTGGTAGATACTGTCCGAGCATGAATTGGGCGTTCAGCAGCCATGATGTTAAAAGTATTCGACCGACCGGGTAGAAGCACTGAAACAGAGAAGGAGATGACACAAGAAAGAAGAGATATAAGAACGTATAAACTTATCCGATATCCGAGGCACACTTAAGCAGGAGGGGCATTGCTCCTATACCTTATAGTCTGATAGTAGGTATTACAGTTTCAAATCAACCCCGCTATGAAGTTCAATCAGTGGTGGGGCTGCATTTATCGACTAGCTTCCTGCCCACCCAGTAATCTCTAGGCGCACCAATACCCGCGAAGGCGAGACGCGGCATTCAAGTCTTTTGAATGCCTTGGGCAAATCTCAACTCTCAGTCCTATAGACAAGATATCCACAGCAACCATGGATATCCGCATATTACGGCCATCCGATATACCGCATGTCCAACATGCCAATATTACCAATCTCCCCGAGAAGTTCGTCTCCCTCTCCTTTCCTACACCCCATTGTTGTGAGTGAAGGGTGAGGCTAATACATTTCCTTGCTCTACAGCTACTTTATGAAATACTACCTCTACCATGCCCTCTCCTGGCCTCAACTCTCCTACGTCGCAGTTGATGTCTCGCGCCCCAAAAAATCGCCCTATGATTATCCACGAATCGTAGGCTATGTGCTTGCGAAAATGGAGGAGGACCCGCCGGATGGAGTACAACATGGACATATCACTTCTCTAAGTGTCATGAGGACACATCGACGATTAGGCATTGCGGAGAAATTAATGAAACAGTCCCGTATGTTCTTTGTTTCTCCCCTAATCTCAATCTTCTCTAATTTTGTTATTTTCATGGAATGGAGGTTTGTAAAATTGCATGCGCTAATCAGATGGAAAAATAGAACGAGCAATGGTAGAAACCTATCAAGCCCAATATGTGTCTCTCCATGTCCGCGTCTCCA
>Ga0302320_10027697_pt1 | contig 10909 bp, 8 predicted proteins | sample Bog_T0_3_FD_202130 | JGI IMG/M metagenome (GOLD analysis project Ga0302320, IMG submission 202130) | Peat permafrost microbial communities from Stordalen Mire near Abisko, Sweden - Bog_T0_3 | ecosystem: Environmental > Terrestrial > Soil > Wetlands > Peat | place: Sweden: Abisko, Stordalen Mire... | reverse complement strand
CAGGTGCTTGGGCCGGTTACGAGAGAGCGGGAGGTGGTAAGAATCGTGCCGGAACACGATAAGGAATGGGTCGCGAAGAGTTAGCAAGTCAGCAGGTTAGCGAGTCAGCAAGTTAGCGGACGGCCGCCGCGATCAGTGGGGAAGCGCGGGCCGGTAGATGAGGCCGATGACGATGCCGACAACGAGCCACTGGACAAAGTAGGCAATTGAATTCTGAACAGTCAGCCGTAGACCGACGTTCAGGTTGACATAGTTGTGCACCACAAAAGCAAAGACAACGAAGAGGGCGATCAGAGCACCGAAGCCTGCGCCCTGGGCAAGGCCGGAGCCGCCGTGGTAGAGCTGTGCGTAGAACACAGCGAGCACCAGGATGGACAGGAACGTGGCGGCCATGCCGACGGGGATATGGCTCATCTGGCCATCATGGTCGCGGTAGACGCCGGGATATTTCCGGGACTCGGCTATGAGCGACGGCACGAGGGCGAAGATGGCGGCTCCGAGGGCAAGATACGCTATGAAGGCTCCGAGGGCAGCCAGACCGATGCGTAGGACGTTCATGTGCGCTCCTTTGGAAGTGGCGGGGATGAGAGACGGTGCATTGAATCTATGCACTGGCCGGAAGCGGAGTCAAGCGAAGATTTCTTTTGTCCTTCCAACTTGAGCTCGGATTTACCCTTCCGGATTTCAGCAGGCTGCATTGTTTCTTCCAGGCTGAATCCGAGTGGAGATTCGTGCCTGGTTTCGAGCCATGAAGCCAATCAGCATTCCTGGCGGTGATTCCCATCACGCTGGGTTTGACATATGCGGCACAAACAGCAATGAACAGGCATATACTGGGTCCAACTTTTCTTCAGGGACTATTCGTTATGCCGCAAGAGATTCGCGCCAGACGGCAGCGGGGTATTGCTTGCCGGGTTTTGCTCGTTGCCGTAGTTGCGGCGGGCCTGGGCTGTCCCCCATCGATGATCGTGCATGCGCAGTCGCCCGCGGTGCACGGGTACATCACCGCGGTTCGTCCGCCCGACGGTTTCGACGTCAATGGGGAACATGTCACCACGACCGCGGAGACTCGATTCGGGCCGATTGGCACGAAGAACCCGGTAAGCAATGGGCCGATGCGCGACGCCGTGCAGATTGGCGCCTGGGTGCAGGTGTTCGGCGAGCATGACGGGAAGGCGAAGAGTGTGGCCGCCCAGGCGGTGCTTTTTCGGGATGATTGGGACCGAAAACTCACCGGGCTGGGAGTGATTAACAAAGTGATCTCGACCGCTCCGGAGCTGGTGTTTGCAGCGGATGGGTACCGTATCCGCGTGACGCCGGCGACAGAGATCCGCTATCCAAAAGATATGAAATCGGGGGCCGAGGTTCATGCGGACCTGTGGGTGCTTTATGAAGGGAAGCTGGGTCAGGATGGCCTGCTGGTTGCCAGCAAAGTCCGGTTCTTGCCGGACAAACGCGCGAAGGAGAAATCTGAAAAAGCGCCTGGCGACTCCAGTGAGCCGGCTGCGAACGGCGACCTGGCGGCCAAAGGCAACGCACAGCCACAGCCGCCGAGTAACGCCTACGGCGAGACTGGGGTTCAGGTAGACGATCGAAGGACGGAGATCAAGCTCTACGACACCACGTACAGTGTTTCAAAGGACCAAGCGTTGCAGTCCCGCGTACGTCGAATCGGTATGAGCCTGGTGCCCGTCTACCAAAAGCGGTTGCCCGCAGACGATTCATCGAAGATTCAGTTCGATTTCCTTGCCGTCGATGATCTAACGCACGAGGTGCATACTTCACCAGACTCGGAAGGGCTCATCCTTGTGCCCGCCCAATTGGCGACGAGGTTCAAGAACGATGACCAGCTTGCCGCCGTGCTGGCTGAGGGCATCGCATTCAGTTTGCAGCAACAAGCGCCGATGGTGATTGAGGTGAACCGAGCCACTCTGGCAGAGGCCGTGGGCCTGACTGCGGTGAGTCTTGTCCCATACGCCTATCTCACGGAATCGGTTGGTTGGCAAGTGGCGCATAGCAAGTCCGATAGGGCGTTCATGGAGCAGCGTGGGCGAGTGGCGCTTCAGTTGATGGCCGACGCAGGCTACGACCCCTGGCAGGCTCCCGAAGCGTGGCGGCTCGCTGCGCCCGGGAAGCTGCCTGCCGATCCCAGCACGCTGAAGTATCCGGACCGGAGCGGCTATCAGTTTGCGATCTTGAATCTGATGTACAAGAAGCCCGCCCCGAGTAATGCTTCGGAGGGTGGCTCAACTCAGTAATGACGGCACCCCCGGGAGGTCCGTTGACGCCTCATCGATAGATTCCTTCGCGCTCCTGAAGAGCGCAGGGGCCTACTGTTGCGGGGTGGTGGTCGTGGTCTGGGTGACGTGGTCCGGGGTTGGGGTTGTTCTGGTGGTGGTCTTTTCCTTATCTGTGGTTTCCTTCGTCACCTTGGCCCCATTGTGGCGGCGCTTGTACTTCGTCTTGGTCTTGCTGGTTTGAGTGGTTTTGGTTTGCGGTTGGCCTGGGGTCTGGGTGGTGGTGGTGGTGGTTTGCTGTGGGTCCTGGGCGAGGGCCGGCAGGGACAGCGCGAGAAGAACGAGCGAGCCGCAGACAACGGCGCATGGTTTCCTGAATTTCATGTGATTCTCCTTGTGTTGAACTGGATGGGCAAGGCGCGATCGGCACGGATTGCCAGTTTGGCAAACAGTTTTTCTTTGTACTTTGATATGCTCGCGTATTTTCGGGGGGGAATGTTGTGCAGAAAGGCTCACGCGGAGAGAGATGCAGGAGGAGAGATGCAGGAGGAGCGATGCAGGGAGTGATCGGAGGAGCTATTGCACGCCGCGCTTGTTGAAGGGCAGGCGGGCCTGGCTGCGGAGAGATTTTGACATCGGATGCGGCGGAAGCTACTTCGGGGCTCGCTCGCGTTTGGAGATCTTCAACTTCAGCTCTTTGCCATTGGGCTTGATCAGGATCAGATCTTTGCCGTCGATGGCGGTCTGGACAGGGTCGCCGACGATGAGACCCTCGCCGAGATCGCCCGACTTGGGTTTGACGCGCTCCCCTTTGGCGGTGTAGACGAGATCGCCAACCTGAATGGTGAAGATCGCGGTGCGAATGGTTTCTTTCTTTGTGACCTGATCGTCGGTGGTGACGCTGAGAAACTTGCCGGGCTGGAAGTCCGGCTTCTTTTCGCCCAGGAGATTCGTCGTTAGCACCCATGCGAATGCAAACAGGAATAGTGCTTTGCGCGCCATTTTCGTCCTCCTGAGAGATGATGAAGACATCCTACACGAGAGCGATGGTCGTCTGCGGGACTATTCGCACGGGGCGGCTTCTCAGGCGCATGGAGAAGGGCGGGTTGACACCGTGAAGCTGCCCACCTGTGCGCCGCTCTGACGCGATACTCTTAGAATCAACGTGATCCGAGAAGAACCTCAACCCGATGCTCCGCGCCTTACCCCTTTGGACGAGAGTCCTGCTGAGCCTCGGCTGGAATCGGCTCCTGCTGTTCCGCCCATCGACAAGGCGCTCTCTGAACTTACTCCGTTTATGCGGCAGTGGACGGCGGCGAAGCGGGAGAATCCGGATGCGCTGCTGTTTTTCAGGATGGGGGATTTCTACGAGCTGTTCTACGACGATGCGGTGGTGGTCAGCCGGGAGTTGCAATTGACGCTGACGGCGCGGGACCGGGAACGGTCGCAGCCGATGTGCGGGGTTCCTTATCACGCAGTGGAGCAGTACCTGACGCGGCTGTTGCGGAAGGGGTATCGGATTGCCATCTGCGACCAGATGGAAGACCCGAAACTGACCAAGAAGATTGTGCGGAGGGAGGTGACGCGGGTTCTGACGCCGGGGACGGCGCTCGATGCCGGGCTTGGGCAGGAACAGAATAATTTTCTGGCGGCGCTGCTTGAGACCGGAGCAGCTAAGGAGCCGGTGTGTGGTGTGGCGCTGCTGGATGTTTCGACGGGGGAGTTTCGAACGGCGGAGTTTAGCGGGCCGGGGGCGCGGCAGCAGGCGGTGGACGAGATTGTGAAGGCGGCCCCAAGCGAGGTGCTGGTGGCGGCGAGCGCGGAGTTGCCGGCGTTGCTGGATCGGATTGCGGCGCGGACGCGCGTTGAGGACTGGGTTTGGACGCGGGATTTTGCGGTGCCGCTGGTGGAACGGCAACTGCAGGTGCGGTCACTCGAAGGGTATGGGCTGGATCGGCACGAGGCGGCGGCGATTGCGGCGGGGGTGGTGCTGCACTATGTGCGGACGACGCAGAAGAACGAGGCGCTGCATGTGGATTCGCTGCGGTTCGAGGAGCACTCGACGGCGCTCGAACTGGACCAGGTGACGGTGCGGAATTTGGAGCTGGTGGAACCGCTGTTTCAAGGGCAGGACAGCCGGGCGACGCTGTTTCATACGCTGGATGCGTGCCAGACGCCGATGGGCAAGCGGCTGCTAAGAGCGACGATTTTGCGGCCGCTGTTCGATGCGGAGGCGCTGGAGGCGCGTTATGAGGCCGTAGGCGAGGCGCATGGCGATTTGCTGCGGCGGGAGGAGATTCGTCGGGGGTTTGGAGGAATTCTGGATCTGGAGCGGCTGCTGGCCAGGCTGAGTCTGGATTCGGCGGGGCCGCGGGATGTGAGGGCGATGGCGGCTAGTCTGCGGAGACTGCCGGGATTGAAGACGGCGGTTGAGGCGATGCGGGCGGCGAAGTGGAGGGAGATGGCGGGGCGGCTGGATACGCTCGAGGATGTGACGGCGCGGATTGAGCGGACGCTGGTGGAAGAGCCTCCGTTGACGCTGGTTGATGGGGGCGCGATTCAAGCGGGCGTGGATGCGGAGTTAGATGAGTTACGGGCTATCTCGACGACGGGGCGGCAGGCGATTGCGGCGATCGAGGAGCGGGAACGGGCGAGGACCGGGATTGGGTCACTAAAGGTCAGGTATAACACTGTCTTTGGGTACTATATCGAGATCACAAAGGCTAACATGGCGCTGGCTCCGGCAGACTATGAACGGAAGCAGACGCTGGTGAATGCGGAGCGGTTTACAACGCCGGAGTTGAAGGAACTGGAGCGGAAGATACTTACCGCGCACGACCGGTGCATCGAGATTGAGAAGCGGATCTTTGTTGAGCTGCGGAAGGCTGTGCTGGAGGCGGCGGGGCGGATTCGGCGGACTTCAGCGGCAGTGGCGGAGGCGGATTTGCTGGCGAACTTCGCGCACCTGGCGGCGGCGAGACGGTATGTGCGGCCCGCGATTGTGGACGAGCCGGTGATGGAGACTGTGGCTGGGCGGCATCCGGTGATTGAGCAGTGGATGGAGGAGACGCGCGAGGGGCGGTTCATTGCGAATGATTTGTATCTGAATGCGGCGGAGGATGGGCCGAGCTTGCTGCTGATTACCGGACCGAACATGGGCGGAAAGAGCACGTATCTGCGAATGGCGGCGATGCTGGTGCTGATGGCGCAGATGGGGAGCTTTGTGCCGGCGGAGAGCTTGCGGTTTGGGCTGGTGGACCGGATTTATACGCGGATTGGAGCGAGCGATAACGTGGCGCGGGGGCGGTCGACGTTCATGGTGGAGATGACGGAGACGGCGACGATTTTGAATACGGCGACAAGGCGGTCGCTGATTCTGCTGGACGAGATGGGACGCGGGACGGCGACGTTTGACGGGTTGAGCCTGGCGTGGGCGACGGTGGAGTTTCTGCATGCGGAGACCGGGGCGCGGACGCTGTTTGCGACGCACTATCACGAGCTGACGATGCTGGCCGAGAAGCTGCCGCGGGTGCGGAATCTGCGGGTGGGCGTGAAAGAGGCGGCGAGCGGAATTGTGTTTCTGCATACGATTGAGCCGGGGGCTGCAAGCAAGAGCTATGGGATTGAAGTGGCGCGGCTGGCGGGGTTGCCGGCGGTGGTGATTGAGCGGGCCAAGAGCGTGCTGCGGCAGCATGAGAAGCAGGAGCGGCAGAGTGTGCAGGTGGAGACGGCGGCGCCTGTGCAGATGACGATTTTCACTCCGCTGTCGCAGCGGATTGTGGATCGGATTGAAGCGACGGATGTGAATTCGCTGACGCCGTTGCAGGCGCTGAATTTGCTGGAGGAGCTGCAGCAAGAGCTTAAGGGCAGGGACTAAGGGACTAAGGCATGGCGGGAGTGCGTGTGACTACTAGTTTGCGGCGGGCGGCGGGGAGTTTGCTCGTCGTGGGACTTGGGGGGACGGAGCTTGCGAGCCTGGAACGGGCCTGGCTGAAGCTGGTGCGACCGGCGGGGGTGATTCTGTTTCGGCGGAATATTGTGGATGCCGGGCAGACGCGGGCTTTGCTTCAAGAAGCGGCGGGATTGTGTTGTGAAGATGGGTTGCGGTGTGTCGATGTGGAGGGCGGGACAGTGGACCGGCTGCGGGATGCGCTGGCGCCGATGCCTTCGGCGCAGGCTGTGGCTCGGGCGGGCGCCAACCAGCGGGGTAGACAAGATTCGAGGGTTCCCACTCATTCGCAACAATCTCATGAAGCAGGTTCTTCGACTCCGCTGCGCGTCGCTCAGAAGAATGGGGCACAGAATCTTGTGGGAAGTTCGGCAGAGGCTGGTCGAGGTTCGAGGGATCCCCGGTCCCCAAGCGCGAGGGACCGGGGGCACCCAATAGGGTTGGCCTTTGAGCATGGGGAGTTGGTGGCGCGGGGGGTGAAGGCGTTCGGGTTTAATGCGACTCTGGCGCCGGTGCTGGATTTGGCGCTGCCGGATTCGGCGGTCGTGATGGGAACGCGGTCCGCGGCGCCTGACGCATCGGGTGTGACCGCTTATGCGCGCGGGTTTCTGGCGGGGCTGGCTGCGGAGGGCGTGGTGGGATGCGGGAAGCATTTTCCGGGGCTGGGTGGAGGGACGCTGGATTCGCATTTGGAGACGCCGGCCATCGGGCGAAGCTGGAAGGCGCTTTGGCGGGAGGACCTTGCACCTTATCGTGAGCTGCGCGATGAGTTGCCGATGGTGATGGTGAGTCATGCGGCTTTTCCGGGGACAGCGGGTCGAGAGCGGCCGGCGAGTGTTTCTCCGTTCTGGATTGAGAAGGTGCTGCGGAAGCGGATTGGGTATCGCGGGATTGTGTTCAGTGACGATTTGGAGATGGGCGGGATTCTGAAGTTCATGCCCATGGAAGAGGCCGTTGTGGCGGCGGTGCGCGCGGGGATGGACCTGATGGAGATTTGCCACAGCCCGGAGTTGATTCTGCGGGCGTATGAGGCGCTGATTGCGGAGGGGGAACGGTCGGTGAAGTTTCGCGAGATGTTATTGGCCAGGGCGAAGCAGACCGGCAGGCAGCGGTCGAAGTTGTTTGCGGGCGGAGTGCCAAGGGCGCTTACTGAGAAGCAATTTGGGGCGCTGCGGACAAGGATCGTAAGGTTCGGCGAGAGGGTTGCGAAGGGACAGCCGGCATGAAGGCGAAGGCGATGACGGTGGCGGGGATCATGAGCGGGACATCGGCCGATGGGATCGATGTGGCCGTAGTACGGATTGCTCCCGGCAAGCTGCGGCCGGCGCTGACGCTGGTGGCGCACGAGGGATTTCGATTTCCGGCGGCGCTGCGGCGGGCGGTGCTGGCGGCGATGAATGCTGCTTCGACTTCGACAGCGGAGCTTGCGCGGCTGAACTGGCGGCTGGGCATCGCTTATGCGGAGGCGGTGCGGGCGACGGTGGCGCGACATGAGGTGAAGGTGGATTTGATTGGGTGCCACGGACAGACGCTGTATCACCAGGCGCGCGCCGGGAATTATGCGGGACGGAGTTTTGCGTGCACATGGCAGGCGGGCGAGGCGCAGGTGATCGCGTCGGAGCTGGGGATTCCGGTGGTTTCGAACTTTCGGCCGCTGGATATGCTGGCCGGTGGGCAGGGAGCGCCACTGGTTCCTCTGCTCGATTATGTGCTGTTTGCCGATGCGAAGCGCGGACGGGTGCTGCAGAACATTGGAGGCATTGCGAATCTGACCGCAATTCCCGGCGGGGCTGGTGCCGATCAAGTGATTGCGTTCGATACCGGGCCGGGGAACATGGTGATGGATGCGCTGGCGCAGGAGCTTTTCAAGAAGCCGTTCGATCGCAATGGAGCGCTGGCTGCGGAGGGTACGGTGATTGTGCCGGTGGTCGAGAAGGCGTTGCGCAATGCTTATTTTCGCGCGAAGCCGCCGCGGACGGCGGGACGGGAACAGTTTGGTCGCGCTTACGCGGCAGATTTTTTGACTGCCTGCAGGCGGCACAGCGAGAAGCCTGAAGATGCGTTGGCTACGGCGACGGCGCTGACGGCCGAGACGATTGCGGAGAGCTACAAGCGGTATGTGCAGCCGGCGATGAAGAAGCGCGGGGTGGACTATATAGTGTCGGGGGGCGGGGCGCGGAATCACACGTTGATGGCGATGCTGGCGCAGCGGTTGGAGCCGCTGGGGTGCGAGCTGGCGGCGAGCGAGGAGTTTGGGTTGCCGGCTGAGGCCAAGGAGGCCGCGGCCTTTGCGCTGCTGGCTTGGAGGACGTGGCATCAGTTGCCGGGGAATGTGCCTGCGGCGACGGGGGCGGGGAGAGCGGTGATTCTGGGCTCGGTGACGTATGGTTAGTTCCCTTCTTTCGGAGTTGGGGGAATCCCAGCCTGGCCACAAAGATAAAGACATGGCGAGGGCCGAGGACCCGTCGATTGGCTTCAAGGCAACCGAAGAGCATCCCTCAGGGGCTAAAGCCCACGATCATTTTGGAGCATTTGCGGCACGACTAAAGTCGTGCCCTGATACAGAGCAGGAGTTTTCTTGCAACGAAGAAGATTCTGCCTCAGGGGCTAAAGCCCTTATTCATCTGGTTGCGTTGATGGCACGACTGAAGTCGTGCACTTTCAAAACTCCGGCTTCCCCAGCAGCCTTTGCGACACCCATTCGACTCCGCTCAGGGCGGGCTTTGAAGTCGCGCCCTGATAAGAAACAGGATGGAAAGTGGAAAGACCCGATAGCCGACGGTTGGCCTTTGTGGTCTCCCACCCATCGAGCAAACGGCGCTCGATGGATGGGGCACGAAGCGTCTTTGGGGTACCCGGTTTCATCCCCTGCGGGTCGGCGAAGCCGGTGGACGCCTAAGAAGAAACAAGAATGCAAGTTCAACACAACAAAGGAGAATCGAAGTACGCCAGTTTCATTTCCCGTGGATCGGCAACACCGGTGGAGAACTAAAAAGAAACAACCATTTCGTCCCGTCCCTACAGGACGGGGGTCGATGTGGGCACTCGGACCCCGGGTTTCACCCGGGGCTATTCTCACTATCTCCCTCCGGGAGATGCGACCGCGAGACAACGAGTTTCATGCTAAACGCGAGTTTTTTTCGCAGCCTGTAAGCCCGCGTGCTTTCAATGCGTGGAGTTCATTTGCGCGGACTTTGGACGTTATTGCGCTGGGGTGCTTGCTTTTGTTAGCGGGTTGCCGGCAGGCGCCTAGAGATGCGCGGACTGTGGTGTTTCTGATTGAGAGCAGTCCGGCGAATCTCGATCCGCGGGTTGGGGTCGATGCTCAGTCGGAGCGCATCGACGGATTGCTATTTGATGGACTGGTGGCAAAGGATGCGAGTTTTCACTTTACGCCGGCGCTGGCGGAGAGTTGGGAACAGCCCGATCCGGTAACCGTTGTGTTTCACTTGCGGAACGGTGTGCGCTTCCACGATGGGCGATTGCTGACGGCACGGGATGTGGTGTGGACGATCGACTCGATGATGGATTCACGACGTCCTGGCTCGGTGATCTCGTCCAAAGCGGCCAGCTACGCTTCAGTGAATAAGGTTGAGGCTGCGGACCAGCGGACAGTGATTTTTCACTTGAAGCACGCGGACAACTTTCTGCTGACCAATCTTTCGACAGGGGCGATCGGGATTGTTCCTGAAGGGAGCGGGAGGGATTTCTGGCAGCATCCGGTAGGGACCGGGCCGTTTCGTTTTGTGAGCCAGCAGGTCGATCAGGATGTGGTGATCGAGCGCAACCCCTTGAGTTGGGCGGTGGCGCCGAAGCTGGAACGGGTACGGTTTGCGGTGGTGCCCGACGCGATTACGGAGTCGCTGGAACTGGAAAAGGGCTCGGGCGACGTGGCAGTCAATTCCCTTCCCATGGACTCGCTGCCGGTGCTGGCAGCTCGGCCTGATTTAAGGATTGAAAAGACGGAGGGTACGGAGATTCAGTATCTCAACTTCAATCTGCGTGACCCGTTGTTGAAGGATGCGCGCGTGCGGCAGGCGATCGCGTGTGCGATCGACCGGAATCTGATGATCAAGACGCTGCTGGATGGATATGCGCAGCCGGCTGCCAGCCTGTTGCCGGCCAGCCATTGGGCGTGGACAGGCACCGTTGCGCATTACGATTTTGATCCGGCTCGGGCAGAGAGATTGCTGGACGAAGCGGGATTTGCGAGAGGCCGCGGTGGGATTCGCTTTCACCTGACGATGAAGACCAGCACCGACGCGGGAACGCGTCTCCTGGCTGCGGTATTGCAGCAACAACTGGCCGGAGTGGGCATCGCGCTTGAGTTGCGCAGCTACGAATTCGCCACGTTTTACTCCGATGTGACACGTGGAGCGTTTCAGATGTATTCTCTGCGGCTGATTGGCGGGAATGAACAGCCCGATATCTTCACTTATGCATTCTCGACGGCGAACTTTTCTCCCAAGGGCATCAACCGGAGTCACTATTCGAATGCAAGACTCGACGGCTTGCTGGACGATGCTGCGCAAAGCACGGACGTGAACCATCGACGGGCGGACTACGTGGAGGCGCAGCAGATTCTGGCGAGCGATCTGCCGGCGATCAATCTCTGGTATCTGGATACGATTGTGGTGCATAGCCGGCGGTTGACGCATGTGGTTCCTGCGCCGTCGGGGAGTTATGCGTTTCTGGAGACGGCGGAGCTGGCGAAATAAAGCTG
>Ga0302320_10027694_pt1 | contig 10909 bp, 10 predicted proteins | sample Bog_T0_3_FD_202130 | JGI IMG/M metagenome (GOLD analysis project Ga0302320, IMG submission 202130) | Peat permafrost microbial communities from Stordalen Mire near Abisko, Sweden - Bog_T0_3 | ecosystem: Environmental > Terrestrial > Soil > Wetlands > Peat | place: Sweden: Abisko, Stordalen Mire... | reverse complement strand
ACAGCCGCGTCCATTTGACGGCGTTCTTGCCTTCCTTGATCCACTGCTCCGCCGTGCCCCGTTGATTATAGAACCGCACCACCCGTTTGGCGGGCCGGATTAGATTGGTCACGATGAACCCGACGCGAGGGAACAGTTCGCCATGGTGCCACTCCACTTTGGCCACTACGCGCCGGGCGCGATTCCAACTCTTGGCCTGATACAAAAAACCGGCATACCAGACCACCGGTGCGTTCGATGGACGCCCCACCGGTCGGGTCAACATTGGCTCGATGTCCCGCAACAACGCATCATTGCCCGGCAGACGGATGGCATACTCGAAACCCTCGGCTTCCAGATACTCGTAGAGTTCCGGGTTGGCAAAGGCGGCATCGGCCCGAAAATAAAGCGGGATTTTTCTATCTTGATAGCGGGCCACCACCGGCTCCAGCACCGCCCGCCAATCCTTGGCGCTATGCACATTGCCGTCGCGCAACAGGGACTGCTCCACATCGCCAAACTGATTGAAGCAAAACAGCGGGTGGTAACAGGTGCAGCCGAAGTGTCCGTTGAACGCGGTTCCTTCCTGCTCGCCATAGGTCTCGCTCACCGAACTGTCCATGTCCAAGATCAGTTCCCGCATCGGCTGGCGTTCCCGCAACCGGTCAATCCATTTTCCTGACAGCTTCGTCAACGCCTTCAAATTGCCCGGTTGGGTCAACACCTCGGTCTCGAAGCGGCCCATCTGGCTAGTGGAAGCCGCCGTGTGTTCTGTGGCTCGCCCACCAACGACCTGCCTCATCGTAGGATCAACCGCGAGCCGCTCCGCATCATTGGTGTCTTCGTATCCCGCCAGCCGACTGAAGATGGACTGCCGCATCAGCGCGACCATCGAGTGTTGCGTGTTCTTGCCTGTGCGCCAATCGTTCAGCATGTCATCACCCAGATCGGTCAGACCCAGCGCCGCGTCCAGTTCCCGATAGGCTAACAACCCGGCATCAGACGTAACCTTGGAACCGTGAAACTCCAGCTTCAAACGACTATCGAAAGTCACCCGCAGAGCCGGTTTTTTGCCTGCACCCGTTGAATTTTCCGTTATTTGGTGGTCGGACATAGATGAAAGCCTTTGTTTATGCGGCTTTATTGTATGTCAATAACTTCAGCTTGCAAAGTTAATCTGGGAAATCCGAGTTAAGGTGCGGGAACTGTGGGAAGAGAGCCGGCGGCAAGGATTGCGGGGCGAGAGGCGTAAAGAATGGGTGGTCGAGCAAATGAAATGGCATCCAGATAGTGATTTCAGTAAAGCTCGAAGGTTATTGAAGCTGGCTCGAGAATTCACGACAGGAAGCTAAAGTATCTCGAAAGAAGATTAACTGAGGCGGTTGTAGTTGTAATCGGTGAGCTTGTGCAAGCGTGCTATTCTAGTACGAAAGTTGCGCTATACTTTGCCCTCGTAACGGCCACATAAAACTTGGAACGGTCACCGGCTTTTTCTACATCATTCGTTTTCAAATAGATGAGCATGGGTTTCGTCGGGAAGATTAGCACCCTGTCGTAGGTTCGGCCCTTAGATGCGCCGAAATTGATCGCAGGCAACTGCATGGTGTCGGCGCTTTTATTCCAGCGAAGAACGGTGGGCTTGCGCTTGCTGACATATTCATGCACTTCATCGGGCTTCACGGTGAAAATTCCGTCATGGCCAGTTACTTCACTGTTTAACGATTTTGTTTTAGTGAACTCAGGGAACAGACTGTCGGCGAAATCACAAATCTTCTGATTACACCGGTAGCAAACATTTTTTTCGGTAACCTCAATTAACCCGGTCTTTTGTAGTTGGACAATCCAGTCAATCATTCCAGTTTTTTTATACTTCCTGTTCTTTGCTGAGTTGTTCGTGCTGAATGTGCCTTGGCGCGGGTCCCCCACGACCGTTACAGCGATAGATGATCTGAAAAGCTTTTCCAGTAGGATCAGGTCATAGCCGGCCATGTCTTGAACTTCATCAATGAATATTGCGTCGTACACCATTTCCAACCGCCTTATAACATGTCCCACTGACGCATCGTCACAATTACAGACCAAGTCTGAGACGCGATCACGATAAACGTCATTGCTTTTGGTCAGATAATAAGTGTCGGCTTTCGCACGTGCGACGAACCGTTGCCAGTCTTTGAGCTCTTCAAAAAGAATGGAATTTGCTCGCCGGTTCTCTGAAGTCACGAATGTTTGGTAAGGGCGCACACCATCCTGCAATAAAAAACCATACCATGAAAGCAACGTAATGTGTGAAGGAATACACCCGCATCGGGCTGTCAGGAAGTCCCTGATTTGGTCCAAATTCTCATTTGTGTAGGTCGTTAGCAATATGCGCTTCCCGTTAAGCTTTATTGCTTCTTCGACGATCTGAGTCGTCTTCCGTGAGCCCGCACTGGCGATCACCACCTGATTCTTAATTGATTGCTGCTTGGACATATGCGGGGAAGACAATCTTTTCAACGGTCTCAAAAATCGCAAGAGCGCATTCGGTCTTGTTGGCGACCATGTAATCAGCGGCGTCTTCAGCTATTTTGAAATCTGTTCCCAAGACTTTATTCAAGACCTTCAAATCATTTACCGCTACGATTTGCGGCTCCAAAGTCTTGAGTTTGTCGTTCTTGTCGGCATAAATCTTTATCGTGCCTATTCCCGAGTAGTGCAGATACTTTTTCTCGATATTATTTTTAAAGTCGCCGTCGTTGTCCGTTACCACCGCTACCTCGTTCTTTAACTCCTTCGCAATATCAAGGAAACGGGCGAATGAAAGACCGCGCACGTTGATGACATCCACCCCGGCCTCAATGGGCAATTTGCCGTGTTTAACCTTGAACGCCTTCTGAACCACCAGTTCGTCGGACGGACCTTCGACCAATATCACCTTCTTTGCCAGAATGACCCGCAGAGTATCGTATCCAGACAAGCGCTTGAAATATGACTGCGTGTCTGCGGGCAGACTCTTCAGCGACGAATGCTTGGCGTCATGTAGGAAAAACACTTTCTCGATGCCGAGTTTGTTCAGGACATAGGCGCTGTGCGTCACGATGACGATCTGTTTGCCGGCGCATTTTTCGCGAATCTTGTTAATCAACACGTTCATCGAGGTAAACGAAAGATGATTCTCGGGTTCCTCAATCAGGATGATATTCGCGTCTTTTGCCTGGCGCTCAGCTACGCGGATGCCGCGCGGATCGCCTCCCGGTAGAAAAATCTGTATGGTTTTCGGTGTTGTGGTCATGAGGCTTCCTTTTTTGAAAATTGGCGGACATCAATCTGGCCGGTGACGGCGGCGGAAATTACGGCGGTGCGGCGTTCTTGCAGCAGGTCAATGGCGCGCTGGGCTTCGGCGGTGAGCGTGTCAAAGCGGACGCTTTCGCGGTCGAGGAAGCTCGCAATCTCCAACTGCTCAGACAAAGGAGGAAATGCGAAGCGATAACGCCTCAATGCTTCGGCGGGCAAATGGGCTATCGTGGATTTTCCACCCGTGCCTGCAAATACTCCGGTCGCAGCCGCTGCCTGGAATATGAAATACAAGAATTTAGCTGAATCGCGATTAGCATCCCTTGGTCGGATTCGGTGCAGGGCTTTTTGATAGAAACAATTTTCAAGTTCACCATTCCATATTGCCGCTCTACCGACTTCGCCCCCCTCACATACGAGTAAATCACCAACTCTCAATCCGTATCGGTTCAGGTCAGCACCCGTAAAATCCATCTGTGGCAAGCCTTCCACATTTATGCGCCCCCACTGAACATCGGTATTGCGCAAGTATGGCGCGAGGTGATTCCCGGTGATTCTTTTTTCATCGAGCATTTTACCAAGCTCCACTTCGTATCTATAATTGAACGCAGGCACCGCCCAATGCGCTGGGACATCGCCGAGCCATTCGATGCCGGAGGATTTCATGGCGGCTTTTGGATTCAAGCCTTTGGTGACGGCGTGGGAGATGACGGCCTGGCGCTTTTCTTTCAGCAATTCCATCAGCCGCTCTTGTTCCGCCACCAACGCATCAATCTTCGCCGTCTCCCGATCCAGAAATGCTGCAATGCGGATTTGCTCATGGACAGGCGGAAATGCAGTAGCGAAGTTCCGAACGAAAGCATCAGGCACGCGCTTCTGGCCACCTGCTCCATACATGTGTGATTCGCCGATGCTACGAAAGTCTGGCGATATGAAAAGGTAATGTAGATAGGTTCCGGTAATTTCATCGAGCTTGGGACGCGCAACAATCAACTCGGTTGTTCCGAAACCAATCCCATTTACCAATCCACGCATCAGCGCCCCTTTGCCGTTTTCATAGCATGGCGTGATTTTCGCGACGGTGACATCGCCATCTCGAAAGTAAGTATATCCGCTTTCCACCTCGCTGATCGCCTTCTCCTGATCCAATCGTAACGTGCCGGCATCGCCAATGGCATCCATCGGCAAGAAAGAAATAGAGGTATCTCTGCTCAGATTATTTACTTCCGACTTGGACGGGTTTAATTCTGCAACGAAGCGGAGTCGCTTCACGTCCCAATGCTCCGGCACCTGGCCGAGCCATTCCACGCCGCTGTCTTTGTATTTGGGATAGCGCGGAAAGCTCATTGTTTTTTCCCCTCGATGCGTTTGATCTCCCGGTCAAAATCGGAGATGTATTCAGCGTCCTGCCGCTGGCGGTAAATCTCGTATTCTCCTTCGGCTTTGAGTTTGGCTTTGAGGGCGCTCACCTTGCCCTGGTCTTTAAGAATCGGGTAATTTGAGAGTTCCAAAAAGCGGTGCAAAAATTCAACCCAGTCCGTCATCTTGGTGTGGATGCCGCGTTTGGCGCGGTTCTCCGCGAGATCAAGGTAAGCGGAAACGATGCGGTTTAACTCCTGCACATGGGCTTCGTTCAAATAGTTTTTAGCCACGGTCACGTCTGACTTCAGAATCTTGCCACGCGGTGCTTGTTTCCACGTCGTCAGCCCCATGTAAATCTTGGTTGCGTCCGCAGCGCTGTAAATGAGTTCCGCCGCTGTTTGGCCGGTGATGGCCCAATGCAATTTGTTCTGCACGCTGGCGAAGAAATCTTTCGTCACGGGAGCATCCGAGTTGTAATCCACGGAGAGCGCGTAAATGTCGGTGAGCTTCTGGTAAAAACGGCGTTCGCTGGCGCGGATTTCCCGGATGCGTTCCAGCAGTTCTTCAAAATAATCCTGGCCGAAGACGTTTTTCCCCCGCTTGAGCCGTTCGTCATCCATGACGAAGCCTTTGGTGATGAATTCGCGGAGCGTCTGGGTGGCCCAGATGCGGAACTGGGTGGCCTGATAGCTGTTGACGCGGTAGCCAACGGCGATAATGGCATCGAGGTTGTAAAACTCAACTTCGCGCGCGACCTGGCGGCTGCCTTCGGCGCGAACTATTTCCATTTTGGAAACAGTTGCCGCCGCCGTCAATTCGCCGGAATCAAAGATGTTTTTCAGATGCTTGTTGATGGCCGGCACCTTGACAGCGAACAACTCCGCCAACGCCTTCTGCGTGAGCCAGACGTTTTCGTTTTTGAAATACACGTCCACTTTCACCGCCCCGTTCGGCGCGGTGTAGAGCAGGAATTGGCTGGGTTCGCTCATTTGGTCAGCCCTCCAATCATGGTCAGGATGCGGTCGGTGACGCCTTTCAGCTCTGCGTCAATTTCGCTCAATGGGCGCGGCGGTTGAAAAACATAGAAATGACGGTTAAAAGGAATTTCGTAGCCGACTTGGGTTTTTTCGTGGTCAATCCACGCATCCGGCGCGTGCGGCAACACCTCGCGTTTGAAATACGTTTCCACGTCCTCGCTCAAGGGAACATTCTCGGTATCTCGCAAACTGGAATCCGGCATCGGCTTGTCTTTGGCTTTGCCCTTGGTGCCAAGAACGATTTTTCCCTTGGCGTCACGCTCCGGCCGCTCGACGGTGATAGTGCGGTAGCCGAAATCTTCGTTCTTGAAAATGCGACTGGTGGGCACGCCGTCCTTCTTTACGTTTTTGAAATTGCCAAATAGCTTGGTGATTTCATCGATGTGTTCGGGACTGAGTTCCTTGCGTTTGCTACCGAGATTTTTCCGCATCTTCTGCCAGAAGCCACTGGCATCAATGAGCTGCACCTTGCCCTTGCGTGCATCGGGCTTTCGGTTGCTGACAATCCAGACATAGGTGCTGATGCCGGTGTTGTAAAACATATCGGTGGGCAATCCGATGATGGCTTCAACCAAATCGTTTTCCAAAACAGAGCGGCGAATCTCGCTTTCGCCGGAACCAGCGCCGCCGGTAAAAAGCGGCGAGCCGTTGAGCACGATACCAAACCGGCTACCGCCGTCCTTGGTCGGACGCATCTTGGAAATCAGATGAAGTAGGAACAACAGCGAGCCATCGCTGACGCGGGGTAGGCCAGGGCCGAACCGTCCGTTGTGACCTTGATCCTCGGCTTCCTTACGGATTTCCTTTTCGATCTTTTTCCATTCCACGCCAAACGGTGGATTTGAAAGCATGTAATCAAAAACTTTTCCATGCTGGCCGTCAGACGAAAGCGTGTTGCCAAAAATGATGTTGGCGATGTCCTGCCCTTTGATGAGCATGTCGGCTTTGCAAATGGCGTAGGATTCGGGATTCAACTCTTGACCATACATGACGAGCCGGGCATCGGGGTTGTGACTGGCAAGGTGTTCACCGGCCACACTCAACATACCGCCGGTGCCGGCGGTCGGATCGTAAATGGAACGCACGACGCCGGGTTTTGTTAGGGCATCGTCGTCCTCATTGAAAAGGAGATTTACCATGAGCCGGATGACTTCGCGCGGCGTGAAGTGTTCGCCGGCCGTCTCGTTGGAAATTTCCGCAAACTTGCGGATGAGTTCTTCAAAAACCGCCCCCATTTGGGCATTACTGACGACGTCAGGATGAAGATCAATATTTGCGAACTTCTCTGTGACGAGGTAAAGCAAACCAGCTTTGGCGAGCTTGTCGATCTGGGTGTGAAACTCAAAACTCTCAAAAATATCCCTCACGGCGGGCGAGAACGCTTGCATGTATGCCCGCAAGTTTTCGCCGATGTGATCCTGGTCGCCCATGAGTTTATTCAGATCAAGCGGCGAGGTGTTGTAAAAGAGCGTGCCGCTCTTGCGCAATAAAAACGGTTCGGGGTTCACCTTGGCAGCGATCCGCTTGGTCAGTTCGGCGAGCACGGCGGGCTTGCTTTCATCCAGCACGCAATCGAGCCGGCGCAATACGGTGAATGGCAGGATGACCTTGCCATATTCCGACTGTTTGTAATCACCGCGTAACAAGTCGGCAACAGACCAGATGAAGGAGGAAAGATTGGGATCGGCCATTTTATTATTTGCGTATGAGATTCAATGATGATTTTTCTGTTGGGATAACCCAATGCGTATTGATTTTCAATCGTAGGCCAAACGCTGACAGAGGCAAACCAAAAGACTATTCAAGTCCGAAGTCCGGCCAATTTCAGCCTCTTGGAAATCCAGGAGTTTTCTTGACCACCCAGCGAAAGTATGGCAGTGTAAGCTTACACATGCAACAATCTCTTGGAGAAAAAGTCAAAGAAGCACGCAATAAGCTAGATCTGTCTTTGCGGGAGCTTGCAAGACGAACCGGGATAACGGCACCTTTTCTTTCAGACATTGAGCTTGGGCGGCGTTTTCCATCCGAGGAGGTTTTACAGGTCCTGTCAAAAGAACTCGGTGTGCCCACGGAAGAACTTGCCAAGCTGGATGCTAGATCGCCGCTCTCCGACTTAAAACGAATGGCGCAGAACAATCCCTCGTGGGCGTTGGCCTTTCGTAAAATGGCGGAACAAGGCAAAGACGGTAAATTGACACCGGAAGAAATGATTAAAAGGCTTATGAACAAAAAGGGATAAAATGAGGACGCGGAGAAATACAAACTCACCATTTGGGATGGTGCTTTATTTGACTAGGGATGAAATTGATAAAATGTGCGAGGATGCCCTTCGCGAGGCAAAGTTCCTGCCGGATAAGCCGGCCACCATAAAAATCGACCAATTCATAGAGTCGTATTTTAAATGCAATCTGGATTTTGGGACGGATTTAGGTGCGGATGTGATGGGGTTCACTTTTTTTTCACCAAAAGGAGCGCCGGTTATCGTGGGGGTGTCACCAACCCTTTGCGATGGCACCCAGGTAAATGATCGCCGGGTTCGCACTACCCTCGCCCATGAAGCTGGGCACTGCCTGATTCATCCCATTCTTTTCATGCCCGATATTGACACTAGCAGCCTTTTTGGAACGAATGTGGACGTCAAAAATCGGCGCATACTATGCCGAAAACAGGATTTTGAGGGCGGACAGCGTTATGACGGGCGCTGGTGGGAATTTCAAGCCAACTGTGCCATTGGCGGTTTTTTACTTCCCACACAACTTTTCAGGACTGCCTGTGAGAAGTTCCTTGTCCCCGTGGGGAGTCTTGGAATGAAAGAGATTCCTCTTGGTATGCGGGAAACCGCAGCTCGCGAGTTGTCTGGTGTATTTGACGTGAACCCCAAAGTCGTCACGATCCGCATGAATAACCTCTTCCCCGCCAGCCGCCAGCAGGAGCTATAATTTTTTTGCTTGCAATGTAAGCTTCGTTAGCTTACGCTGTCTGTAATGTCAAATACATCTAAACAACTATCGGAAAATAACGGTCGGCTATTCCTGCAAAAGGCCTTTGCCAGCGAACAACTGTGTCTAGTTTCCAAGCTGGCATCTTCAAACCGCATCACGCACGACGGCGACAAGGGCGAGGTCAATGAACAACATTTTATTGATGCACTCACAGCATACCTGCCGGATCGTTATACGGTAGCCAAGGCAATTATATTGGACAGTTATGGGCAAACAACAGACTCCATCGATGTGGTGGTTTTTGACCGGCAATACACGCCTACGCTCCTTGATAACGAAAAACATCGGTATGTGCCTGCCGAGGCAGTTTATGCGGTTTTTGAGTGCAAGCCGACCATTCACAAGGAATATCTCGAATATGCCGGCGACAAGGCTGCAAGCGTCAGGCGGCTTTTCAGGAGTTCCGTTCCAGTGCCGCATTCCGATGGGGTTAAACCCCCAAAACCACTCTTCCCTATTCTGTGCGGCATCTTGGCAACCGACATTGAGTGGGCCGAGGGCTTCGGAGAAACATTCAGAAAGAATCACGCTTCGTTGACGGGTGCGCGGAAAATTGACTGTGGTCTTGCCGTGTCAGGTGCTTCATTCGACATTTTTGAAGGTGATGGGATTTACACGACTGGCCCGAAGGACAACGCGCTAGTCTTTTTCCTCTTCAGGTTACTACAAAAACTCCAGTCGCTCGGAACGGTGCCGGCAATCTGCTGGAACGCATACGCCAAACAACTCTCAACCCCAAAATAGACTTATGTATAATTACGACTCTCAAATCAAAAAATTTCGCGACGAAAAAGTGACGCTGCCGAGTGATATGCGGGCCATGCTACTCGCGCATCGGAAGGCAAATGCCGACCGAATAATTGCGCGGCTCCCGGAGTTTCACGACAAGGTCAGAGTGGGTGAAACAAATTTCAAGAGCCAGGGATCGTTTGCAATGGATACGGTCATTCAGACCCGGTTCACCGATGAAGAGTATGACATCGATTACGGGCTCGTGATTCGGAAATCGCAGCTTGTCAAGCAGGACGGGCTGGAAATGACCCCAGATGAGGTCAAGGAATTGATTCGGGACGTTTTGAAGGATGATCGGTTCAGCCGGCAGCCGCGGATTATGAACAACTGTGTCCGCGTGTTCTACGCGGATGATGACGATTACAAACACCATGTTGATTTTCCTATTTATCGGGAATTTGAGGATGAAACGGAAAATACAATTCGTGAAATTGCTGGCGAGACAGGTTGGAGCAAATCCAAACCGTCACGGGTGAATGAATGGCTTGAAGATCTGGTTGCACAAAAAAACGCCGAAAAGCAGGGCGCGGGGACCCAAATGCGCCGGATGGTGAAGCTGTTAAAACGGTTCTGCCGCAGCAGGAGTGATTGGGATATGCCGAATGGAATGAAGCTCACCATGCTTGTTGCGGAGTGTTTCCAATACTTCGAGCGCGAGGACGAGGCATTTTATCAGTTGTTGATAAATCTCAAAAACCGGCTGTTTTGGAACCTGGTTGTCTTAAATCTGGCCGATGAAAATCTTCCCAAAGCAAAACTGACAAAAACCAGCCAGGACCAGAACATGATTGATCTGCGTGAAAGAGCGAATGAGGCGATCAACGAATTGGCAATTTTGTTCAAGTCCGATTGTAAAAAGGAAGATGCCCGTAGGGCTTGGGATTGGATATTCCAATCCGATGGATTTTTTAAGGAACTTGAAGAAAAAGAAAAAAACGAAGCCAAGCGCCAAGAGCTGCTTGCGAAAGCCTCCTTAATTAACACTGGTAGCGCCGCCACGACAGCCGCCGGCAGAATTGTTTCCGTTGGTGGTGCGCAGGTGGCAAATGCCGCTCATTCATTTTATGGGGAGCATTTTTAATTATCAAAACAAGCGTGCGCAGGAGAGCCGGCATTTCATCGCCCAAAAGATGCTGGTGGAGCAGTATTACGAAAATTTCAACTGTTCGTTACGTCGTGGTGTTCTGGAGTGTGTCGGCAGGATACGGCCAACCGACGATTCCACAAAATATCGAATCCGAATCCGTTACAAACAATATGGCATTCCTTCTGTTCGGATTTTGGAACCAAATATTGAACCGAGTCCGAAAATTCATATGTATTCAAATGGGGATCTTTGAGGCGGACCCCATCTTTTAGACCACTGAGCGCAGAAAATAAGATGGATTCTCGTGGTCTGCTGTCATGGTTGCTTTTGTTTGTCTCTCGTTCACTCTGCGCTCTAAATTCATTTGGAAAAGAGAG
>Ga0302320_10027691_pt1 | contig 10910 bp, 8 predicted proteins | sample Bog_T0_3_FD_202130 | JGI IMG/M metagenome (GOLD analysis project Ga0302320, IMG submission 202130) | Peat permafrost microbial communities from Stordalen Mire near Abisko, Sweden - Bog_T0_3 | ecosystem: Environmental > Terrestrial > Soil > Wetlands > Peat | place: Sweden: Abisko, Stordalen Mire... | reverse complement strand
ATCGCACGACCTAGAAACTGATCACGGCGTCGGCGCTGACGGCGAGGTCGTTGAATGCTGCGCCACCAATCATCTCGACGCCTTCGATCAGGTCCTCGAGTACGAGGTCGTTCAGGTCGAGCGAAGGTTGGCAAACGAGAAGACGCACGCCGAGGCCGCTGGCTTGCTCGATGAAATATCGCAACGGTTGTCCCTGGTCGCCTTTTGGGCCGATCTTGTCCACGACGTCCTTGCGCAACAGGCTGGGTCCGTACATCGTGAAATAGATCATGACCTCGAACTCCATGGCTGCTGCTGCTGCTGCAAGGAAGAAAGGCGTCGCACAACGTCCCGGGTCCTGCACCCCGTGCGTCTGCACATAGAGGACCTTGGTCTCAGAGTCTTCGGCCCACATCGTCCGTCTCTCTCACTTGGACCTTATTAGGACGTGGAAGACATCACCTTGCTTGGTGATGCCGACAAGCTCGTTGCCGGTGCGACCGCTCCATGCCCGCATATCCGGCTCGACGCCCGCGTCAGTGGCGATGAGTTCGAGAAGCTGCCCTGAGGCGAGGTTCTTGATCGCCTGGGCCGTCTTCACGACCGGCAACGGGCAAGCCAGACCGGTGCAATCGAGAACTTGGTCTGCAACTGGAGCAGCGGACTCGGACACAACATCCTCCTTTAGGTCTCAGATCGAGAAGTCTTCTCCGAGCCAAACTCCGGCCTTGGAGGGGCGAACATCGTGATGCTCTTTTTGGCCCTCGACTATCAGCTCGAGCTCGTCGACACGCGACAGCAGAGCCTGCAGGCTGGAACCGAGCAGGTCCGGCATGAAAGCGGATTCGAGATCAGGGCGGTCGGTGGCCAGATGCGGCCGGCTGCGGGCGATGACCTGCCCCGGTACGCCGACGACGACCGAGTTTGGGGGCACCGACTTGACAACGACCGCGTTTGCCCCGATCCGACTGTCGTCACCGATAGTTATGGCGCCGAGAACCTTCGCCCCGGCTCCTATGGTGACGCGGTTGCCGATAGTCGGGTGACGCTTAACGGGATCAAGGCTCGTACCGCCAAGAGTGACGCCTTGGTAGAGGGTGACGTCGTCACCTACCTCAGCCGTCTCGCCGATAACCACACCACTAGCATGATCGATGAACACGCCCTCGCCGAGGATGGCCGCCGGATGTATCTCGACTCCGGTGAGCCACCGCGCCAGCGAAGCGCCCACCCGAGCCAGGAACTTGAAGTCCTTGCACCAGAGCGCGTGACAGATGCGGTGGCTCCAGAGCGCGTGAACTCCCGAGTAACAGATCGCGATCTCGATCGAAGAGCGTGCAGCTGGGTCTCGGTCGCGTGCCGAGATCAGATCTCGCCGCAAGGTAGAGAGCATGCTCAATCGCTGAGCCCCTCGAACAGCACCGTGGATAGGTAACGCTCCCCGAACGACGGGACGATCACGACAATGAGCTTGCCCGCGTTCTCCGGGCGCGCCGCTACCTGCAGCGCCGCCCATATCGCCGCCCCCGACGAGATGCCAACGAGAAGGCCCTCTTCGCGCGCCGCCCGGCGCGCGAAGTCGAGAGCATCCGCATTCTCCACCTTGATGATCTCGTCGATGATGCCTGTATCCAAAATGGTCGGGACAAAACCCGCTCCGATGCCCTGGATTGGGTGAGGGCCCTTCTTGCCGCCCGATAGGACCGGCGACGCTGCTGGCTCCACCGCGATGAGCTTGACTGACGGCTTGCGCTCCTTAAGGACCTGGCCGATGCCGGTGATCGTTCCCCCGGTGCCGACGCCAGAAACCACGAAATCGACCGTTCCATCGGTGTCTGCCCAGATCTCCTCCGCGGTCGTGGCCCGGTGGATGGCCGGGTTAGCCGGGTTCTCGAACTGCTGGGGAACGAAGTACCGCTGATCGCTCTTGGCAAGCTCGTCAGCCTTAGCTATGGCTCCGGGCATGCCATCGGGACCGGGAGTCAGGATGAGCTCGGCCCCGTAGGCCCGCAAAAGAGCCCTGCGCTCTTTGCTCATCGTCTCGGGCATAGTAAAGACGCACTTATAACCGCGGGCGGCGCAGACCATCGCGAGCGCTATGCCCGTGTTCCCGCTCGTCGGCTCGAGGATGACTGTGTCGGGTCCGATCAGGCCGGCCTTCTCGGCAGCGTCGATCATGGAGACCCCGATACGGTCCTTCACGCTGTGTGCCGGATTGAAGAACTCGAGCTTTGCGACCACGGTCGCCACAGAGCCTGCCGTCAAGCGGCGGATCCTCACGAGCGGCGTGTTGCCGACCAGCTGAGTGATGTCGCCTGCAATTTTCATTCTTGCCAGCCTTTCTCCGGTCCCGCCACGCGCGCCGAGCCTAACTTGGAAGAAATTCCATCGCAATCATGCAATAGATCGCATGTAAAGGGCCAATCGGTCGGCCTGAGTGCTCTCGCTCTTGCGAATGTTCCTGTTGCCTCGTGAGCAAGCAAGACGGTAGCATCGTTTCACATTGTTCCGAGTATGACGATCGGATTCCTCAGGTTTTACTTCATCCAGATGGGCGCGTCAACAATGCCCTGGTGACGAGACCCGGGCATGTACGTTGGCTCTAGGCGAATGACATCGCCTCGGTCATGGCAGACGCTCGCGCTTGGGGGTGACAGCTTCGGCCGGCTGGTTGCCGGGAGTCGCCAGACCAGGGTTACGCGTGGACGTGGTTGGGCCAAAGGGCCGGTTCCTGCTCGTCTCGTAACACGCCAAGCCCTGCCTCGCTGGCCGACAGCCTACGTATGCTCGAGAGCCCGATCGTTGACTTACCCCGTGACCACACACCTCCGCGCTCGTCGGCTATTTGGCAGGATTTGCTCCCGAGGGCCGTTAGATACTCCAAGGGCCGGCTTGGACCGCGCCCAGTTGCTACCTGACGCGAGTGCGGTTTGCCGGCGGCACTCCGTTACTTTTTGCGCGCCCGTCCGGGCCCGATCGACGGGCCGCGTCCCCGATCAGTTGGCGGCAATCACGTGTGTATCTTCACTGGTGGTAACGCGCTCATGGGTCTGAACTCATGGAACCTATGCACAGAACAACCATATAAGAAGGCCGCTGTGACCTGACTTACGTAGATCTAATCAGTACAGCTCCAATGTCTCACAGGGGCATGTCGTACAGCAGCTACGTAACTGATCGAGATCACTTCCCTCACCCCTTGTCAGTCCGCCATTTACTGACATCGCCGGTGCTCCTCGCATACGTGACAACCACCTAAAGAACTGTTGGTGTCGCGACGATACAAATGACCAGCCAAGTTAACCTGCGCTTGTTTGACGAGGATGGGAAACCGGATAGATGAGGGATGTGGTCCAAACGCCAGATCCGCAGTTCCACAATCTCCGGACCGACGCGCCCTCGTCTGCCGGCACGGAATGGCTACTCGGCCTCGAAGGTGCCGAAAACAGCGTCACCCAATCCCCACGCCGTATCCGCTTGGAGCCAGCTAAGTGGAAGGTGCTCCTCGTTCTCGTCCTGGTCGCAGGCATCGTCGTATCGTCGGTCAGCGCCTGGTCGTGGTACTCGTACATGACCTCGCTGCACCACCAGGCTCTCGCGTCATCTGTGACAGATGTGAAGTCGATCCTCGGCACCTCGCTAGAGCGCGACAGCGACCTTTTGGCCACCGTGAACGCCGAAGTGGCCACTCATCCTCAGCTGACCAACGCGGGGCTAGCTGCCATCTTGTCCAAGCTCGACCTCTCTCAGCGTTATCCCGGTAGTTTCGCCTTCACTTACGTTGAGAACGTCAGCCGAGCCGACCTATCCCAGTTCGAAGCGACAGCCGAAAGTGACCCTCCGCTCGGCGTGAAGAACGCCTCGACACCGGTGAAATCCTCGATCGACGGTCGGTCGGGTTTCTGCTTCACTCGCCTGGTCGCCGTTGAGCTCCTCGGCGAGGGGATCCTTAAGAACGTTCTCATGGCTTGGATCTCTCCTTACGTCTCTTTCCACTTCAACTTCTGCGCCTCCTCGTTCGTAACGCTGTTCGACGCCTCGGCAAGGACGGGCGAGCCTGTGGCTGCATCTGTTGCCAGTCTGATGCAACCTGCACCTGGCTTGGCTTCCATCCCGGCAACACTTCACGAGCTGCTTTCAAAGTTGCCGATCTTCATCGAGCTGAGCCCTGTCTACGCCGGGTCGGCCATGCCGACGACCGCCAGCTCGCGTGCCAAGGCGCTTCTCGGCTGGACCATGGCAGTCTTCGACGCCGATGGGATTCTCAGCCCTGTCGTATCTAGTGAGAAGGGCATCTCCCTGGTGCTCGCCTACGCCCCACCGGGCGGGAAACTCGCGGTGCTCGCCCGTGTCGGATACTCACAATCCGGTTCGACACCCGAGACCCTTACGTTCCCGGCGGACCCGGGATGGGTCATCCACGCCAACGTGAACCAACGCGGCAGCGGGCCCTCCCCCGCCTTACAAGGTTTGGCGGTCCTTTTTGGCGCCTTGGCTCTGATGGCATTGCTCTTCATCTTGTTGAGACAGCTCATCCGCTCTCGTCGCTCTGCACTAGAGCTGGTCGAAAGGCGCACCGCCGAACTACGACATCAGGCCCTTCACGACTCGCTCACTGGTCTGCCCAACCGCTACCTCGTCAACCAGAGGGCGCAACAGCTCGTTTCAAGGGCGCAAACCGAAGGTCTGCCCGTTGCCGTCTTCTTCATCGACCTGGACGACTTCAAGAGGGTCAATGACACCTTTGGCCACGACGCCGGTGACGAACTGCTGCGTTCGGTTGCCATGCGTCTAACCCGGTCACTGCGCAGCACAGACACCGTCGGACGCCTGGGGGGCGATGAGTTCGTCGTCTTGTCCCAGAACTCGTTCTCAGACGGCGGCCTCGGTGCCGTAGCCGAGCGCCTCCTCTCGGTCTTGCGCGAGCCATTCCTCCTTGGCTACACGACCAAGATCACCCTTACCACCTCGGCCAGCATTGGCATCGCCACCGGCATGCGGTCCACTCCGGAGGAACTGCTGCGCAACGCAGACATCGCCATGTATCGAGCAAAGTCGCTCGGGAAGAACTGCCATGTCCTCTTCGAGCCGGAAATGCACGAGGTCGTGAAAAAGCAGCTGACCATGGAGAACGACTTGGCGGAGGCGTTCGCCAACAAGGACTTTTTCCTTGTCTACCAGCCAATCGTAGATCTTAAAACCGGCAAGCCCCAAGACTTCGAAGCACTGCTGCGCTGGCGGCACCCGAGGAGGGGGGTCGTCGGACCAAACGAGTTCAACTCGGTGCTCGAGTCGTCCGATCTCATCATCGACGTCGGGCGCTACGTGTTGATGGAAGCCTGCCGCCAGGCGAAGACCTGGCACAACGTGGGTTTTCCAGTAGGAATATCTGTCAACGTCGGCGCTCGACAGCTCCACTACGACGTGCTCATAGACCACGTCCGCGAGGCTCTCGAGTCAGCCGCGCTCGACCCCAGCCATCTGACCATCGAGGTTACCGAGTCGATGTTGATGATCGACCCGAAGATAACTGCCCGGCGTCTCGCTGCCCTGTCCAAGCTCGGTGTCCGAATCGCCATCGACGACTTCGGAACGGGGTATGCCTCTCTTTCTTACCTGCGCGAGTTCCCAGCGGACATCTTGAAAATCGACAGGTCTTTCGTCTCGCAACTCGCGTCCTCCAGCGGACCAAACTTCCTTGATGCCCTCATTCAACTGGGCAAGTCGCTCGACCTTGTGACCATCGCAGAGGGAATCGAGCAGATGTCGCAGCTTGAGCACGTCAAAAAAGAGGGGTGTGACTGGGGCCAAGGCTTCTTGTTCTCCAAGCCGGTTCCGCCAAAACAAGTCGAGCAGATCCTCCGGCGCTCTCGCTACGACGTGGGAAGCAGTTCCGACCCGGACGAGCAATCGAGCATCTATAGCCCGGCGTGAGCACGATCCCAAACGGCTGGCCGACGGACTGCCAGGACGCTGAGGGACTGTCGCGCTTGTTTCCTTAACGTGATCAGGTGGTGGGTGACTGGGTGAGTCGGCGGCGAAGGTAGCGGCTGTGGGCGGCCCATCTGAAGCCTTAGGTGTCATCAGGAATCTCTGAGAAGCTCCGTCAGACCAATGGATCTGGCGTCTCGACCGGGCGCGCCGAAAACTTCGACCTGCAACAAGGTACGCTCGTTCTACCTCGGATCCCGAAAACTAGCGGCAACGGCGCCGTCGCAAGCGAACCGACCGGGCAATCGCCAAGCGGGCTGGAGATAGGGAGATCGTGGTATCACCTGAAGCGCAACACGTGGGTTCTCGGCTCGACGGGCACCACACTCCCGAGACCAACGGACGGATGTCCGTCTGCCGGCGATGCGGCGCTCAGACCGACGGTCCGGAGGGGCTTCACAGCCCGGACGAAAGACAACTAGAACGGGCGCTGCGATGGCTTGATGCGCAGTCGCTAAGCAGTGGAATCGAACGCGCGAAGGGTCGGTTTAAGAACTGATGGTCCGAAAATCGGCACGAGGATGGCCACCAAAGATGCGCCAGTCGTACTCAAGATGAAGGCGAGCGTGATCAGCCCTGCTGAGCAGCTCTCCATCGTGAAATACTCCGACGAACACGGCGTGAAGGCGGCGGCTGACTACTTCGCTGTCTCCCAGAGCCGTATTTGCGACTGGCGATCGGATCGTCTCCGGCAGAAAGTCGATACGTCAGAAACCTGATCGCAGTCCTGGCTGGCCCACTCACGCTCTGGCTGGCTCCGGCCCTGGTCCGGTTCTAGTTGTCCCTGTCTCTTATCCCCGGTTAGGTTCGTTGGTGGGCCCGGTTGTTGAGCGCCACCTCCGGTGAGACGGAAGCGGTTGACAAGCCTGCACCCAGGGCTAGGGCGCGGGCTCTACCAGGCGTAGTCCTCCGGGGCAGTCTTGCGACCCGGGAAAAGCTCCTCCAGGCGCGAGAAGCTGGCCTCGTCGAGGTCCACCTCCAGCGCCCGCAGCGCGCTGTTCAGTTGCCCTACCGTGCGTGGTCCGATAATTGGCGCCGTCACCCCGGGCTGGCGGAGCAACCAGGCGAGTGCCACTATGGCCGGCTCCTCCCCGAAGCTCTCGCAGAGCTCTTCGTAGGCTTCCACCCGGGCCCGCTCGCGCCCCAGGGTGTCTTGGGACCGCTCCTGAAGACGACGACTGCCTCCGTGGTCCTTGCGCAGGATCCCTCCCAGCAACCCCCCCTGGAGCGGGGACCAAGCGATCACGCCCAGCCCATAGTCGGCGGCGGCAGGAATGACCTCCAGCTCTATGTCTCTGACAAAAAGGTTGTAGAGCGACTGCTCGCAGACCAGGCCCATGAACTGACGCCGTGCCGCCGCTTCTTGAGCCTTCGCGATGTGCCAGCCGGCAAAGTTGGAGGAACCTGTATACAGGATCTTGCCCTGGTGACGAAGCAGTTCCATCGCCTCCCAGATCTCCTCCCACGGGGTATCTCTATCTACGTGGTGCATCTGGTACAGGTCGATGTAGTCGGTCTGCAATCGGCGTAGCGAGGCGTCGCAGGCTCGACGAATGTGCAGGGCTGAGAGCCTGCCCTCGTTGGGCCAGCTGCCCATCGAGCCGAACACCTTGGTCGCGAGCACCGTCCGGTCCCGTCTCCCGCCGCCCTGAGCGAACCAGCGTCCGATGATTGCCTCGGTGACCCCTGCTCCTTCCTTCCAGCCGTAGACGTCGGCGGTGTCGATGAAGTTGATCCCAACTTCGTGCGCCCTGTCCATGATCGAGAAGGAGTCGGCTTCCTCAGTCTCGGGACCGAAGTTCATGGTTCCCAAGCACATCCTGCTAACAGAGAGACCGCTACGTCCAAGATGAGTGAATTCCACGAATGCGCAGCCTAGAACTCGCACCATGGGCGTGCTCATTCGCCTTGGTCATAACTGGGACCGCATTACTGATTTGACCGGCATACACCTGGAGCCGCCGCAGAGGATCCATTGTTCAGTGGTCGCGTTGTGGTGCTCGTAGGGTGATCAGTCGGAGTCTGTCTCGAGTGACGTAGATCGGACGTCTCGCTGTTCATTCTCCACGTCGAGCATGAGAGCCCGCGGCGCTTCTTCCAGCATCATGAGAGTCTCATCCGCGCCCGGCAGGGCTCGAATCAGCTCGTCCAGTTTGCGTTGGGTGGCTGCCTGCTCTCTTCCTTGAGTGTGCTGGATCGCGAAGACCATCACAAGCGTGATGGCTGACACGAACACTTCGAACCCAGCCACCCAGCTGCTCGGAAAACCGAGTGTCGCGCCAACGACAACCAGACAGATGACAGTTGCAATGACGGTGAGGGCGACTGCAGGCAGGGAGCTGTAGTGCTCGATCCGGTAGAGGGCTTTGCTTGTTGCGGGAAGCTGCGCTGTTCTGTGGACGATCCGGCGCTGTCGAGGTTTCGTTCCGTCTCCTGAGGTGCGACGTTTCACGTTCGAAGGTTACCGACTCGCTCGCGACCCGGGTTTTTTACCCCAGCTCCGCGTCCGCTTCACAAGCTCGTCGAGTCTCACGCGCATCCGCACAGTTGACTCGATTTAGGCGCGGTAGCGGTAGCGGTAGGGGACGCTGGCCACCGTTGGCTTCCAGCGAGCGAGCTGATCGGCGATGAACCTCTCAACAGTCATCTTGTTCACCGCTGTCACGCCGAGTTTTTGCGGGCAAAGACCTCGAACTGGCCTGCGCTATCGATACGCTGCTCAACAGCACTGCCCGTACGATCAGAACCGTTCGCCCTGGTAGCGCGCCCGGTCGGACTCGTACCTCCGACCGTCTGCTAGGACGGCGGTTCGAGCCATCGCACTCAATGACAACGAGTGGCAAGTTATCGCATATTGCCTTGTCAGAGCTGGTGCTCACGCCAATGGGCAAGACGCCCTTCGACAGTGTGCGACCCAATGAGACGGGAATGTTGGCTCTGTTGTTGGGTCGCTCCGAACGGGGAGGGTGATTATGGGGGTGATCGATCGGTCGTGTCCCGCTCAGTAACCTACCCAATGGCGCGATGCCTATATTGCGGAGTTTCTGGACCTGAGCTGGGAGAGCGCATCCGGGCCTGGCGGGCAAGGCCGTCTCGGCTGAATGTCTCTTTGGCCGGAGGTAATAGATGCTCGGGCTGGTCACATAGCTGGCAACGGAAGTGGGCCCTTGTCGCTGGCAAACGACGCCACCCGAGTGCTCAAGCCCTAGATCTCACGCGAGGTCAATCACGCTTGCCTCGCGCATGGGTCACTCGTAGCATCCGGCCTTGCCTGACGATCGGCTGTCACCTACAAGTTGCCCTTAAAACAACCAGCCAGACCGGCGGGGCGTGCGGGAGGTGAAGGGCCCAACACACAGCGCTCTACCTGGACTTATCTGGCGCACCGGGCCACAGGGAAATCGACCCCGTGACTCCTGCCGGGCAAAGACTCAACTGGGCCTCGTGCGAGCCGTCGCTGAGTGCGGTACGAAGCTGAGCGAGCGGCTGAAGAGACGTGCAGCGGCCGCGCCATATTCATGGGTTTCTGAGAGAGCGCTTGCAACATGAAGGATGTCCCAACGAATTGCACATCTGTCCCGCTGGCTTGAAAGTTCGTCTCTACACCTGTCGGTTGTTGGCTTCAGTTGCGGTATTGAGCGTGGGATGGCGTGATCGGCGGAGGGCCAAGAAGACACGAAGGGCTGATCTGTTGCCCATTCTCGGGCGGTGGGGTACAACACAGGCAACAACTCTGAAGTTCCGATTGCGTTCAGCGTTCTACTGACTTTGACGCCAAATGGGGATAACATTAGCTGAAGTAACCAAGGGCGACTGAGTCATGATTCGGGAAGCCATCGAGTGAAACCTGCGTGAGATTGGGGCAGCGTGGAAGCTGACTTTCAGCGCATTTTCGAGGGGCTCCCGGGGCAGGTCCTCATACTCGCTCCCGATGGCCCCCGGTTTACCATCCTCGCGGCAAGTGACGCCTACCTGCGCGCCACCCTGACCGAGCGCGCGGAGATCGTCGGCAAAAGCTTTTTCGAAGTCTTCCCCGACGATCCCGACGATCCTGAGACCCACGCCGTAGGTGCCGCAACAGCTTCCTTCCAGCGCGTCGTGGACGAGCGCCGCGTAGACGTGATGGGCATCCGCAGGCACGACGTGCGCAGGCCCGCCACCGAGGGCGGGGCCTTCGCAGAGCGGTACTGGCAGCCGCTCAACTCCCCGATCGTGGGCGACGATGGGCAGGTGGTCTGCATCATCCACCAGGTCGAGGATGTGACTGAATCACTGCTCCACGGCCAGGAGAGCGATGCGCTGCGGACGGCGAACGTCGCTCTGCGCGAGAGCGAGCAGGACTTTTGCGCCTTGGCCGCGGCCGTGCCGCAGATCGTCTGGACGACGGGGCCGGACGGCAAGAACACCTACTTCAACCAGCAGTGGGTGGACTACACCGGCATGACGCTCGAGGAGAGCCACGGTGACGGCTGGAACATGCCCTTCCACCCCGACGACCAACAGCGCGCCTGGGACGCCTGGCAGCGCGCCACGAAGGACGACGCCCCCTACTCGCTGGAATGCCGTCTGCGGCGCGCCGATGGCACCTACCGTTGGTGGCTGGTCCGAGGCGCGCCCCAGCGCGGTGCCAGTGGGACGATCGTCAAGTGGTTCGGCACTCTCACTGACATCGAAGACCTCAAGCGGGCGCAAGAGCAGCTCGTGCAGATGTCGCGTCTCTACGCGACTCTCGGCCAGGTCAACCAGACGATCGTGCGCGTCAAGGAGCCCGAGGAGCTCTATTCGGCCATCTGCGACGTGGCCGTGGAGTTCGGCGAGTTCACTCTGGCGTGGGTCGGCCTGCTGGATGAGGACTCCGGCGATGTCCGACCGGTGGCCGCGAACGGGGCTGACGTCGCGAAGTGGCCGTTCGAGGCCATGAGCACCCACAAGGGCGTCTC
>Ga0302320_10027690_pt1 | contig 10910 bp, 8 predicted proteins | sample Bog_T0_3_FD_202130 | JGI IMG/M metagenome (GOLD analysis project Ga0302320, IMG submission 202130) | Peat permafrost microbial communities from Stordalen Mire near Abisko, Sweden - Bog_T0_3 | ecosystem: Environmental > Terrestrial > Soil > Wetlands > Peat | place: Sweden: Abisko, Stordalen Mire... | reverse complement strand
CAGGTGGATCGGGTTGCGGTCGCCGGAGGCCGAGGCGTAGCGGCGCCCGAGGTCGCCCGGGAGCTTCCACTCGGCGGCGAGCGGCAGGCCAACCGGTCGATCGGGACCGCCCTCGGCCTCCCGCTCGGCACCTTCGTCTCTTAATTCCTCGTCCCTGCCGGCGGCTGCGGTCTCAGCGGCGTCGTTCGTACCGCCACCACGGCGCAGCATGGTCGATTGCTCATCCCACACGAGCTCCTCGCCGGCGCGGGCCTCGGAGACGATCGAGAAGGTGCGCCCGCGCGGGTGATGCTCAAGCGGCGTGGCGCGGACGCGGAAGTCGAGCTCCTCCTCGACGCGTACGGGACGGTGCTGGGTGATCCGGTTGGAGATGTGCACCAGCCCGATCGCCCCGAAGGGAAAGCTCGAGTCGGTCATCAGGGCCATGTGCAGCGGAAAGGCGAGTACGTGCAGGTAGGTGGCGGGGAGCTGCTCGCGCATCGTCATCGCGCACACGGCGGTGTAGGCGGCGAGGTGCGCCGGATCGACCCGCACCCCGGTGAGCTCGAGCTCCAGATCGGGGATCTCGCCGCCGCCGCCGGAGAGAAATGGCAGCAGCGAGCTGCCGGGCAGCAGGGGCGCCGCTGCGCGCGCATAGAGGCTCAGCAGGCCGGGGGGGCGCTCGAGTGTGCGGACGGTCATCAGGCCCCCAGCAGGTTCTGGCCGCAGACGCGAACGACGTTTCCGTTGACGCCGGTCGAGGCCGGGTGGGCGAACCAGGCGATCGTCTCCGCGACGTCGACCGGAAGGCCGCCCTGGGATAGGCTGCTCATCCGCCGGCCGGCTTCGCGGATCGGGATCGGCATCTTGGCGGTCATCTGCGTCTCGATGAACCCGGGCGCGACGGCGTTGATCGTAAGGCCCTGTTTCGCAAGCGACGGGGCGAGCGACTCCACCATGCCGATCACGCCGGCCTTCGATGTCGCGTAGTTGGTCTGCCCGGCGTTGCCGGCGATCCCGCTCATCGAGGAGACGCAGACGATGCGGCCGTTCTTTCCGAGCACGTTCGTCTCGAGCAGGGCGTCATCGATCCGCTCGATGCTCGAGAGGTTGATCTCCATCAGCTTGCTCCAGCGCTCGGCGGGCATCTTCGCGAGCGTGCGGTCGAGCGTCACCCCGGCGTTGTGAACGACGACGTCCAGCCCGCCGGCGAAGCGCTCGGCGATCGCGCCGGGGGCCTCCGGCGTCGTGATGTCGAGCTCGAGCGCCTCGCCGCCGAGGCGGGTCGTCAATCTCTCAAGCTCGGCGCTGAGCGCCGGCACATCCAGCCCGACGATGTTGGCGCCCTCCTCGGCGAGCTTGACGGCGATTGCGGCGCCGATGCCCCGCGAGGCGCCCGTCACGAGGGCGACCTTGCCCGCGAACGGCTTCTCCCAGTCGATTTTGGCCGGCGGTTTGCCGTGCCCGACGTGCACAACCTGTCCCGTCACGTAGGCGGAGCGCGGTGAGAGCAGGAAGCGAAGGGTGGATGCGATGCCGTCCTCGGCACCCGGGGCGACGTAGACGAGCTGTACCGTCACCCCGCGTCCGCCGACCTCCTTGCCGAGCGAGCGGGTGAAGCCCTCGATCGCGCGCTGCGCGGTCGCCTCCCGCGGGGAGCCGCACGCCGAGGGTGGCGTCGCGAGCACGATCATCCGCCCACATCGCTCGATCCGCCCCACGCTCGCGTGGAAGAAGGCGTGCATCAGGGCGAGTTCGGTCGAGTCGCCGATTCCGGTCGCGTCGAAGATCAGTGCCTTGAAGCGCTGCTCACCCGGTGCGGCGGGGTTGAACACGCTTGCATCGAGACCGGCGTCCGCGACGGCCGCGCGCAGCGGCTCGGCCATCGTGCTCGCGACCTCGGCCTTCGCGCCGGCGAGCGTCGTCGCGACGGCGCTCGCGAGCCTCCCGCCGGGTGCGGCATCGAGCAGCACGCGCCCGCGGATCACGGGGTCGCCCGAGCGGTGGCGCTCGAGCGTCGGCGGTAGCGGCAGGCCGACTCGGCGGGCGACGATGCTGCCGACGGGGTTGTTCACGAGTTGTGCGTAGCGGTCACTCATTCTCTGCTCCCGTGTGTGATCGGTGGACAATCGTGTAGCTGCCATCACGTGCGCCCTGCTCCGCGGAGTTCATGCTTCGAGCACCGCCACGACGCCCTGGCCCGCGGCCGCGCAGATGCTGATCACGCCGCGCCCGGAGCCGCGCTCGTGCAGCGCCTTGGCCAGGCCGGCGACGATCCGCCCGCCGGTCGCCGCAAACGGGTGCCCCGCCGCGAGCGAGCCGCCGTTGACGTTCAGCCGGGTTCGATCGATCGCTCCGAGCGGCGTCTCGCGCCCGAGGCGCTCGCGGCAGAAGACGGGGTCTTCCCATGCGCGCAGGGTGCACAGGACCTGGGCGGCGAACGCTTCGTGGATCTCATACAGGTCGAAGTCGCTCAGCTCGATGCCCGCCCGGTCGAGCATCCTCGGCATCGCGTAGGCGGGCGCCATCAGCAGGCCCTCGCGCTTGTGCACGTGATCGACCGCGGCCGTCTGCGCCTCGGTGAACCAGGCGAGTACCGGGAGGTCGTGTTCGGAGGCCCACTCCTCGCTGGCGAGCAACACCGTCGACGCTCCGTCTGAGAGCGGCGTCGAGTTGCCGGCCGTCATCGTGCCGTGCTCGCCGCCGAACACGGGCTTCAGCTTCGCGAGCTTCTCGACGCTCGAGTCCGGGCGCAGGTTCTGATCGCGGGCCAGGCCGAGATAGGGGCTGACGAGATCCTCGTGGAAGCCGCGCTCATATGCCGCGGCCATGTGCTGGTGGCTGAGCGCGGCCAGCTCATCCTGCTCGCCGCGGGCGATGCCCCATTCCTCGGCCATGATCGCGCAGTGCTCGCCCATCGACAGGCCCGTGCGCGGCTCGGCGTTCTCGGGGACGCTCGGCACGATCTGCCCGGGGCGCAGGCGTGTGAGCAGTCGCAGCCGCTCCGTGTTCGAGCGCGCGCGGTTGGCGTCCAGCAGAATCTGGCGCAGGTCGTCGTTGACGGCGATCGGGGCATCGGAGGTCGTGTCGACGCCGCCGGCGACGCCCACGTCGATCTGTCCGAGGGCGATCTTGTTGGCGACGAGGATGACCGCCTCAAGACCCGTGCCGCACGCCTGTTGGATGTCGTAGGCGGGGGTCTCCGGCGCAAGGCTCGTGCTGAGCACGGCCTCGCGTGTCAGGTCGCGGTCGCGGGAGTGTTTGAGCACCGCGCCCGCCACGACCTCACCGAGGCGCTCGCCCTGCAGGGAGAACCGCTCGATCAACCCGTCGAGGGCGGTCGTCAGCATGTCGTGGCAGCTGGCGTGGGCGTAGGCCGAGTTCGAGCGCGCAAAGGGGATGCGGTTGCCGCCGAGCACTGCGACTCGCCGGGGACTGCTCGTCATGTCTTCCTCCTGTTGGTTGCTTTGTCTGCGGCGGCGCCCGCGCCCACGCGTTCGCTGAGGCCCGGCTCGACGGTCGCGATCAACAGCTCGGCCGCGTCCGCCGCGGACAGCGCCTCGGTGCGAAGCCACCAGCGCGCGAGCGCCTCGGCGGCGGCGAGCAGAACGACCGAGAGGGCCTCGACTTCCACACGGTAAGCGGGTTCCAGCTGTGTGAGCACCGAGCCTGAGACGAGTTCGGCCAGGCGCGTGCGGTAGGCGCCCACGCGGCGCGCGATCCCGCTCTCGACCGGCAGCGTCTCGTCGAACAGCACGCGCCAGGCGCTGCGATCCTGATCGACGAACTCGAAGAACGCGCGAATCCCCGACCGCATCGCCTCCTGCGGCGTGTCCGCCTGCCCGACCGGGACCATCACCGCCTTCAGGAGCGCATCGCCGGCCGGCTCCATGCAGGCGAGGTAGAGACGCTCCTTGTTCCCGAAGTAGTTGTAGAGCAGCGGCTTGGTGACGCCGACGGCCGTCGCCACCTCGTCCATCGTCACCGTCGCATAGCCGCGCGCGGCGAACAGCCCATGCGCCGCGACGAGCATCTGCTCCTTGCGCTCCTCCCGCGCAAGGCGCGTCCGTGTCGGTGGTTCAACGGCCACGCCGCGCATCATACCCATATATAAATTTCTATGTGGGTAAGTTGTGCGCGCGGGCGAGAGGATGGACCTGGAGGCCATGCACCCAGCGCGTTTTGGCCCGCTGCGGGGGGTGGTGGCCTCAAGCGTCGCCGCGACCGGGGCCGCTACCATCCCTGCCCGCGTCGCTTCGCCGACGCCGCTAAAGGGGAGGGTGTAGGCGCGCGGGGGTGGGCGTCAGGTCATGCATATAGATCCGTACATCGTGTTGGGGAGCGCAATCATCGGGTTCCTCGTGGGGATGACCGGCGCAGGCGGAGGCGCGCTGATGACGCCGATGCTGATCCTGTTGTTCGGCGTCACGCCCTCGGCGGCCATCTCGAGCGATCTGGTTGCGGCCGTGGTCATGCGGCCGATCGGAGCGGCGGTCCACCTTCGCCGGCGCACCGTCAACCTGAAGCTGGTCGGCTGGATGGTCGCCGGATCGGTCCCGATGGCCTTTGTGGGCGCCTACCTGTTGCACATCCTGGCCCATGCGAAGTCCGCCCAGCACAACATCGAGGTGGCGCTTGGCAGCGCGCTGCTTCTGGGGGCCGCCGCGATGGTGCTCCGCTACGGGCTCGATCGCCGCGCCGGCGAGACCCGCGCGGGAGTTGTCCACGAGGTGCGCGCTCGTCCCGTGCCGACGGTTCTGATCGGCATGATCGGCGGGGTCGTCGTCGGGATGACCTCGGTCGGATCGGGGTCGCTGATGATCATCCTGCTGCTGTTCCTCTACCCGACGCTCGGCGCCAATCAGCTCGTCGGAACGGACCTCACCCAGGCGGTCCCGCTGACGCTCGCGGCCGCGCTGGGCGCGCTGGCATTTGGCCACGTGGAGTTCGGAGTGACCGCTTCGCTGATCATCGGCAGCGTGCCGGCGGTGTTCATCGGCGCGCTCTTCTCCTCAAGCGTTCCCGATCGGTATATCCGGCCGGCGATCACATTCGTGATCTTCGCCTCGGGGCTCAAGTACGTCGGCCTCGGCACGACCGCGCTCGGGTGGGTGCTGTGCGGCGTGCTCCTGGTGCTGGCCGTGAGTTGGCTCGTGCGGGCAAGACCCTGGGCCACGCCACCGGTGCCCGACGGCAATGACCGCCCGGTCGCCCCGCCGGCTGGGGAGGCTGAGCACCGAACCACTTAGCCGGCTGGGGGGCTTGGGACGGAATGTCCCCCCAACGACGACCGACGGCCGACGGCCGACGGCCGCATGCAGGCCGGCCGTGCTCTGGGCTCCACGCACGTACGCTTAGGTCAATGGCCACCCCGACACCACCGCCGATCGGCGAGATCCTCGCCGGGCGCACCGGCGAGGAGATGGAGCTGAACGATCGCTTCCTGAACCCGCAGATGGGGCGCATCCTGAAGACGCTGGGCTTCGATCGCTCCTGGACCGGGGGCGAGGGGGCACACCTGATCGACTCGACGGGCGAGCGCTACCTCGATCTGTTCGGCGGTTACGGCGTGTTCGCCGTCGGGCGCAACAACCCGGAGGTGATCGCCGCGATCAGGGAAACGCTCGATGCGCAGACGGGCAATCTTCCCCAGCTGGGTGTCACGCTCCTGGGCGGCGTGCTTGCGGAGTCGCTCCTCGGCCGCGCGCCGCAGAGCATCGGCGCGATGGTCCCGGCGAACACGGGCACCGAGGCGGTCGAGGCGGCGATCAAGATCGCTCGCGCGGCGACCGGGCGCCCGCGCGTTCTCTATGCAGAGCATGCCTTTCACGGGCTCACGCTCGGCTCGCTCTCGCTCAACGGCAACGAGGAGTTCCGCGAGGGTTTCGGGCCGCTGCTGCCGGGATGCGATCCGGTTGGCTTCGGCGATCTCGATGGGCTCGAGCGCGAGCTCTCCCGCGGCGATGTCGCCGCGTTCGTGGTCGAGCCGGTCCAGGGCAAGGGCGTCAACCTCCCGCAGGACGGATATCTAAAAGGAGTTCAGGCCCTCTGCCGGGCGGCTGGGACCCTGTTCGTGTGCGACGAGGTGCAGACGGGGGTGGGGCGCACCGGGCGCTTTCTCGCGCTCGAGCACTGGGGTCTGCAGCCGGACATGGTGTGTATGGCCAAGGCCCTCTCCGGCGGGTTCGTGCCGATCGGCGCCGTGCTCGTCTCCCGTCAGGCCTTCGAGCGCGTGTTCGACGGGATGGAACGCGCCGTGCGTCATGGCTCGACGTTCGGTGGCAACGACCTCGCCGCCGCCGCGGCGCTTGCGACCCTCCGCGTGCTCGATTCAGAGCAGCTCGTCGCGCGCGCAGAGCGACTGGGCAGGCTGCTGCTCGAGCTGACCGCCCCGCTGGCCGAGCGCTATGAGGTCGTCCGCGAGGTGCGCGGGATCGGCCTGATGTGGGCGATCGAATTCGGGCCCCCGGCCGGGCGTGGCGGGCGCTCGCTGTGGGAGGCCGTCGAGCGCCGCCAGGCGGGCCTCTTCTCGCAGCTGATCACCGTGCCGCTGTTCCGCGATCACCGGATCTTCTGCCAGGTGGCGGGCCATCGCATGAACGTGATCAAGGCGCTCCCCGCGCTCACGATCGAGGAGGATGAGATCGTTCGCTTCGCCGCTGCCCTCGAGGAAACGATCGCCGCCGCCGAGCACTATCCGCGGGCGCTTCTTCGCTTCGGTTTACAGGCTGGCCGCGGAGCCGCGCGCGCGCGCCGCTAGCCTGTCGCTCCGTGCTCGTACCCAGAGATGACATCCGAAACGTCGCGATCGTCGCCCACGTCGACCATGGCAAGACGACGCTCGTCGACGCCATGCTGTGGCAGTCGGGCGCTTTCCGCGAGGGCCAGGACGTCGTCACGCGCGTGCTCGACTCGATGGATCTGGAGCGCGAGAAGGGGATCACGATCCTCGCCAAGAACACCTCGCTGCGTTATCGCGACGTAAAGCTCAACATCATCGACACGCCCGGTCACGCCGACTTCGGCGGGGAGGTCGAGCGCGGGCTGACGATGGTCGACGGCGTGCTGCTGCTCGTCGACGCCTCCGAGGGGCCGCTTCCGCAGACGCGCTTCGTGCTGCGCAAGGCGCTCGAGTCCCACCTGCCGGTGATCCTCGTCATCAACAAGGTCGACCGCCCGGACGCACGCGTGGCGGAGGTCGTCGATGAGGTGTACGAGCTGTTCCTCGATCTCGATGCCGACGAGCACCAGATCGAGTTCCCGATCGTCTACTGCAACGCCAAGGCCGGCATCGCGTCCCTGCACTACGAGGCGGGCAAGCCGCTGGAGGGGACGACGCTCGCGCCGCTGCTCGATCTGCTGCTCGAGCGCATCCCCGCGCCGATGTATGACCCGGAGCTGCCGCTCCAGGCGCTCGTGACGAACCTCGACGCCTCGCCCTACGTCGGGCGCCTGGCGATCTGCCGGGTGTGGAACGGCACGATCAAGAAGGGCCAGCAGATCGCCTGGTGCCGCGCCGACGGGACGATCCAGCGCTCGCAGGTTGCCGAGCTCTACGTCACCGACGCCCTTCAGCGCGTGGATGCGCCGGAGGCCGGGCCCGGCGAGATCATCGCCGTGGCCGGCATGGCGGAGGTCACGATCGGCGAGACGCTCGCCGATCTGGATGACCCGCACCCGCTGCCCGTGATCACCGTCGACGAGCCGGCGATGTCGATCACGATCGGCGTCAACACCTCGCCGCTCGCGGGAAAAGACGGCGACAAGATCACCGCCCGGCAGATCAAGGCGCGCCTGGATCAGGAGCTGGTCGGCAACGTGTCGCTGCGCGTGGAGGAGACCGCCCGGACCGACACCTACGAGGTTCAGGGCCGCGGCGAGCTCCAGCTCGGGGTGCTCGTCGAGATGATGCGACGAGAGGGCTTTGAGATGACCGTCGGCCAGCCGCACGTCGTCGTGCGCGAGATCGACGGCAAGCGCCACGAGCCCGTCGAGCGGCTGTCGGTCGACGTGCCCGAGGAGCATGTCGGCACCGTCACCCAGCTGCTCGCCGCGCGCAAAGGCCGCATGGAGCACATGATCAACCACGGCACCGGCTGGGTGCGCCTGGACTACCTCGTCCCGGCGCGCGGCCTGATCGGGTTCCGCACCGAGTTCCTCACCGAGACCCGCGGCACGGGGATCATGCACCACGTCTTCGACCGCTGGGAGCCGTGGGCCGGGGAGCTGCTCACGCGTTCGAGCGGCGTGCTCGTGGCCGACCGCCGAGGGGAGACCGTCACCTTCTCGCTCTTCACCCTGCAGGAGCGCGGCTCGCTGTTCGTCGGCCCCGGTGAGGAGGTTTACGAAGGGATGATCATCGGCGAGAACGCACGTGCGGAGGACCTCGACGTCAACCCCGTCAAGGAGAAGCATCTGACGAACATGCGCTCCTCCACCTCCGATGTGCTCGTGCGCCTGGATGCCCACCGCAAACTCACGCTCGACGAGGCGCTGGAGTTCGTGCGCGAGGACGAGTGCGTGGAGGTGACGCCCGTCTCCGTGCGCATGCGCAAGGTCGTGCTCACGAAGGTCGAGCGTCTGAAGACGGCGAGGAACGCACGCAAGTGAGCAACGCCGTGCTCGACCGCGCGGCGGCCGCGCAGTCGGGCGGGATCCAGCTCCGCGGGCTCTCAAAGTCGTTCCGCGGGCCGCGCGGGCCGATCGAGGCGGTGAAGGGCATCGACGTCGAGATCGCAGCCGGCGAGACCGTCGCACTGCTCGGCCCAAACGGCGCAGGGAAGTCGACGACCATCGACATGCTGCTCGGGCTGCTCCCACCTGACAGCGGCAGCGTGACCGTCTTCGGGCGCTCTCCCGCCGAGGCGATCTCCGCGGGGGCGATCGGCGCGATGTTCCAGAGTGGCGGGCTGGTTCGCGACCTGTCGGTGCGCGAGCTGGTCACGATGATGGCCTCCCTCTATCCACGTCCGCTCGGCGTCGAGGAGGTGCTCGACCTGACGGGATCGATCGACTACGCCTCCCAGCGCACGCAGAAGCTCTCCGGCGGGCAGACCCAGCGCGTGCGCTTCGCCGTTGCGCTGATCAGCAACCCGGAGCTGCTCGTGCTCGACGAGCCGACCGTTGCGATGGACGTCGAGGGGCGCCGCGCGTTCTGGGAGACGATGCGCGCCTTTGCGGCCGGCGGCAGGACGATCGTGTTCGCGACGCACTACCTCGAGGAGGCCGACGCATACGCCGACCGGGCGATCCTGATGGCGCACGGATCGGTCGTCGCCGATGGCCCGACGACGGAGATCAGGGCGATGGTCGGATCGCGGAGGATCCGCGCGACGCTCCCCGGCGTGGATCTGCAAGCCCTCGGCGCCCTGGCCGGGGTCACGAGCGCCGAGCGCCGCGGCGAGTCGATCGTGCTCGTCTGCTCGGATTCTGATGAGGCGATCCGTGCTCTGCTCCAGACCCATCCCGAGGCCCGTGACATCGAGATCACAGCCGCCGGGCTCGAGGAGGCCTTTCTCGCCCTCACCGGCGACGGGCCGCAGCCGCCGAGCGTCGCGCCGGCGCCGGAGCGCGCGTCATGATCGCACTCACCTACATCCGCTACGAGCTGCTGCGCACCTTTCGCAACCGGCGCTTCTTCATCATCTCGCTCGCGTTTCCGCTGATCCTCTACTTCGTGATCGCCCTGCCGAACCGCAATGTGAGCGACGTCGGCGGCAGCGGCATCGCGGCGCCGCTCTACTTCATGGTCGGGTTGGCGTCGTTCGGGACGATGGGCGCGATGCTCTCCTGTGGCGCGCGGATCGCGACCGAGCGCGCCGCCGGCTGGAACCGCCAGCTCCGGATCACGCCGCTCTCGCCGCGCACCTACTTCCGCGCAAAGGTGCTCACCGCCTATCTGATGGCCCTGGTGAGCATGGCCGTCCTGTTCGCCGCAGGGACATCGCTCGGCGTGAGCCTCTCCGCGAGCCAGTGGCTGAAGATGATCGCTCTGATGCTGGTCGGGCTGATCCCGTTTGCCGCGCTCGGGATCGCGATCGGCCACCTCCTGACGCCGGACTCGATCGGCCCGGCGCTCGGCGGGGGCGTTTCGGTGTTCGCGTTCCTCGGTGGGACGTGGTTTCCGCTCCCCACCCACGGCTTCATCCACTCGCTCGCGCAGAACCTCCCCTCCTACTGGCTCGTGCAGGCCAGCCACGTCGCACTGGGCGGTCGCCCCTGGAGCGCCCACGCCTGGGTCGTCATCGCCGCCTGGACGGCCGTGCTCAGCGCTGTGGCGATGTGGGCCTACGGGCGCGATACGCGGCGGGTGTAGGCAGCGGGCTCTGGCGAAGAGCCCCGGCCGGGCCCCTGAAAGACGACCGGCCCGGTTACATGGGAGTAACCGGGCCGGTGCTGAGCCTGCTCGGTTTACCGGGAGTGCAAGCGGTCCCGGCGCCCCAACCGAGGCCTATGCCTTGAGTTTTGCGAGCGCTGCTTTGTCGGCCTTCAGAACGACCTTCGGCAGGGCGGCGAAGTCTTTCGCCGGGCCGAATTCCTGTCCTGGTCCGATCGCGTATTCGACGAACTTGGTCAGTTCGGCCTTCTGTTCGGTTACCTTCGGGACGAGCACATAGGTGAACGTCGCGATCGGGTACGCCCGCTTCGCGCCCTTCGGCGGGTCGACGATGTGGAGTTCGTCGTTCGCCGGCACCTTCTTGATCGTCGCTGCGGCTGCCTCGATCGGTTTGAGGTTCGGGTACTCGAACTTTCCGGCAGCGTTCTGGATCGCCGCTCCTGTGAGGTGTTCGCTGAGCAGGTAGGAGGCTGAGACGTATCCGATCGCTCCGTTCGTCGACCGCAGGACCGAGGCGACGCCGGCATTGCCTTTCTCACCCACGCCCCCCGGGGCGCGAAATTCCGTCGAGAACCCGTATTTCGATTTCCACGCC
>Ga0302320_10027688_pt1 | contig 10910 bp, 6 predicted proteins | sample Bog_T0_3_FD_202130 | JGI IMG/M metagenome (GOLD analysis project Ga0302320, IMG submission 202130) | Peat permafrost microbial communities from Stordalen Mire near Abisko, Sweden - Bog_T0_3 | ecosystem: Environmental > Terrestrial > Soil > Wetlands > Peat | place: Sweden: Abisko, Stordalen Mire... | reverse complement strand
CGCCGCCGCGTACTCTATCAACGGTGGTGTGACGTGGACAACGGTGTCGCTACCTACCGCGGACACTTCGTTGCTATCGGTCAGCTGCGCGACTTCGACAAGCTGTGTCAGCGTGGGGGTAACTCCAGGTAACAATGGTCCGCTAGGCGGTGCGCTACTAATCACCGAGGATGGTGGGAATACCTGGAAGAGTCCGCAACTGCCGGCGCCGTACGGTGCAGTCGGTTCGGTGGACTGTCCCAGCTCGACATTCTGTGTGGCGGTCGGTGCGCAGATTCTCGTGAGTACCGATGGCGGTTCGACGTGGTCGAACCGTTCCGTTGCCGGAGGAACCGGTGTACTGCGATCAGTGTCGTGCCAGTCGGCTACCACGTGTGTGGCGATTGGTCCTAATCCGAGCGTTGCGCAAGATTCAAAGGCGGCGGCATTCGAAGTGGTCACGTCCGACGGTGGCGCCACGTGGCACGACGTGACGTTGCCACCGTCGAGCGCAACGCTCGACGTGATTTTTTGTTACTCCGGAGGGAGTTGTCAAGCTGACGGAAGTGCGCTCGCTGGCAACGCAGCCCCAACGTTGGCGAGCACCAGTGTTGGATCGACGTGGTCTACGGTGGCGACGTTGAACACGGAGATGAGCGCCGTTAGTGCCGTTAGTTGCGGCTCTGCGACCACCTGTGTCTACGTAGGAAGCAACTCGTCCGGTCCGGTGATTGTCGCGTCGTCCGGCGGTGTCGCAGCACCCCCGGCGCCGGTGAGTGCTCTCGTTCGACGCCAGAAGATCGATCGTCGATGACGAATCTTCGACGCATGAAGGTTGCTCGAATCACAGCACGGTCCGTTGGTATCGCACTGGTGAGTGTGGCTCTCGCCGCTTCGACACTGGTCAACGCCGCCCCCGCCGCCGCATCGTCGGCGACCTCCGTGCAACACTCAATTGGCACTCGCTTGTACGTAGACAGACTGCTACATGTCGGAGGGCGCCTCACTTCTCCGTCCGGGAGATTCACGGCGGTGCTGCAGTCGTCGGGAGCCTTCGACTTAATGAAAAGCGGTCGATTGGTGTGGCGCAATGCATCGGCTTCAGGTTTGTCCAGTTTTGTCACGCGTGAACGTGGCGGGGCCATCGAACTTCGATCGGTGACCAAATCTCACACGAGTCATGGCGCCGGTCCGGTTAATTACCTCGCGGTGACGAATGACGGGGAACTCATTGCCTATACCAAGTCGGGCTATCCGCTTTGGCAGGGTGGCCTCAGGGCAAACCTTTGGACTCCATCGGTCGCCGCCTATACCCGCAATCAACTCTACGGAAGCTCGAATCCCGCGGCACTCTGCTACACCTGCAGCGCATCGCAGATTACGGGCACGGCACCGCCGTCGAACACTTTGGACGCCGCGTCGAATGTCGACAACATGACCGGCGATTTCTCGACCTCACTCGGTCTGTTTGACGCGCCGGCGATTGGCGGCAACCTCTCGATGTCACTCTCGTATGACGCCCAACTCGCCCAGTCCGATGGGACGTCCGGAGCCGGTCCCTTTGGAGTTGGTTGGAGCTCAGACTATGGAGCGTCGGTGAACCTGCAAAGTGGTTCGTCGCCCACCAGTTCGATCACTGTCAATCAAGGAAATGGATCACAAGTTACGTTCAACGAGTCAACGAATCCGGGAAGCGGGGCTCCCGATCCTGGAGTGAACACCGCTTGTCCCACTGGTGCCGGTGGTGACTATCCGTCGACCGCCAAGTACACCATGGCGATTTCCAATCACCAATGGTGCGCCCTCGCCAGTGTCCAAGGTCAAATCGCCGACCTCGACGGAACCGGTGTGTCCTACCAGGTACAAGGCGGACAGAGCATCCAGGACTTTGCGTGGGACGGCCAACTGGAGGAGACGACCACGCTCGCCGCGTCTTCGGGCGCTACGAATTCCGGAACGTTCATGCTGTACGGCGCTTCGAACACGGGAGTGGCTAAGACGGCGTCGGGGATCGTGCTCCCGAATCAATGTCCCACGAGTAACTGCACGATCATTTACACAAGCGACGGACGTGACGCAGTTGAAGAGATTAACGCCAGCAGCGAAGTGGCAACAATCATCGACCCATCGGGTGCGACGTACACACTCACGTATGACACGAACAAGAACCTGCTGAGTGTCACCAAGCCCAACAGCCCTCTTAGCCCTAGCGTGTATAACTACGTGTACTCCACCTCCGCGGGGTCACCCTTCTCGAGCGACTTGGTCCAGATCTATGACCCTGACGCTGGAGTGTCAACGCCGGCCAGTTTGAATTCGGGCTACAAGTACTCCGAAACGATTACGTACGGCACGTCGGGCACGAACGCCGGGATGGTGACGTCGTTGACCGACGGCATGGGCTCGTCCGCGGCAACGACGTCGTATTCGTACGCAGACGCGTGCGACACGGGCCAGTGCACGGCACTCGGTGCACCTCAGACGACGACCGTGACCTATCCAGGCGAGGTGCCGTGTCCAAGTTGTGCTGCGGTGCTTCCCATTGAAACCGACGTGTACAGCGGAGGACTCGAAACGATGACGACTCTGGGCTCGACGGTGACGAACCCGGACGAGACTGAAACGTGGTCCTATAGCTGGAGTCTCGGCGGCGGTACCGCGAATACCACCGAGCAGATCACATACCCCGACAAGATCAATGTGGCCAACAACGCCAACTTCATCCCGCCTACTGCGACCATCGTCATGGACCCGTCAGGAAATATCGTTTCGACGACCAACGCGCTCGGTGACGTCGCTACATCGGCCTACAACGACGTCGGAGGCAACAACCTCCCTGAACTGCTGTGGAGTTATCCCGGACCATCATCAAATCCTCCGGCTACTCCACCTAGCGGCGCGTCGATTTACACGTACAACAGTTTCGGCCAAGTGACGTCGGCGACTGATCCTACTGGTGCAACAGATATCACCGGTGCCCAAGGGACATCGATCACTGACTACGGGTATTACCCGACGGACTCGTTGGCTTGTTACGTTGCTCCGCCAAGTGTCAGTATTAACTTGAGCACACCGCCGCCAAACTGTACTGGGACGAGCGACGCTGGGGCTACCGGGGCGCCCACTGGATCGACAACGTTCTCCTATGACCCTCAAGGCGACATCGTCGGGACAACCGTCGACGCGAACGACACCGGTAGCCTCTCCGATACCCAGACAACAACATCAAACTTTGACGTAATGGGCAACGAAATCTGGACGATTCCGCCGGAAGGGCAGAGTGGACTGCAATCGCCATCCAATCTCTATGCAACCACGACGTCGTACTCCTCCTCCAATCTGCCCCTTGTGGTGACGGCGCCCGACGGGATGACCACCACCAACACGTATGACGCCGATTTCAACCTGACGGCTACTGCTACACCAGCGGCGACCACCACCAATTTCTACGACAACGACAATCGACTGTGTTACACATTTGGCGCCTCTCCGGCCGTACCTGCAACCTCTTGCGGAGCTCCAAGCGAGCCGGGATCGACTACGACGAGTTTCGTGCCGGGCAGTTTGGCCGTCTCGTCGTCGACCGATGCGTCAGGCAATGCAACGAGCTACTACTACGACGACCTCGCCTACCCAACGTCGCCCACGGAAGTGGTCGATCCATTGGGTACGCAGATCAGTTACAGCGCTTATGACGACTTCGGAAACGCCTGCGTCACTGGATCGATTGTCACCACACTTGGGACGAATCAGTGCGCAACCATCTCAGGAGACGTGACTTTCGTGTATAACGCATTAGGTTCGGCCACGAAAGTGACCGATCAGAACGGCAATGTCACTCAGAACACGTACACGGACTCTGCGTATCCAACCAGCCTCACGAGCACGGAGAACATGAGCCTTGGTGCGACCACGTTGTACACGTATGACACCGATGGACGACTTCTCACCACAACGAATCCCGATGGCACGACTGGCGTGACGACGGATTACAACAGCAACGGTGAAGTTTGTAATCGAGAGCCGACCCTTCTCACGTATCCATGCGGCGAAGGTCCGAGTGTCGCCGGTGCAACAACATATGGCTACAACGACGCCCAAGAGCGGGTCCTCATGAGTGACAACTTTGGCAATCCGGCGACGCCATACCAATGGAGCCAAAATACTTCTTACACATACTCGACTGGACAACTCACGAACGTGACGGATTCGAACAGCAAATCTGTGTCGTACCTCTATAACTACGCAGGGCAAATCATGTGCGTTGCTTACCCGGTGAGTCCCACAACGAACTGTGGCACAGTCACCTCTCCCGCGACAGGATCGACGAGCAATACCATCGTTACGCGAAGTTACGACTCTTCGGGTCGACTTACGTCCTTTACCGATTGGCTCGGCAACACCACCACGTACACGTATGGTCAGGCATACATTCCGAATTCGCCAACCAAAATCACGTATCCGGCGTCGACTGGCCTTACTGCGAATTATGGTTATGACAACAACGGCAATGTCAACAGTCTCACCTCAGGATCTGCCATCACTGACGCGTGGACGTACAACAGCGACCAGCAGGTCGCGACGACAACGATCAACGGTGCTACCTCGGGTACGGTCGCTTACAACAAGAATCACCAGATTACCGCCGCGACGAATCTCAACTCATCGACGAGCAACGACAACTACACAATCGCGGGGAATGGTGAAATCACGGCCGATCAACCACCAACAGGTTCGACGACAATTTTCACGTACAACGGCGATGAAGAGCTTTGCAACTCTGCGACAACGTCTGTTGCTTGCGGGACCAATCCCTCGACGGGAACTGCCTTCCAGTACACTGCAAACGGTCAGCGTTCGAAGGCGACGCCCTACACATCGGGAACGGCTGGCAGTCCAACTTACTACGCCTGGAACGCATTCGGTGAACTTTGCAACACTGGTGGCTCGTCAGTCGCGTGTGGTTCCACCCCCACGAGTGGAACAAGCTACGGGTACAACGGTGATGGTCTTCGAATGAATGCCACGACTGCTTCGGCGACCACGGCGTCCACCTGGGATCTCCTATCAGCTGGTTCAATTCCGCTGAACATCAACGACGCGGCGACTACGGCCGGTGTAACAACCAATAACAGTTACATCTACGGCGACCTCCTCTTCGGAGGCACAGCTCCGACCGAGCAAATCAATGGTACGAACGTTAGTTTCTTGGTTGCAAACCAAAATGGTGTCCAAGGTGTATTTAGTTCGACAGGATCTACACAGGAACTCGCAGTTTATTCGCTCTATGGGGTTCAAGCCATTTCGTCGGGATCTCGCGTCACACCATTCGGATTCCAAGGCAGTTACACGGACCCGACTGGGCTCATTTACCTCATTAATCGATACTTCGACCCGACGACGGATCAATTTCTAAGTATTGACCCGAATATAAATAGCACTGGACAGGCGTATGTATTTGAGAATGACAATCCCGCGAACGGCACTGATCCGCTGGGAGAGAAGTTCAGTCCGGCGGGATGTGTTGTTCGAATCGACACGCCCCACATATCCTCATACTATTTGAACGTCGACAACTCGAAGCGGGTTAAAGTCAACGCTACGCTGAAGTGCAACAGTCAAGTCGTTAATCTAAAGTTGTCCGTCACGATTGTGAAAGTTGGCTTTGCATGGAATTACACGATCGCGACCAATCCGGCGGCGAAATTGTTAGGGTCAGGTGTTGATAACAGAGGGACGTCCAGGGCGTGCACCAGTGATGCTGTCAGCGCATATTTTGGTGAGGCAACTGCATCGGTTTATGATGACGGCGAGGTGTATACAGCAACGGTGTATTCGAAAGTGAAAAAACTTCCGTGCGGCACTCCGTCTTCGTGAGCGAAGACGAGAACATGGGTTGCGGCCTCCTTGATGGCCCACGTGGTCGTCTGTTGTGCTTCAGTATCTTGCAGAAAATGCTCGCGCGGCAAACTGAAGGCACCCGCCTTCTTCAGAGCGAGCAAGACCTGTATGTAGATCTCAAAGCGGAACTGAACAATATGCGTCATGCGGACTTGCTGAAAATGGTGACAAACCTCACGCAGTCGGAATTGTTATTGATGATCGCGGCAACGGTCAGTCAAGCTGTCTATTGGCAGCCACCGGAAAGCATAGAGAAGGTGCTTCAAAGGAGCGAGATTATTCTCGGAATGCAGCCATTGGCTGTCTTGCTTGATAACAAAATCGAAGTGATATCCACTCTCCTGAATGGACCGAATTCGAAACAATACCTGACTCGGCATTCCCTCAAAGGAGTAGTTGATGATGGCGCAACCATCGAGCTAGCCGAAATTCGAAAAAGTGACAGTTGGAGCGAGTGGCTGGCAAATGAGCTTTCAGCTGAACTGGCCTATTCGACCAGTTTGGGCCGTCGAAACCGTAGCGGGACTTGGTGGTCGACGCCTATTGGATCAGGCGTAATGTCATCAACGGGCAGCGTCGAATCGGTCCCAATCGGCCTGTACATGGTAGAAGATGACTTTGATTGGAATTCTGCGGAGACTTGGAGCCTCTCGATTGAACCAGATTGCAGAATCTTCGATGTTAATTGTCCGATTGACTGGCAGGAATTATTTTCCAGTTCTGCGATTGATGTTACCAATTCTCGAAGCGATACTTGGAATGAAGTGGTTGGCACTAAAGAAAAGTGGCTCATTCCAAATTGGAAAGAATTAGCGGAACACTATGACGGAATTCATCTGAGCCTATCTGGCTATCTGACGTTGTCAGGCCGGACTTTGAGTGTTGGCGACCACAAAACTCTTCTTGCCGGTTGGAATCCAGACGAAACGCTATGGCTGAATAACAAGGTTCATGTCGAAGGTTTAAAGACCCATTGGATGAAGATAGGAGATCGTGATTTGCAATGGGCAATTGTCGATCAATTTTGACACCGCAAGTATTGGTTCGCCGGATTCGGGGCAGAACTCAAATAATTGCTCGACTGACACTGCCTACTTGACAACGTAAAGAAGAGTTACTCAAATCGACTCTCTGCGCCTTGCTGGTACTGAAATCCAATATCCCGCGGCCGGCTGGCGCGCAGCGCCAAGACGGCCAAGCGGGCAGGTTAGGCGACTCTCAAAGTCGTTGAAATGTCAAAAGGAGTGTGGGAATCTCCGAAGTCGAGTCCAAATTGATCAAGTTTGAGGAACCTTTGGGTAACACGCGAAACACGTTCGCATGGGGGACTCAATGGCCACGCCGGAAAAGGGACTGCAGACACACGTCGTATCGAAGCGAAATAAAATCAACTTCGTTGACGATCGTCAATTCCATGGCGTCGTGCCGATCGAATTGCGAGATCGCGCGTGAATGCCGAAGAAATATCACGGCTGCTCCGAGAACTCCAAGGCTCGAGCAACTGCTCACATCCGATTCGTCTTCGCGGTGAGATTTTAAATACCGCGACCGGTGAAGTATCAGAACGCGATCTTCGAGTAGCTTGCAAGGACAGACGAGAAGTTGTCTGTCCGGCGTGCTCATATCTCTATAGGGCCGACACCTGGATCCTTGTTTCCACAGGACTTGTGGGCGGCAAGGGAACCCCAGACGTTGTCAGTACGCATCCGAGACTCTTCATCACGTTGACCGCCCCCTCATTCGGCGCCGTCCATACGATTCGCGACGGCGGAGGTTGCGTCGCGCAAAATCGAACGACGAAGTCACAGTGTCGCCATCTTCGTTCCACTTCGTGCGCGCGTCGTCACGGTGACAACGACGCTGACCTCGGCCGTCCGCTGTGCGAGAAGTGCTTCGACTATCGCGGTGCCGTCCTATGGAACGCGCACGCGTCGAGATTGTGGAACAACACGATCCAACTCATCCGGCGTTTGCTAGCTGCCGAGGGCGGGGTAGGACAGCCCAACTTGAGCGAAGTTGCTCAATTGCACTACCTAAAAGTTGCCGAAGTACAGCGCCGAGGTTTGACTCACTTCCACTGCGTGTTGCGATTGGATGGTCCGGAGTCAGTTGAGATAGAGCCGCCACCCTGGGCGACTGCTGATCTTCTCGAGCGCGTAATACGTACATCCATCGAAAGAGCGTCAGCTCCCGATCTTGATGGACGCTCGATTCGGTGGGGTCGCATCTATGACATCCAAGACCTCGCGGAGCGCGTCGAGGAAGCAGTCAAGGTTGCCGCCTATGTGGCGAAGTACGCAGCAAAGACGACAGACGGGTCGAAGGAGCTCGCCCGACGATTTCGCTCTCGACGCCAGATCGTGTCGCTCGTCGACGATCCGCACCTCCGCCGCTTGGCGCTCACCGCCTGGGACTTAGGCGGTGAAGCCAAGTACGAATCGATGCGCCTGCGCGAACACGCACACACGTTCGGCTTCACGGGACAACTGATTACGAAGTCGAGAGGTTTCTCCACGACCTTTGAAGCTCTGCGCAGCGCGCGCACGGATTTCATGGCCGGCGAACGAGACGGTGACCCCGTTGAGGGCACGTTCCACTTCGAGGGTCGAGGCTACGACGATCCCCGAGGGACGAAGCTCGCCGAGTTCTTCTTCACGTCCGAACGCGAACTCCGCGAAGAGGCCCGGACAAGGAAACTCGCTTTGCAGATCGCGCCCGAAACCGGAGATGCTGTCGCGGAGTAAACCCGATTGGTTGAGAAATCGAACAAGAGCCGCAACCGTTGGACAACTGTGCGGAAGATCTCTACATCGAGTAGTAATCCAGCCAATGGCTGAGTGATGGCAAGACGTCACTTCGGGACCGTTCGCAAAAGGTCGTCAGGGCGGTGGCAAGTCGTGTATCGCGTCGAAGGTCGCATGTACTCGGCGGGGGCGTACAAATTTAAGGCCGACGCACTCGCTTGTCTTGCAACGATTGAATCAGATCTTCGCCGCGGAGCATGGATCGATCCTCGCGCTGGCAAGATGACTCTTCATGTGTATGCCGAGGAGTGGCTCGACCAACGTAACGATCTTGCTTTTCGTACGAAGGAGCTCTACACATATCTCCTCGAGAGCCACATCATTCCCTCCCTTGGAAACGCCACCCTGATTGGTCTCGCGCCGTCGAAGATTCGTAGTTGGCATGCGGCTCTCGCTCGGGAGCATCCTTCGACCGCAGCCAAGGCGTATCGACTACTTTCTTCGATCTTGAGAACCGCGGTGACCGATGGCTTCTTAATTTCGTCTCCGTGCAAAGTCGCCGGAGGGGGAGTGGAGCGGCCAGCAGAGCGCCCCGTGGCGACTGTCCGTGAAGTTGAGGCTCTGGAAGCTGCGATGCCGGAACATCTTCGCCTCGTTGTGTTGCTGGCGACGTGGTGTCAACTTCGTCGCGCAGAGCTGCTCGGCCTCCGGCGAAAGGACATAGACCTTACCAATGGCTCGCTCAGAGTTGAACAGAGTCGAACCATCACTATGCATGGAAAATCCCTCGTCAAAGAGCCTAAGTCCGATGCCGGGCGGCGTACAATTGCCGTTCCAGAATTCCTGATTGCGAGACTCCAGGATCACCTCGACCGTTTCACTGGTCCTGAAGCCGACGCTTTAGTTTTCATGGGCATCACCGGCGTGCCGTTGACCGGCAATGTTTTACAGGTCGCTTGGCAGCGCGCACGCACGAAGGTTGGTCGACCAGACCTGCGCCTGCACGACCTACGACACACGGGCTTGACGTTGGCAGCAGCGACAGGTGCGACGACGGTCGAGTTGATGCATCGCGCGGGACATTCGTCGTCAGTCGCTGCGATGCGCTATCAACACGCGACCAAGGACCGCGATCGCATTATTGCTGACGCGCTCGGTGTTCTCGCGAATCCATTCCGCGAAGAGCCCCCCGAGTGAGTCCATTGTCAAAATTGTTCATTCCCAAGAGCACTTTCTCGTCATTTTTCGATGCGCTATTGGATCGATTGGAACGCTTCTTTGGGCACCTATGGGCACTCCGCGAATCAGTTTGGGCACCTATGGGCACTTCACAGTGGTCTCTCGCGGTCACTCGTGGATACTCGTGGTCACTCGAAAGTGCTTGGAACCCTTGCACTCTCAACGAAAAGCCTGAGAGCGGGTGACGGGGATCGAACCCGCATGGCCAGCTTGGAAGGCTGGAGCTCTACCATTGAGCTACACCCGCGCGTCTCGAACGAGACCCGAAGAAGTCTAGGCGACCCCATTAACGTGAAGGGGTGGAGGCGACGTTCTACGACCAGGTCGGTGGCCACGTGTTCTTTGTGCGTTTGGTCGATAACTTCTACGCTGAAGTCGAGACGAGCGAACTCCTACGGCCGATGTATCCCGAGGATTTAACGGACTCCAAACACCATTTCGCGATGTTCCTGGAGCAGTACTGGGGCGGTCCACGCAACTACTCCGAGGAGCGTGGGCACCCACGACTGCGCATGCGCCACGCGCCCTTTCATATCAATCGCGCCGCGCGCGACGCGTGGCTCGCCGCCATGTCGATCGCCCTCGATCACGAGCGCCACGACCTGAGCGAGGATCAGATGAAGGAGCTTCGCGACTACTTCGATATGGCGGCTCACCAGATGCGCAACGTTTAACAGCGAATTCACACGACTTTTACCGCCAATGTTGTGACTTTTGGCCGAAGAGTCTTTAGCCTTGAAGCGTGGCTCCTCGAATGATTTTGCGCGACGGTGAGGTGAAGATCATCTCGGTGACGCCCGTCGCCCGGGGCACGTTCCGGCCGTGTGTCGTCGGCATCGTCATGCTCGCTCTCGTGATATTCGGAGCGAAACACGTGCATCTCATCCACGAGCACGAGATGTTGTTGGGGTTGATCTTTGCCGGTCCGTTCGCTCTCGTGGCACTCACGCGCACGTGGCGCTGGCGCTCGCACAAGGTGCACGTCACGAACGAACGCATCGTCGTCGAAGGCGGCGTATTGCACCACTACCGAAGCACCGTCGACCT
>Ga0302320_10027686_pt1 | contig 10910 bp, 12 predicted proteins | sample Bog_T0_3_FD_202130 | JGI IMG/M metagenome (GOLD analysis project Ga0302320, IMG submission 202130) | Peat permafrost microbial communities from Stordalen Mire near Abisko, Sweden - Bog_T0_3 | ecosystem: Environmental > Terrestrial > Soil > Wetlands > Peat | place: Sweden: Abisko, Stordalen Mire... | reverse complement strand
GATTGGGAAGAAAACGAGCATCATGGCGGGTCTTTTCCCGATCATCCTGGCCAGTTGGATGATCATGCTCGTGCATCTGATCGAGGTGGCGGTCTGGGCCGGATTTTTTATTTGGCGGGGTGCTTTTGCCAACGGCAGCATCGCCTACTATTTCTCGCTGAATGAATACACAACGGTGGGCAGCAACTTCAATTTGGCGCTGCACTGGCGGCTGCTGGAAGGCATGATCGCCACCGCCGGGTTGCTGGCGTTTGCCTGGTCCACCGGCATCCTCTTTACGCTGGCGCAGGAATTTCAGGACCAGCGGATTCAGTTGTTCAAGCAGCGGCACGGGGAGAACAAACAAAAATGAAAACCCTGATTCAACAGGAACAAGTAGAGACAACAGAGCTGAAAAGGCAAATCTCCGTTCCCTCCGTTTCCTCCTGGTCACATTCTTAAAACCACAACCATGAAAACGACACACAAACAAAACCACTTTTCCGCCGCGCTCGGAGGATGAAAACATTTGCCGTCATTGCGCTGGCCGTGATCCTCGCGGCAGCGAGCGCGTCTGCCCAGACCACGACGAACGCGCCCGCCTCCTCGGCGACGAACGGCCCGACGATATCCGTGACGGTTACTCCATCATTTGTATCGGAATACATGTTTCGCGGCGTCCGGTTGGGCGGACCCTCATTTCAACCTTCGATGGAGTTTGATTGGGGGAATCTCGCAGTCGGACTGTGGGCCAGTCTGCCCATCGCCGATGGCGTGCCCGGTCAATCCGATCCGGAACTGGATCCGTATCTTTCCTACACGTTCAACGTGAATGACCAGTTCAGCATCGTGCCGGGATTCACCGCCTACACTTATCCCAATGCGGACACGGCCAATGGTTTTTTTCAGGAGACCTACGAGCCGAGCCTGGCGGTCAATTATACCATCGCCGGCGTGAAGTTGACGCCCAAGTTTTATTATGACCTCACCATGCAGGGGCCGACGTTTGAATTCAATGCCGCCTACACGGTGCCGCTGGAGAAACTGCACACGGAACTGGAATTTTCCGGTTCGGTGGGAACTTATTACTGGGATGACTCGGTGAAAGGCGCGTCGCCAGAAGTGAAAAACAGCGGCAGCTATTATCAGTTTGGGGTGGCCCTGCCGTTCACGATTACCGACCACCTGAATCTTACCACTGGAGTAGCTTACACCCAAGGCTTTGACAACAAATTTAAAGTTTCCGGCGAACCTGACACCAATAATGACGCAGCCGTCGGCCGCGTTGTCGCGACCGTCAGTCTGAACTACACCTTCTGAATGAACCGGAAATTTGCAAACTCAATCAACGACCCTAGCTGGTGAGAACAAGACTTCCTCGACTCCACCGGGATTTAAATAAAGCACCGGATATGGGCACGAAAACATCATGCTGCGGAAGCCTGAAGCGAAAAGTAAAACGGAATAACCCAGAGCCGTAAACAACTGGTGAAGGTGAAATGACTTGCCTGTGAACCACGCAGGCCGGTCCGTGCCGGTGGCAGCGCCACTGGCAATTGGCCACCAGACCGGGAGCGGCCCGTTTTCGTTGCCGCGCCACCGCGACGGAGAAAACTTTCCCGGCTGGTTGAAATTTCTTTACAAATTTCCTGCCCGGTGTCTTAAATCAGGGCACGAGAAAAGAACCCACTTGGCATCTCTTTGAGCTTCTGAGTTCTTGCCGTTTCTCGGCTGTGACTAAAGCAATCAAAGGCAAACAAAGGCCAAAAAACGGGCAGACAGTTTGTCGGGCAAAGATGTTTATTTTCCCGCATAGCTGAAAAAATCAAACCATGCCAGCATGTAAACCATCCACGAATAAAACATGAGCAAATTCAGCCATCCGGCAAAGCATCTCGCTTCCGAGATGATTGCACCCGTCGTATTTTCTTCGGCGCGTTTCAACGGCTTGCGTTCACGCGCGCGTTGATGCTCGAACGGTATGACATCCAGGTGTCAACCTTCGTGGGAGCGACGATTGGCGCGCTGGTGGCGGCGAAGGTGGTGGTGCTGGCGGACATGCTCCCGTTCATCAACCGCTTCCCCAACTGGTCGCTCATCTACAACATCGCTTGGAAGTCATCGGTTTATTTCGTTGCCGCGTTCGTGGTGCGTTATCTCGAAGAACTCTTTCGCTTCTATCGTCAGCACGGCGAGATCTGATCCGCCAACCGGCACATGCTGGACGAGGTGATCTGGACACAATTTTGGATAATCCAAATCTGGCTGATGGTGTTGTTGCTCGTCTATTGCAACCAGGACGAAGTGGTGTGCGCGCTGGGGCGCGACCGGGGGCGCGAGATGTTCTTCGGAGCCCCAAGTAAAACTGCGTCTGGTACCGGCAATGAAAGCCTCGCAACTCACGAAAGCAAACGTCCATGAAAACCAAACGCAAACAAAATATTCTCGCCGTCATGCTCGCGGGCGCGCTGGCCTCGACCGGCTGCCATTCCATCGGCCCCAGCACCGTCAGCACCGACCAGTTTGATTCCATCACTGCCATCGCCGATTCGTGGAAACAGCAGGTACTCTTGAACATCGTCAAGCTGCGTTACCTCGACCTGCCGGTCTTGTCGTCTGTCGTATACCATTTGCCTTTCATCGTCAGGTCCTTTCTTGTGGCCCAGACTCACACATCAACCGGTCTAAAAAGTCGAGCAACATCAATTCTTTTTGCCAATAATTCTCCCACACGCTTTATGAGTTCCTCCCGTGGTAATTGAAATTTCAGATTCATTCATAACGAATCCGAGTCTCAGCGCGAACGGTAGAGCGATGACACGAAGCGTCCGGACTAGTCGCGCAAATGATCTCATCCGTTTGGAATCCCTCATCCCCTCCCTTGACATCGCTTCAAGGTGATACAGTTAGCCGAAGAATTCGTCAAAGCCGTGGACGGTGGGCAGGAATTCGTTCAAATCTCTGAGCTAAAAAATTTACGAGGTCGCTTTTATTTACAAATCAGGCATAATTCAAGCATCCAATCACAGCCGCATTCGCACAGGAAGTTTAGAAACAGAAACAATTTCAAACGCCTGACAAACGCGGATAAACATCTAGAGCCATTTTATGAACACGAAAACAGAATCCGACAATGAGAAAAAGCTAAAGAACAAGCAATACACCAAGGAACTGCGCAAGCTTCAGGCCGAGTTGTGCCACCTGCAAACCTGGGTGAAACACAAGGGGCTGCGCGTGATTGTGATTTTCGAGGGGCGCGATGGTGCGGGCAAAGGCGGCACGATCCGCGCCATCACGGAACGCGTGAGCCCGCGCGTGTTCCGGGTGGTGGCACTACCCGCGCCGTCCGACCGCGAAAAGTCCCAGATTTACTTGCAGCGTTACCTGGCGCATTTCCCGGCGGCGGGCGAGGTCGTGATCTTCGACCGGAGCTGGTATAACCGCACCGGGGTGGAGTATGTCATGGGCTTTTGCAACCATGAGCAGCACGACCGATTTCTCGAACTATGCCCGGAATTCGAAAAACACATCGTGGGTAGCGGCATTATCATCATCAAGTTCTGGCTTGAGGTGAGCGACAAGGAGCAAAAGCGCCGGTTCGAGGCGCGCATAACCGACCCCCTTCGCCAATGGAAATTGAGCCCGATGGATCTGCCGTCGCGCACGAAGTGGTTCGAATATTCCCGCGCCCGCGACCTGATGCTCAAGGCCACGGACAAAAAATGGGCGCCCTGGCACATCCTCCGTTCAGACGACAAGAAGCGGGCGCGGCTGAACTGCATCCGCCACCTACTGAAACTCATTCCTTACAAAAAAGTGCCGCGCAAAAAGATCAAACTTCCGGATCGTTCGATGAAGGGCGCTTACGACGACCATGCCGCGCTCAAGGGCCGGAAATTTGTGCCGGAAAAATACTGATTTCGGACAAAGACAACCTAATTTATTTCAGTCATGACCCCGACCAATTCATCCGACCTGACGCGCACGACGCTGGCGGTGCTGTTCATCGGCATCTTGATCGCCGCGTGCTTTTGGATCATTCGCCCGTTCCTTTCGTCGCTGCTGTGGGCAGCAATGATTGTCATCGCCACCTGGCCGTATTTTCTCAAGCTGCAAACACGGCTCTGGGGCAAACGCTGGCTGGCCATCCTGGTGATGACCGTTTTATTGCTGTTGGTTTTGATTGTCCCGACCTGCTTCGCTGTGCTTACCATTCTTGAGCATACGGATGAAATCGTGGGTTGGTTCAAATCGGTTTCCACGGTCAAAATTCCGGCGCCACCGGGCTGGCTTGAAAAAATTCCGGTGGTTGGCAGCTCCGCCGTCGAACGCTGGCAGCAATTCGCCGCCATCAGCCCGGAGGAACTTTCCAATCGGCTGTCGCCGTATGCCAGCAAGCTGGTCGCCTGGTTCGTGGGCCAGGCTGGCAATTTCACCATGCTCGTGCTGCGTTTTCTCCTGAGCATTGGCATTGCCGCCGTGCTTTATGCGAATGGTGAAACTGCGGCCAGCGGCATCCGAAGTTTTGCGCGCCGTCTGGCCGGCCCGTCGGGCGATGCGGTCGCGGTGCTGTCGGCCAAGGCCATCCGCAGCGTCGCGCTGGGGATCGTGGTAACGGCGTTCGTGCAATCCCTGTGTGGCGGCATCGGTCTCTATTTCGCCGGCGTCCCCGCCGCCACTCTACTCACGGCGGTGATGCTGATCCTCTGCATCGCTCAAATCGGGCCGGGGCTGGTGCTGATTCCCGCCGCCATCTGGCTGTTTTACAGCGGCCACAACCTGGCCGGTTCCCTGTTTGCGGTCTGGTCAGTTTTTGTCTGCTTCATTAACAATTTTCTCCAACCGGTGCTCATCCGCAAAGGCGTGGACTTGCCGATGGTGCTCATCCTCACTGGCGTCATCGGCGGTCTGGTCAGTTTCGGCATCATCGGCCTGTTCATCGGCCCGGTGATTCTCGCCGTAACCTTCACGCTCCTGCGCGCATGGGTTTCAATAGGGGAAAATGTCGCGGCACCGGTCTCCGCAGAAAATCCATTGCCAGCCGGCCAAATCATAATCCCTGAAAAAAATGAACCTCGATAAAATCAAAGACTTCTTCAACAACCTAGGCACTCATGACCTGCCGTCAGGCGGAGCTTGTCTGGTTGGAATCATTTTGCTTTTTCTGGTGTTCAAAGCGCGTAGAACGGCACACCGGTTCCTGCTGTTCCTCATCGCCGTTGGATTGTTTGCGGGAGCCTGGTGGTGGCACACTCACAAATGACAAACCGTCAATATTCGCCCAGCCTCTTTGCCAGGCTTGGCATGGTTCTGCCGGCGCTGGAATGGCTGCGGGCCTATGACCGAAGCTGGCTGCGCGGCGACTTGCTTGCAGCCATCACGCTCGCGGCGTATCTCCTGCCCGCAGCGTTAGGCGACGCCTCGCTCGCGCGGCTGGATCCCGAAATAGGACTTTACGCGTGCCTTGCCGGCGGACTGGTCTTCTGGATGTTTTGCAGTTCGCGGTACACCGCGATATCCGTGACCTCCGCCATTTCACTACTCATCGGCGCGTCACTCGGCGAGATTGCGGGCAGCGACTCGACGCGGTTCGCTGCGTTGGCGGCGGGCACGGCGCTGCTCGTGGCGCTCATCGCGTTCCTCGCGTGGCTGGTGAAGGCGGGCGTGATTGTAAATTTCATTTCGGAAAGCGTGATGACCGGTTTCAAATGCGGCGTGGCACTATTCCTTGCCAGCACGCAACTGCCCAAGCTGTTTGGTTTTCATGGCGAGCACGGCAATTTCTGGGTCAACAGCGGCTATTTTCTCAAGCACTTGCACGAAACTAATCCGGCGTCCATTACCATCGGCGGCCTCGCGCTGGCCGTGTTGGTGCTTGGTAAAATTTTTCTGAAACACAAACCCGTGGCGCTCTTCGTCGTAATCGGCGGCATCGTCGCGGCGTCCCTGTTGTCGCTGGACGCGCGCGGTGTGATACTGCTGGGCACGGTGCCGCAAGGCCGGCCGCCCATCGGCATGCCCGCGATCCAATGGGCGGACTTGAACCAGTTGCTGCCGCTGGCGTTTGCGTGTTTCCTGCTCGGCGCGGTGGAGACGGCAGCCATCGGTCGCATGTTCACCGCCAAACACGGCGGGCGGCTCGACGCGAACCAGGAATTTCTTGCGCTGGCCGGGTCCAATCTGGCTGCCGGATTCGGCGGCGGTTATCCGGTCAGCGGCGGCCTGTCGCAATCCTTGGTCAACGAGGGCGGCGGAGCGCGCACGCCGCTGTCCACCGCCTTCGCGAGCGGTCTTATTCTGGTGGTCGTTTTATTTTTCTCGCATCTGTTGAGTGCGCTCCCGCAGCCGGTGCTGGCCGCCGTGGTGCTGGTCGCGGTGGCGGGATTGTTCAGACTCTCGACGCTCGTAGAACTCTGGCGCGGCGACCGCCCGGAATTTGTCGTCGCGATGGCAGCCATCGTCGGAGTGATGAGTTCCGGCCTGCTCGACGGCGTGTTGATCGGGGCGGTGATTTCGCTGGTGCAATTGTTGCGCCGCGCATCCAGGCCGCACGTCGCGGTGCTCGGACAAATTCCGGGAACGCGGCGGTTCACGGATCGCGAACGGCATCCCGACAATGATCTCATTCCTGGCGCGCTGATTTTTCGACCGGAATCTGGCCTGATTTATTTCAACGTGGACCACGTTTGCGAAATGATTCTCGACCGCGTTCACGCCGAGGTGCCGCCGCCGAAACTGGTGGTGCTGGATCTATCAGATGCGCCAGCGATAGATTTGCAGGCCGCGCACACGCTGGCCGGCATGGCCGACGAAATCAAGGGCCGAGGCATCCGTTTTCAGGCGGTGGAGGCGCATTCATCGTTGCGCGAACGGATTCGCGCCGCCGGAGTGGACACCCAACTTGGCACCTTAAATCGCTTAACCTCGGTGGCCGATGTCGTGGACGATTTCCAAAAACAACGGGCCAATCGCTCTCAAACCTAAAACAAAAATCTGCAGGCTACTGTTCTCTATCACCATCGAAATTGACCCGCAATCCATGCTTATGACAAACCCGTCCTCACTCGGCGAACCGCGCTTCGCCTCCAACCGGAGCCATCTGGTCAGCGATGACCTGCGCATTCCAAAACGAATTGAGACCGGCGCGGAACCGGGAATTCAATTTGAACTGGCCGGCCCGCGCGCGAAGCTTTTTTTCGACGCGAAGCAAACGCGCGCCGGCATTGTGACTTGCGGCGGCTTGTGTCCCGGACTTAATAACGTCATCCGCTCGCTGGTGCGCGAACTATATTTAGGCTACGGCGTAAAAGATGTGTTGGGATTTCGCGGTGGTTATGGCGGACTGGATCCGGATCGCGGCGCAGAGCCGCTGCCGGTGACGCCGCAGATCGTGGATGATATTCACCGCAAAGGCGGGACGATGCTCGGCACTTCGCGCGGGCCGGTGGATATCTTTCAGGATAACCAGCAAAATAGGCGCGTTCAGCCCAAGCACGACGGTAACTGTGAAGCGACACCCCTTTTATTCCTAACAAGCGGCAACGACGGTAAAACTCTGCCGCGCGATGTTTGTCCGATAACGTGGCGATTTTAGGGAACAAAAAACCCTGTTTGGGCAACATCTGCAACAGAGTTTCCAAAGAGTGCCCTATGGTAAGCAGTGACCACTCGCCTGTTTTCTTGCGTTGATAATGCGTTTTGCCATCTCTGGATTCGCATTGGTGATATATGCCTTGCCAATTTGAAGGTTTAAGGCTGCTGTTTGGCTTACGGCACCATTTTTGGCATCCAACAACCATTGCGCCTCGGCTTCGTCAATCGTTTTCAGGCTTTGGGGGGTTATTTTTGCCGTTTTCTTGAATATAATAAACGCCTCCACGGTCAGCGCGTTTGAACATCCGATATGCCTTTTTCATGATTTTTTTCATGTAAATAGGATAACTGGATATGTGGATTTCCGGTTAGCGAGCAGTGAACGAGCAGCCTCCAGCACGCACGAAATGTGGCGTTTTCTGAGTCTTGCTGTCACTTCCGCTGTCAACCGTATCCGCGAAGTCCTACGAATGGAGGGAAAAACCTTTAGAACAAAGGCTTTCGCAAAATGGCTCCAGAGGAAGGACTCGGCCATTTATCCCCGCGTTTGCAATTCAAATATAGTTGATTTCATTGGCTATTCAAGCAAATTTATCCTTACCCAAACATATCTTTTTTAACTCGTTTGGTGTCCGTTTTGGTGTCCGTTGGTGTCCGCGAAAATGCCGGGTTGCCCAAGTAAAATTCGGGTTGTCATGGCGTTCAGGCGAAAAAATAACCGAGAGCTTTCAAGGATGAAAAGTTGCCTTGGCCGATTATTACATGATCGAGGACTTCAATTTTCAAAATCTGACCGGCACGGATTAAATCGCGGGTCACTTTGATGTCGGCTTCCGATGGACTACTCTCCCCCGATGGATGACAGTGCATCAAAATGATGGCGTTCGCGGCAGTCGTCACGGCCAAGCGGAAGACCTCGCGGGGATGGACGAGCAACGTGTCCTGCGTGCCGATGGAAACAAGCTGGTGGCCTTTGATGCGGCGGCGCGTGTTCAAGAGCAGCACGGCCAGACATTCACATTCCGGGTTGAAATGCGGATGGGTGGCGATGTGCAGTTTCCAATACTCGGCGGCCTTGTCGGGCGTGTCGCATTGCTGCAACGATTCAGGCGTGGGACATTCGCGCAAGGGCGTCACCTTGTATTCGTAGGGGCTGGCCGGAAACTTGAACGGTTGGACAAGCGCGGGAAAAAGAGATGTCGTGTTCATAATCATTTCAGGCGTTGAAGTTGTTGGCCGGACGCGAACCGTATTTGCCGCGCGGGTCGCCGGAATGGACGCTGTAAGGGGCACACGCACCGCACGGGTGCTGCCAGAGACAACGACGCTGGTTCCAGTGAAAGCCCAAACGCCAGAGGGTGTTGGCGGCGGCACGGTGGCTGCGGTCGGGAAAATCCAGCCAAACCCAACGGCCAACGATTTCAGCGAGTTCGTATTGGGTGGGCAGTTGATCTTTGAGCAAGTCCAAGACTTTCTGCGTGGGCAACTCGCGGTGGGCGCGGTGGGCGGCAAAGGCGCGGGTTTTTGAAACCGACGATGGCCGGACATTCGCCGGTGCTGACGCTTCATTTTTGATATTTGTTGTGGTCATAGCTTTTTTTTGAAACCGCTGTCCGTCACCCTGCCGTTTGCTGCTCGCTTCACTGATTGGGGAGACAGCAAGCCGCGCGCGACAGCGCGTTGAAAACCCGGCGAAAGCTAAAACCGTGACAGCGGCGGAAGTTTAAGAGGGAGCCGCTGGCGCGGTTTTTGATCTCGCCTCCAATCTCGGCTTGGTGTCGGACCAGCGAGCAGCAAACGGTGGGGTGATGGCGGGCGTGAAAAAAGGCGAAGACCGACAACCTAACTAAAAATTTCCTGCTGCTTACCTCAACGAATTAGCCTGAACAAACAAGATTGGAAAAACCGAATTGGGCACTGACAGTTTCGCCATGACTTCATGGGAAATCATGGTTAATATTTCAACGCAGCTTTCGCTTAACGCCAGTTTAACCAAAATCGCAACCGCTGTTTGAACATGAAAAGCACACTCGAAATCATCCTCAGCCCATACTGCGCAGGCATACTGAATGAAAAAGACAATCAATATATTGTTGTCAAAAAGGGCCGGTCAGAGGATGACGCCATATTGCAAATCGCAGATACAAGCACAGATGGTCTCAAGAAGCAGTGCGATCATTTGAAAACTGTATTGGCCAACGACCAGACTATACCCCACAAAGACAGAAAAGAACTTCAGGTTATCCTTGCCTTGATAGAACTCGAAATAGCGAAAAGAGGCTAACTTGCGTCCGCCAATCCCAATTCCGACATCAAGAGAGATCTCCCCACTGATTATTGAGGCTTGCCGCACCGTTGTTGCAAACCCGAATCCAGTTCATGTGCCAGTTCGTTTGGATGTATATTCAAACGATGAGGATTGTCATCGCAATGTGGCCGAGAAGATTCGGCGGGACGGCGGTCGGGCGAGCTCTGGATGGGTGATATGGGAAATTCCAGATTGGGAGATTCAGTTGGAGTTCCACTCAGTCTGGCAAGGCAATCAAGGAAGTCCTGTTGACGTGTCGCCACCGCTTCATGGCGGGCCGGAGGTGTTGTTTCTCCCTGATCCCATTCGAGTTTACGAAGGACGCAACATATCATCCATACATTATCCGTATGATGATTCCGAACGTTGTCGCGAGTATGTGGATGTTGCCGATAAAATTAACCGGGTGATTTTTCCACCTGGCAAACCCGGCAAAAGCCCATTCGTGCCAACAGCGGAGATGGCAGCCTTGCAGGCAAGGCTTAGAGACATTTTCATCAAGGCCAAACAATCTTGAAAGAAACGCAGCCAAAAAACCGCGTTACAGGCAACGCCAATTCGTGCTGGTGGCTGACCATGTTTTCTAACAAGATTAGGTGACCAGACCACATATGAAAACATGCCTTTTGATCATGATGATGGCGCTTGCCGGAACAATTCCGTTCACGGCACTGGCGCAGAGTGACCCAGGCCCGGCAACTGGCGGTGGGATAAATCGAAGCTATGATGATGGATTTGTTTATGTTGATTCCACCGGTGATGCGTTTGGCTACACGTCCTTTTGGGGCTACCAAAACTCCTCTCAGGTTCAAGGCAGCTTTCTTTTGTTTCAAAGCGAATCGTATTTGGATGCAAACACCATTCAGATAATAACGGATAGCTACGATATCAGCGGCCTTTTTTTCCCTCTTCCAGTAGCACCTTATTCGGGTTCCCCCTCTGGGCCGGGTTTGACGATTCCCGATGCACCGTTTTCGCGAACCATCGAGGATATGACGGTTCCTGAACCGACTTCGCTTTCTATGCTTTC
>Ga0302320_10027685_pt1 | contig 10911 bp, 12 predicted proteins | sample Bog_T0_3_FD_202130 | JGI IMG/M metagenome (GOLD analysis project Ga0302320, IMG submission 202130) | Peat permafrost microbial communities from Stordalen Mire near Abisko, Sweden - Bog_T0_3 | ecosystem: Environmental > Terrestrial > Soil > Wetlands > Peat | place: Sweden: Abisko, Stordalen Mire... | reverse complement strand
TGGGATTGGACGGGGGGGAAGACGCCTTTGCCGGGGGAGATTCGCGAGCGGCTGCGGAAGGAAATTGGGATCGGGGCGTGGAACGGGGCGGGGGCGATTTATGGCAACAAGGCGATTGTGAAGGCGACGCGCAAGGCGCTGTCGCGGGCATTGGGGCCTTATAAGGTGCGGTATCTGGATGATTCCAAGCTGGCGCTGGCGGGGCGGGTGCAGCGGTTTTTGGCGAAGTTTGGCGGCGGAAAGAAGCTGGCGGAGTTGCTGGAGATTATTCGGCCGGTGTATGCGCTGCTGAAGGGGGAGCCGAACGATGATGCGTTGCGCGGGGCGACGTGGCGTGTGCGGGATCCCGATCCGGGGGTGCCCATCGAGCCGCGGGATGCGCATGCGGGGTTGTTGTGGATTTCGCCGGTGGTGCCGAGCACGGGGAGGCATGCGACGGAGGTGATGGGGATTTTGGAGCCGATTTTTGCGGAGCATGGGTTTGAGCTGCTGGTGACGTTTACGATGATCACGGAGCGGGCGATGTGCTGCGTGACGAATGTGGCTTTTGACACCCGGCAGGCGGAGGAAATGGCGGCGGCGAAGCGGTGCTACGAGGCGGCGATGAAGGCGCTGTTGGCGGCGGGGTATGTACCTTACCGAAGCGGGCCGGCGGGGTATGAGAAGCTGAATGAGGCGGGGGAGACGTTTTGGTATGTGGCACGGGCGATCAAGGGGGCGATGGATCCGGGGGGAGTGATTGCGCCGGGGCGGTATGGGTTGTGAGGGCGATTATTTTTTCCCACGTCGGGACTTTTTGCGCATCTTACGCAGGTATTGGACGTCGTTGAGGTCCTTCAGGCGGGCCGATGCCAGCTTATTCTTGATGAGGTCATCCATTCCTATGACCGGTGCCACTATGCCGTCGAATGCGAGCATCTGGCGGGCGGGATAGCAGGTTTCAAACTCAACACCGTCGATGTGATTGGTGACTTCCAGGCGATTGGGAACCACGCCCATTCGAAAAATTTTTTTGGGGGTCATCATTTCATCAGGTGTGGGTGCCATGCGGATGAATTTCAACATGACTTTGCGAATGATTTCGGAGTTCGCGGGGTCCATGGGAATCCAGATGTCAAAATCACCCGTGTATCTAGGGTACCCGTGTTTGACGACCGCCCACCCACCGATAACGAGATACCTTGCTTGAGCCTCGTTCAGCAATTTCAAGAAATCCTTGAAGTCTGCGGGAAACTGTGTCTTTTCCATGGATCATCCGCCGAAGTCTGATGAGTTCCTGCCAGCGTTCCTGGGGTGTTTTGGAGGCCCAGTAGTCGGCGTCTTCGCGATCCGCACCGGCAAAGTCAGTGATCGTCAGACCAGCGGCGCAGCGGCGTTCTTTTCGTTGTTTGGCGTTCATACAAACCTCCATTGGATTATATCGGCAAAGGGGGGTGGTTGTCAGCGAATTTCGCTTGGGGTTCGGGGGATTATTTGGGCGGGGCGGGGGAGGGCGGCATACGGGGGGCATTGGTTGGAGGAACGAGGCGCAGGAGTGGGCGTGCGAGGGCCTGGTAGAGCATGGCGGCGAAATAGAGTGGTAGCCATCGCAGGTCCTCGGTTTCAATATGCGGAAACGTATACACCGTCGCCAGCCGGAACCCACCAGCCGGAGACGGAAGCGGGAGGAGGCGAGGCGGGAGTGGCTCCGATGAAGATTTGCCGGGAGGTGCCACCCATTTCATTGCGTTCTCCCCATTGCATGAAGACCCCAGGGTATGACGAATCGGTCCAGACGTGTTTGGGAGAATTTTTTGCTATTGCAGGAGGCCAAAGGCTCGGCGGGATATCTGTTGAAGGAATCGAGGGGAGCGGTGCGGGCCATGATCGGATAGCGGGAATGTCGAGGTGCGTCCTGCTCCATTGTGCGAGTTCGCGTTCAAAGAGTCGTGCGGGTTCTTCGATGACGGCACAAATCATGAATGACAAGGAAATGAAAATAATAGGACTCAGAAGGATACCTAAACGCAATTTGGTGGGTTTGGACGACCGTTTCCATCCGCGTACAGTGAATACACAGGTCAAAACAGTGCACACGCAGGCGAGTACCCCAAAAATCATATCCATAAAAAAATCGTCCAGAAGGACATCACTATTATAGTGTCCAGACAGATACGCTTGAACGAAGTCAGTGGCGAGAAAGAAGAACAAGGCTGCACACAGCGTGAAGATGATGCTGAGTCGGACAGTTGTTATGGAACGCATTTGACCGCCCATTCTTTCGACTGGTCCTTTGATTTTGCCTCATCGAAAATCTTACACTGAATAACACGCGAGATTGCGAGCGTACATTGTACCCACGGGGCGTAACCCGTGGGCTTATGTGAGGACTCTAATTCTCACGGTGGGGGCGGTGATGGTTTTGAGCTTGTCGATCGCCCCGATGGCCGCGGCAACCGAGCCGTCCTTCGCTTCGTGCGTCATCACGACGACCGGGACCGCCTGGGCGGCTTTGGATTCGTGCTGGGTGATGGCGGAGATGGAAATTTCATGTTTGCCGAGGATGCGGGTGATGTCGGCCATGACGCCGGGGACATCCAGGGCGGTGATGCGGAGGTAGTTGCGGGAGATGATCTCGGAGGAGGGGACAAAGTGGACGGCGGAGCGTTTGTTGAGGGCGGGGAGCTGGGCGAAGAGGATGGGATAGGTGCCCATGGCGATGTCGATGACATCGGCAAGGACGGCGGAGGCGGTGGGGTTGCCGCCTGCACCCCGGCCGTAGTAGAGGGTTTCGCCGGAGGCGTGGCCGGTGACGGAGATGGCGTTGAAGGAGCCGTTGACGTTGGCGATGAGGCGGTCTTTAGCGACGAAGGTGGGATGGACGCGGAGGGAGATGGCGGGGGTTTCAGATTTCAGATTTGAAATTTGAGTTTTCAAAGACGGGGCGGGCGTGATTTTTTCGGCGATGGCGAGGAGTTTGCAGACGTAGCCCATTTCCTTGGCGAATTTGAGGTCGGTGTCGTGGAGTTTGTCGATGCCGGTGACTTCGAGTTTGTCGAGGGGGATGTTTGCGCCGAAGGCGAGGGCGGCGAGGATGGCGATCTTGTGGGAGGAATCGGTGCCGTTGACGTCGAAGGTGGGGTTGGCCTCGGCGAAACCGGCGGCCTGCGCCCCGGCGAGGGCGTCGGCGTAGGATTGATCGTGCTGGGTCATTTGGGTGAGGATGTAGTTGCAGGTGCCGTTGACGATGCCGACGACACGGGAGATGTCGTTGGCGAGGAGGCCTTTGGTCATGGCGAGGATGATGGGGATGGTGCCGCCGGTGCTGGCTTCAAAGGCGATGGAGCGTTTGGCCTTGCGTGCGGCGGCGAGGAGTTCGGGGCCGTGGACGGCGATGAGGTATTTGTTGGCGGTGACGACGTGTTTGCCGGCCGCCAGGGCGCGGAGGACGAAGGTGCGTGCGGGTTCGAGGCCGCCCATGAGTTCGATGACGATGTGGGTGTGCTTGTCGGCCAGGGCGGTGTCGAGGGAGCCGGAGATGAGGCGCGCGGGGACGCCGGCGGCCTTGGCTTTGGGGAGGTCGCGTTCGATGACGTGGCGGAGCTGGAGGGATTGGCCGGAGCGCTGCTTGAGGTGTGCGGCCTGTTGGAGGAGTATCTGGGCGACCGAGGAGCCGATGGTTCCGCAGCCGATGAGGGCGATGCCGGTGGGCATGGGTGGTTCTCCGATTAGACGGGGGCAGGATACGCGATTGGTCCCCGGCGGAAAAGAGCGTGCCGGCTTTCCAGTGGGCCGGGGTGCGTGCAAGGAAACCTGGCGGGTGTCGCAATTCCCTGGGCTGACCCAATACGCATCATCCCCGCGCGATGTTCCCCTGGCCGTCCAAATGGAGCAAAAGGGTTGCACAAAGCTGTTGTCCAGCGGGCCGCCGCAAAAGGATAGACGCGGGAGGAAACCGAACTCCGTCACGGCGATGGGGCATCCATGTCCGGCAAAATAGTTTCTGTCTAGACAAAGACTTTCTTGTTGCGGAGATGAGTCATTTTTGGCCATTTTCTGCGATTATTTGCAATTTATCAAATCATGGCAATGTAGCCATTATATACTGTCTAGACAACGACGTGTTACATGGGAAATGCATTTCATCCGGCAGCAAAACGGTTGGATTACGAGGTAGTTTTCCCTTTTGCAGCGGTCCGCTGGCTGGTCATAAACTATTTTGCTCCGCACAATTCGCCACGAAATTCTGCATGCACCCAGGGGGCCGCGGCCGACGGTTCCGGCTTTGGTTTCGGGTCGCGACTTTTTGCGAGATCGCTTCGCCATCCAATGCTTTTATCCCCAATCGCGAATAATTACCCTTCCAGCGGCGGGGCGCCGCTGCCGCTTTTTTGCGGATGCACCCCAACTTAACGCGCGCGGCCAGCCATTGACAATAATGGACAATCTGCGATTACAATGCCGGGCTGGTAAGGAGAACCATTCATGCCCAATGTCAATGCAGTGCTCAACGAGCAAATTCGCCGTCTGGCGCGGCGCGAGATAACCGCAAGCATCAAGACCACGCGCAAGGCCACCGCACACTATCGGCGCGACATCGCGGCGCTGAAGCGGCAACTGACGGCGGTTCTCAAAGAGGTCGGCGCGCTGCGCAAGGCGATGCCGGAACGGGAACTCACTCCGCCGGCCGGGGCGGTGCAGAACGCCCGTCTCCGCGTGGATGGGCTCAGGGCGCACCGCCTGCGGCTGGGCCTTTCCGCCAAGGAGTATGGCAAGCTTTTTGATGTTTCGGCACTCACCATCTACAACTGGGAGAATGGAAAAACAAAACCGCGGCGCAGCCTGCTGCCGCGGCTGGTGGCGGTGCGCGGGCTGGGCAAGCGCGAGGCGTTTGAGCGCCTCGGCATCGCCACGCCGACGGCCGCCGTGGCGGGAGGCAAGCGCCCGCGCGGCATATTCAAGGAGACCGGCGAGCAGGCGATCCTGGCGGTGGTGAAGGAGCGCAAGCATCCATTGACGGCGGAAATCAACCATGCGTGGAAAGCCCAGGGTCGCGGCGGAAAGGCCGATGTGCTGCTGGGCAAACTGGTACAAAGAAAAATCCTGCGCCGCACCAAGACCAATGGCGAGCGCGGAAGCCGCTATTCAATTGTGTAATTCATAGACCTCGAATTGCAAAGGGAATCGGACATGGCCAAGAAGAAGCTCAGCAAGCCCGCCAAAGCCAAGAAGGCCCCGCCAAAGAAGAAGGCCGCCAAAGCCAAGGCGGCACCGAAAAAGGCCGCCAAGAAAGCCCCGGCCAAAGCCAAGAAGCCGGTGGCCAAAAAGAAGCCGGCGCCCAAGCCCGCCCCGAAAAAGGTGGTGAAGAAAGCCCCGGCCAAGGTTCCCGCACCAGCACCCGCACCAGCACCCGCACCAGCACCCGCACCAGCACCCGCACCAGCACCCGCACCAGCACCCGCTCCGGCTCCCGCACCGGTGGCCGCCCCAGCCGCGGTGGTGGCACCGCCCGCGCCGCCGGCACCGGTCGCCGTGGAAGTGCCGGCGCCGGCCGCCCCCGCCGCGTCCGTCACCGGCACCTGAGCCAGCGTCTGGGGGCAAGTGAAAGCCATCGACCGGCCGGCGTGGATTGTGCCGGGTCGGTTGCTTACCGCTGTTGGGAAGGACAATGGAGCCAGACACGCCGGTGGTTTCGCCCACGCATAATCATGACGCGGCCTCGCCATCGCCCGAGGAGGAGCGCCGTCGGCTGACGCACCGCCTCGCCCGGCTGGTGCTGGCGTCGTTTGTCTTCACCTTTGTGATCGCCCGGATCCTCGTCATCCTCATCATGGCAGACAAGCTGCCGCCGCAGCTCTTTTTCCACGTCAGCGGCACGCACATCCACCACCTCAACTACGGCATTTTTCTGCTCAGCATCAGCGGCGGCATTTCCATTTTCCTCCGCCCGATGGGCCGCCCGCTGTCGGCGCTGGCGGCCGTCTACGGCATTGGGCTGGCGCTGACGTTTGATGAATTCGGGATGTGGCTGCATTTGGGCGGGTTGTACTGGCAGCGCGTGAGCTTTGACGCGGTGATTGTAATCGCGGCGCTTCTGGCGCTGATCGCCTATGGTTCAACCATCCGCCGGTGGCGGCCCAAGCATCACCTGACTGTCGTCGCGTTGCTGGCGCTACTGGGGCTTTTTTCGTACGCGCTGACGTACTCGATGCAATGGGCGGACAGGACCATCGGGCCGGTGCTGTATCACCTGGAAAAAGCGGGGCCGTCGTAAGGGCCCGCTGGTAGTCGCGGAAGCGCTTTGGACGATTGAACTCTTGTCGACGGTGATTTCGGCGCGGAGGGTGGTGGCGAGGGCGTCGACGCCGTTGGCGTTGATCACAGCCATGGTTCCTCCTTGGGTGAATGCAATGCGTGAGATGGTTCCGATGGTGCCGCGCCTTTGAGGGCGGCGGCGTCCGCGGGCGTGTCAATATCCAACGCGGCCGCGGCCAGGGGTATTGCGGCACACAGCTTCTGCCGGCGGCGCAGCACCTCTTTGGCCCCCTGGTCGCCGGTCAGCGTGAGCAACTGCGGAAACAGCGAGCGATGAAACGCGGCGGGCACGCCGAGCGTCCCCTCGTATGCCGTGGCCGCCGCCAGCATGGGATCGGCGCACCCTTCGACGAGCAAACGGAGATGCCCGGCGGTGATCTCCGGCTGATCGCAGAGCATGATGACCACCCGCCCGACGGGCAGCGTGGAGACATGTTCAATGCCCAGGCGGATGGATGTGCTGAGCCCCAGTTTCCAGTTGGCGTTGCGCAGGCAGCGCACATCAAGGCCGGCGACCGCGGCCTGGCACACATCCCCGCTGGAACCCAGCACAACAATGACCGGTCCCAGCGCCGCCTCCAGCGCGGTGCGCGCGGCATGGCGCAGCAGCGGCTGGCCGCGATAGTCAATGAGTTGCTTGGGCCGCCCCATGCGCGACGACCCGCCGGCGGCAAGAATGAGAATGGCCGTCATATCGGGCATGAAACGCCCTCCGTCTCCGGCGGCATCAGCGGGGCGGGACCATCTGAAAGGGGCGGCCGATGGATGGGGCCGGAGCGGTCGCGCAGAAAGCCGGCACCGTGGCCGCGCAGCACCGCCGCGATTTCCGCCACCACCGCCAGAGCTATCTCCTCGGGCGTCTCCGCGCCGAGGTCCAGGCCGATCGGCGCGTGGAGCCGCTGCAATTGTTCCGCGGTTGGCTCGCAGCCGCTTTTGCGGAGTTCATCCAGCAGGCGCTCGGTGCGGACGCGCGGGCCCAGCACGCCGAGGTATGCGGGCTTGGCCGGGAGCAGCGCCCGCAGGGCCGCCGCGTCGTCGGTCAGGTTGTGGGTCATCAGCACGCAGGCGGTGGCGGAGTCGATGGCAATCTGGCTGCGGATGTTTTCCGGGCGGCAGGCAAGCACCTGGCGGGCTTCGGGAAAGCGCGCCGGCGCGACGTACGCGGCGCGGGAATCAACCACGCTGACATCCCAGCCGATGGAGGCCGCGGCGCGCACCATGGCCGGGGCATCCAAGCCCGCGCCCACCACCACCAGATGCGTGGGCGGCGAAACATATTCCAGAAAAACATGCACTCCGCCGGCGGAAGTTTCATACGTCCCCGTGCGGCAGCGGCCATCGGCCAGGCAGGCGAGCACATCCTCGCTCAAGGCATCGCTCATCCACGACGGAGCCGCCCCGACCAGCAACCCGCGCGCATCAAAAACGCATCGCTCCCCAATCGCCGACGCGGATTCCCCCGCGGCGACGAGCACAGCCAGCACGCACCGTTCTTTGCGTTCCAGACAGCGGCGAGCATAATCCAGCGATGGCGGGAGATCCGCCTGTCCCTCCGCGCCGGCCTCCTTCGCCGGCAAGCGCTCCAGCAACACATCCACAATCCCCTGGCACCCCAGGCCAAATTCCAGCGCCACATCCTCGCCGGAGGAGGTGTCAAAACGCACCACCGCCGCCGGCGCCGCGGTCAGCCAGAACGCCTTGCGCCGCACCGCGCTTTCCAGGCAGCCGCCGCTGATAAGGCCCACCGTCTGCCCGTCGGTGGCGACAAATTTCCGCGCCCCGGGCCGGCGGTACGTGGACCCTTCCACATGGATGACGGTGGCCAGCAGGCGATCAGCGCCGCGCCGACCGGCGTCCACACACGCGGCGAGGATGGATTCCAACTCAGTCATGCGCCTTTATGCCCCCCGGAAGCGGACAGGCGAACCGGGTTCAAGAGGGAGGAAATGCACAGCTTCTGAATGGGGACAATTTTAGGACTAGCCCGGCGAAATGCCAAGCATCTTCCGGCGGCCAGGGGGAGCCATTCCGATAATCTCGATGGCGGCGGCATTCTGGACCGAAATACCCGGCCAAAATTCCTTTCCATCGCACTTTTCACTGGCGGCAGGACTGTTTTTGAGCCATATTCACTGGCCGGTCCATGCCGCAAGGCAGGGCGGGTCGGGAGAGAGAGTAAGGGAGAGAATGGAAGGCGGATCGGTAAGGTCCGAGCCCCCGCAGGTCTTGCGGCGGGCGAACCCCCCCTTGAATCCCCCCGGGCGAAGTCGCCGAAAAATCGCCGCAAGGTTGTGCCTGGGTTGCAACCTTCGGGTGTCTTGCGCGCCTGGTCTGAATTGGTTTTGTACAGGGGTCCGAACCATGTTGAATCGCCGCCTGATCATCCCGGCCTTGTTGCTGGCCTGCGGCGCGGCGCTCCCCGCCCGTGCCGGGGTGACGACCAGGATCATGCCCCTCGGCGATTCCATCACCCAGGGCTGGGTCCTCAATGGCAACAGTTACTACATGTCCTACCGCTATGAGCTGTACGCCGACCTGACGGCGGCCAACAAGAATTTTGTCTTTGTCGGCTCCGACAGCAGTTATCAGTCCGCCTTCGGCGACCCGTCACAGGGCGTGCTGCCCGACTCGCAGAAGTGGCACGACGGTTACGGCGGCTACGCCATCGACGACATCAAGAACAATGTCGACTCCTACATCGCCGCCTCCACGCCCGATGACATCCTGCTGCACATCGGGACCAATGATTTGTGGACCTATGGCGAATCGGCGGCAACGGCCGGCGGCAAGCTCGACGCCCTCGTCGCGCGGATCTTCCAGGATTCACCCAACGTCCATCTGTACCTTTCGAGCATCATCCCGGTTTTCCTCGACGATAGCTCACCGACCTTCGTGCAATCGCAACTGTACGATCAGATGATCCAGAACACGATTGTTCCAAAGTACCAGACCCTCGGCGACGACATCACCTTTGTGAACATGGATGCCGCGTTCCTCAACCCCGACGGCAGCGGCAACCAGACCCTGTACGATGGCGTCCATCCCACGATCGCCGGGGCACATGTGATGGGGGATGTGTTTGCCCAGGCGCTGGGAGTGCCCGAGCCGGCGAGCCTGCTGGTGCTGGGCATCGGTGCGGCCGGTTTGCTGGGGGGCGCGCGGCGGCGACGGGGCGGGCGGTAACTCCCTCTTTTCCTCAAAAAGCCACAGCCCATGGAGCGCCGGCGCCCGGCCGGTGGATCGCGCGCGAAAGACCGGCCGCGACGGCGGCATCGTTTGCGCGAAGGCCGTCCTATGAGCCGGCATGAGCCGGCATGAGGCGGCCCCGGGGCTCGACGCAAACACTGTGGTGTTGGATAATGCCCGTCGCCCTCGAAGTGTCACCGCGCGGCGACGAACGGCGTAGAAACTGCGAGCCGATGCTCCACTATGGATGAACACCATGAAGGAAAGGAACCGGACCATGTTGAAGCGATTTGTTCTGCCAGCGGCGTTTTTGGCTATCACCCTGCTTGGAGTTCCCGCCCGGGCCCAGCAGGGACCCACCCCCGAGCAGCAGCAGATGTTCCAGCAGATGCGGGACATGCGCCAGCAGATGATGCAGAACATGCAGGACAAGGGGATCGACCCGCAGCAGTTCTTCCAGGAGATGGGCCAGCAGATCCAGGCCGGCACCCTCGATCCGGCGGACCTCCAGCAGTACATGCTGGACAAGGGCGTGATGACCCAGGACATGGTGACGCAGGTCACGCAGATGCAGACCACCATGCAATCCGCGCAGTTGGGCACGCTTCAGCAGCAGCTCAAGGTCAGCGACGACGATTGGAAGCTGCTGAAGCCGAAGATCCAGAAGGTTCTCGACGCCATGGCCGCGCTGGGCATCGCCAGCCCGATCGGCGGCATGGGTTTTGGCGGCGGCGGCGGCTTCGGTGGCGGCATGGGTGGCGGTTCCACAAGCGAGGTTGGCAAGGCGATCAAAGACATGCGCACCACGGTCCGCGACGCCAAATCCACCGATGACGACGTCAAGGCGAAGCTGGCGGTCGTGCGCGATGCCCGCACCAAGGCCAAGGGGGACTTGGCGACGGCACAAAAGGATCTTATTGAACTGCTCACGCCGCGCCAGGAGGCGGTGCTGACGAATTATGGCATTATTCCGTAATGGCGGTCCAGCAGGTTTTCGGCCGGGCCAATGGCCTTGCGTGCCTTGATTGCCTTGGTATCCAGCCCGCCGTAAATCCCTCTGTAACCGGCATCGTGGAAGACTCCGAACATGCGGTTCTGAACGCCGGCGTCCCGGGCCGCGCCCGACAGCGCCCGGAATTCCGCCTTGGTCTGCTTTCGCAGTTGCAGCCGCTCCCGGTCGCGCGCCAGTTCGTCGCTGATCTCCTGCCGCCGGGTCTGCACGGCGAAATATTTTTGCGCCACCACGATCTCCGGCTTGCGCGGATCGCCGTTCTGGGCGATGAGGTAGCAGGCGAAGCGGGACAGCGCGTGATCCTCCACGTTCTGGACGGCGCCCTTGCCTCCCACGATCGGTTTGCGCGCGCAAAGTGATCCTCCGGGTTGTTCCCGATTGCCCGCACGAGGCCATCGCCCTGCGTATCGCCTTGGTAA
>Ga0302320_10027684_pt1 | contig 10911 bp, 9 predicted proteins | sample Bog_T0_3_FD_202130 | JGI IMG/M metagenome (GOLD analysis project Ga0302320, IMG submission 202130) | Peat permafrost microbial communities from Stordalen Mire near Abisko, Sweden - Bog_T0_3 | ecosystem: Environmental > Terrestrial > Soil > Wetlands > Peat | place: Sweden: Abisko, Stordalen Mire... | reverse complement strand
ATATATCTATATTTCGTATTTGTTTGTTTCATATTTTTTATGTTTTTTATGCGTTGCTTATCTGAAATAAAAATCAAGTAATAAAGCTTTTTTGTTAGTTCGTTTCGCATTTTTTATGTTTTTTATGTGTTGCTTATCTGAAATAAAAATAAGTAATAAAGAACTTTTTTGTTAATAAAAATTTACTTTTTCTAATATTTTAAATTGCAAAATTAATTTTTGTTTCTATTAATTTAAAATAATATGCATTTTAATTAAAATTTTTCCAAAAATTTTTTTTTTTTTTTTTTTTTTATAATATCATTCAATTAATTATTTATAAAATTTTCAATAAAAACAATTAATATTTATCATTTTCCTTTTAATATTTTTTCGAAACCCATCAACAAATGATCTCCTCTCTAATCATTCCATTATTCTCTATTGACATAGATCTTGCTTTTCCATTTTTCAAATTCTTCCTGTAATTTATCCAACAGTTCCAACACTTTCTTATTGCTTTCTTGATAAGTCGCTTTATTATCCCCAACTTTCTTTTCGATCCTTTTTTCCATTTCTGTCAATTGTCCATGTATGGCTTTTTTATCAATACCATCCATATTTTCCCTCGTATAATTAATTTCATTCTGTAGTTCATTCACTTTCCCTAATAGAAGTTGAATATCTTCATTCAAAGTCTCATTATCATCATCCACTTTTTGTTCCAAAGTTACATTTTCCAACTCTTGTAAGACTTTTTTCGTTTTTTCGAAGCCTTCTCTACAATAATCCATGAGATTCTTTTCGCTGGCTTTTTGAATTGTAGAATTCAGAAGCATTGTAGCTTCAAGATCCTTCTGATTACTACAAAAATCTTTAATAAAATCAATATTTTTATAGAGAAACCTTGATAAATTGGTAGTTGTCTTTATCTGATCAGTGACCTTTTCCTCTAGAACTTTGGTTCTTTTAGCTAATTCATCATTTAAAGCAAGAGCTTTATTATTGACTTTCTGCATAGTTTCATCCATTTGTAAGATAGTATGCGGAATTGTCTAAATTTAACATAAAATTAGGTAATTTTTAAATAAACTCACATCTTCTTCTATTTTCTTCTGTAATTCAGCCATCTTATCCTCTAAATTACCCAGATTTTGTTGGGCTAACACCTTGATATCCTCATTGATCGAGTCAATTTCCTTGTTCAATTTGACTTCAATCAATTCTTGATTCGCTTGTGACATCAAATTTTCAGCCAACTACTCAAAAAAGGTCATTTTTATCGAAATTTTCTTAAATATACCATTTGAGCATCTATTTCATTCAGGAAATTCCCATGTGCCTTCACAGCTTTAAACAAATTCTGATTTTCCTCTTGAAGCTCCATGATTTTCTCTTGATTTTCCTTAGTTTTTTCCTCCAAATCTCTCATTTCCTGCACTGTTTCCAATTGTCCCTTCAAACTCCCATTGTTATTTTCCATTTGTTGATTACTCATACTTTCAATCTGAGAATTTATGATATTCACTGATCTTTTTAGACTTTCCTCAGCCCCTCTATGACATACCTTATTATATAATTCCTCTATGGTCAATCTAGCATCCAATTCATTGAGGAATCTAGTATGAGATTTTATGGCTTTTTCTGCAATTTGGAAATTATTATCAGTCTTCACTTCGAATTGATCGAATATTTTATCAGATTCCTCGATTTTTTCCATTATTTTCGTTATTTGATAACTCGTTTTATTGATTTTGGCCTTGAGGTAATTATCATTATATGATTCCTCATCTTTTTGTATTTGATTATATAAATCATTGAGATAATTACGAGATTCCATGTCTAAATAGACTTTTTCTATATATTTGCTGAATTTATCATCCATCTCATACATATTGGCATTATTATTATTTAATTCATCATCTATTTTCTTTACTTCTGATTGAAGAATTTCAATACCTTTTTGATCCTTTGTGAGAGTCTCCATGATCTCTGCGACTTTCTCATCGGATTTCATGAATTTCTCATCGATTTCCTTCAAAATCTCCTTGATTTTCTCATCATTTTTCTGCTCTTTTTCTATTAATTTCTCATCAATTTCCTTCAAAATCTCCCTTGTTTTCTCTTCATTTTTCTGATCTTTTTCTCTGAATTTATCATCGATTTCCTTCAAAATTTCCTTGATTTTCTCATCATTTTCATTGAATTTCTCATCAATTTCTTTGTTTTTCATATCGATTTTTTCGCCTTGAGTTACTAAATCTTCATTGGCCTTATTAATCATTCCTTTATTTTCTATGACATCTTCCTTTAAAATTTCTAATCTCCCGTTATGATCTTTTAATTCTTGTTGAATTTTCCTCACATTTTCCTCTGAATCGTTTTGATTATTATCAATCTCCTCGATCTTCTCCTCAATTAAACCAAGTCCTTCCTCATGATCCATTAAAACCTTCTGATAATCCATCATTAATTGATGATTTTCCATCAAAATGGCTCTATTCCCTTCAATTTGACTAATAATTTCCTTGTTATTCCCCTCAATTTTTGCTTTAAACTTAAATAATGCATCTTCTAAATCCATAAACCTGATCTCCACATTTTTCATAGTCTCATCATATTCAAATTCCCTTTGTTTCCTTAGATTTTTCTCCAAATATAATTCCACACATATTTCATTGAACCATCTTTCATTATTTTCTCTCATTTCCTTCAAATCCTTATTGACTTTCCTCTCCAAATCTAACATGTTCTTTTCCAATTCATCAGCTTTTTCCTTCAAAGCCAAATGCAACTCGTCGCTTAATTTCTCCATCTTATTATTCAACAAAAGTTCTAAACTATCCAATGATTTCTTCATCAATTTCAATAAATCATCTAAAGCCTTTTCTCTTCTCGCACTTTCCTCAAGAATCAATGCTCGACATAAAGCCTTCGTGCTTTCAGCATTCTGGGAAACTGCCTCGAGAAGCATCCTTTTATTAATGTCGATCACCTGGTCGATTCCTTTGAATTTCTCATTAATTCTATTAGATTCTTGAAGCATTTCCTCTTTGAGGTTATTTTGCATGGAAGATCCGGAGTTTTCAAGTTCTTTTTGCATTTTCTGTTCGAGAGTTTTCAAGTTTAAAGCCGAATCTTGTGCATTTTTCGTTAAATTTGTCTGGAAATCTTTATTTTGCTGGATTATTGCATGATTTAACTGCTCCTTTACATCCAAAGCTGAGGAAATTATCTTATTATCAAACTTATTTTCTAATTTCTCATTAGATCCTTCTAGTTCCAGCTTAACTTTTCTTATATTTTCCTTATTTTCCTCTTTATGGCTTCTCAAATCCTCCGTAATTCCTTGAATTTGCTTGATATTTGTATTATTCTTATAAGTGAATTCCTCCTTTGCCTTATTCAATAAGGATTCTGTTTTTTTATCATTATAAGCTAAATCTGTGAGGATTTTCTGTCTATTTTCTTCTATGATGGCCTTATTGATTTCCTGAGTATTCTGGAGATCTTTCTTGAATTCCAAAGTCAATTTTTGATTCAAATTATAAATGTTTTCTATTAGATTTTTCTCCATTTTTTCATTACAAGCCTTCTTCACATCCTCCATTGAATCCTTGATTTTCTGTTCATTGAGCATATTTACAGCTTGCCAATTGATCATCATTTCCTTCAATTTATATTCAAAGGATTCATTCAAATTCTCCATTTTAATTTTCATGTTATTCAACAAATCCTCATTCATCTTAGAAATCGATTCTTGTTCTTTAATTATTTGTCTCAACTTCTCATTTTTCTCATTTTTATCTATAACCATATCTTCCTTCACTCCTCTCAACATCCCACTCATTTCCTTCAAAATTCCTTGTGTTTTACCCTCAAATTTCTTCTTCCAATCTTCAAGATTCTTCACATTTCCCTCAAATTTATTTTCTGTTTCCTTCAGAACTTTATTCAATTCCATCTCAAATACCCCTATCACTTTCTCATTGCGCTCCAATTCTTTGGTGATCCCTTTATGAAAATCCTCTATTTTCTTATTATTATCAGTCACCACACCATTTAATGTCATAGATTGCTCTTTAATCGCTGTATCCACGATAATCAACTTCCCAGTCATCGTTTCTCTGAGGAAATCCATGGTTTTCGATAAAGTCTTGAAATTCTCATTGGTCATCGTCTGAGTTGAGGCCATATCTGCTTCCAATTGATCTTTATTGCTTTTAATAATTTGGCTAAGACTAGTGAAGGATTCCTGGATCTGTTTCATATATTTCTGCTCATTTTCCAAAAAGTTCTTCTCATTTCTGACATTTTCATCTTTAAATCCTCCCATTTTATCATCGACGAGTCTTTTAATCTCATATTCAAGAACCATTCGTCTATCAATTTCCTCTTGTATCCGTTTTTCTAATGAATTTATCATGTTCTTCACAATTGACGTCTCATTGTTGAATGAATCGGTCTTGAATGTCTCGATTTTCTTCAATTGGTCTTTCGAGGCATTGGTTTCTAAGCTTATTTCTTCCTTTTGTTGTTTGAATTTCTGGATAATTTCATGCTCATGCTTATGAACCATGCTATTAAGATCTTTATAGAGATTCATGACATCTTGATATAAAGTGTCTCTTCGGTTTTGTTCTTGGAAAAACCCTTCTTTTAATAATTTAAATTCAATTTCCATAGTATTTGAGCCTGTGCTATTTAAATTATAAGCAGCTGCCTTTTTATCATAAACCACCATATTTCCATTATATTCTTTCGAATCTATAGCGAAAATGTTAGTTTCATTCAATTCAGGGATCGGATTCGATTTGATCTTATATTGACAATCTTGAATCTGTGCTTCCAGACCTAAAATCTTATTAAAAAATGCCTCGTTTTGCTTCTGATAGATGTCTCGCATTGACCGGAGATCTTCTTCCATTTTGTTCTGTTTCTGATAGGAATCCTTCCAAAGAGCAGAATCCTTATCCTCCATGACTTTCAGATGTCGGAGGTATTTTTGCGGGTTTTCCTCCAACATTATAAGCACTCGTTTCTCGAAATTTGACTTGAAATCCAAAAATTTATTCTCTAAATCACGCATTCTGGCATTCATATCAGTTGTATTGATTTCTCTTTCCACTTCGGTCAGAAGAGATGTGTTATTACCATAAATAGAAGATAAAGGCTTCTCTCTGAAATGAAAAAATATAATAATTTAATTTAAATAATTAGACCGGCTGGCTGGATTCGATAATGGAGTCATTCGTCCTCTTTTTTAGAAATTATGGGAGATTTTATATAAAAAATTAGACTTTAATTGAGGAAAATTTGCTGGAGGAGGTGTTGAAAAATCTGTTGATTTCATTATTGGTTTGATTGCCTCGACATTTGAAACAAATGCCCGTAATGGCTTCTACAAAAATGGGAAAATAGCGTTTTTTTCCAAAATGCAAGAAAAAAAGGAACTTTCAAATTTGGCAATGACTTGTCAAAACTTCTTTGTTCCATTTTTTGTTAAAAAAAAAAACTACTTTTTGATAAAATGAAATTTTTTTTAGTTTTTTAATAGTTATATTTTCAGGTAAATCTGCTTTTTTTAAAAAAAAAAACATTATCTCACTCTGAATTGTAATTTTTTGCTCCCAATTTTTAAAAGAATTTATTGGCAATTTTTCTAGATCTGATAATATAGGTTCTGTGATATCAGATTTTCCAAATATGTGTATTCCAATGGTAAACCTTGGGAGACTTAAAGGATTATCTTTGTGGAAGTCATACTTATGTATTAGGATTCAATGACTGACAGAATTTTACTCGAAAATTTGTTGATTTTCTGACTCGAAAATATTTTGGAGTTTGGCCAATTTAGGATGGTCTGACAATTTCACTCTCAGAAAAAAAATATTTTTAAAGTAAGACTTTTTATAAAAATTTTGTATTTGTCAGCCATTTATAAAAATTATGAGGTTTTCTCTTTTTAGCCTTTTTTTTTTTGTTTTTTAATTTTAAAACGCTTTTTTTTTCAATAAAATAACAAATGACCTCATTAGCGAAAATATTTTTTTAAAATTGTTTGAATCTAGTTCGAAATTTAACGCAAAAATAAAAAACGCATATAAATTGGAAGATATTTAAACTCTTCTTTTTTTTTGGAATTTATATATAATTAATATATTTCCATGAATTCTCTCTCTGTCCTCATCTCGTTCTTGTTCTTTGCTTGCTTTGTCTCAGCTGATCTGTACCTTTGCCCTGGCTTAGGTCGTTTCCCAAACCCTGACGCAACAAAATGCAACACTTATTATATCTGCACTTTTGATACAACTAACCGCATTGTCCCCATTTTAGTCGAATGTGAGCTCGATCAATATGCTAATGGATATTGTCAGACTGGTGTACCTACAACTTGTTCCCTTCCTTATGAAGAGACTTTCAATCCTGCAGGTCTTGTTTGCAATGGATTGGCTGCTATGCCAAATTACCCTAATAAATTTTATGAATGCATTGTGTACAACGGTGTTCCTCGCTATAATGCACTCTCATGTCCAACTGGTGAGATTTGGGTTAGTGGTACAACTTGCGAACCAGGTCCAAACTATGTCCCACCTACCAATTTACCGTTGCTTTCAAATCCTACGACAATTTGCTCAAATGGTGGTGGCTTTTATCCAAATCCAAACCCATCCCAATGCAATACCTTTCTCGAATGTTGGGGAGCCACAGTCACAGGCACCTATGTGTCACAGTTCCAATGCCCTCTTCCTTTGGTTTGGAGCCAAATCCAACAAAGTTGTGTCAGAGCCACTATTGGTAGTTGCATGCCACCTGCTTCTGTCTGCCCAACTGACGGAGCTCAACCCGATTCATTTGATTGCACCAATTTTTACAATTGCAAATTTGGCCAACCACAATTGAGTTCTTGTGAAAGGGATGTAAATGGTCTCTACTTTGATCCTTCCATCAGCGCATGCACAACTAATGAGAAACCTTGCGGCGCTTGCAATTTTTGCCAGGCAAATCCAAAGGGCTATTACACACTTCCAGATGTGGCATATGGTGTCACTTGCACCTCAGCACAAATTGGCATGGCCATTCAAGATAACAACATATATGTTAATGGAGGAAGAAGCTTTGCCTATTGCAGCAAAAATGGACCTGTTTTGGCCTTCTGTTGTGGAGATACTGCAGTAAATTTCAGTGCTAGTAATGTAGTCGAACCAGTCTGCTCTTAAAGTCATGGAAGCATTAATTTACAATAAATAAAAAAATTACAATTATAATAAAGGATTTCGGAATTTTTGTAATTAAAGGCAATTTAATAGGAAAAAACAAAATTCTTCATAAAAAAATAAAATAAAAAGCTAAATCCATCATGAATTATGGAATTTCTAAGATGGCTGGCAATTTAGAGATTTTATAGAAAAAGAAAATTTATTCCATTGCATCGCTAAATATGAGATAATCTGTAAATATCTCAGCGTGGCTATAAAGTCGAAAGGACTAAAACCTTTGTTTTATGGTCTGATATTTTCTGCAAGAGGTTTTTGCCTTTAGGAGGTCTGTAGCCTATGGGTTTTATAGAAGCATTAAAAAAAAAAAAATATATATATCCTTAAAAAAAAAATTATTAGACAACAAAGTAAAAAAAAATATAAATGAAAATAGTTCATAATCTAATATTAAATAATTACTTATTATTTGAATATATATTGATTTTTTTTTTTCACTTTTTTAAAAATGTCATAAGTTTGATGTTGTTAGTTTATGAAAAATCATCTGGATTTGGAGTCAAATTAAATGTAGTTGTTCTTCTTTTTCCTTTATCAATTCTAGCTCTTTTCATCATATTCTTCGAATTTAAATTAAAAACATACTAATTTCAAAATATTACCTCATTAAATTCATCATCGATTTGATGACTCTCCTTTTCTCTCATTGTTTGAGATGTTCTGAAAGTAGGTCCTGGATAAGTTTGAAAAGGTAGATTGAAAAGCTTTTGCATCAAAGCCTTTCTTTCCTTGGGTTGATTAAAATCGTGGTCATCATCTTTTTTTTCATCTTGATGCATGTCATTTTGAGTTTCTTTTATTTCTTCAAGTTCAGTTTTTTGCTTTTTGTAATATCGCGTTTTTTGAGTTGGAATCCCTTCACATTTTTCTTAATTTTGGAAGGAGGACGAGGCATTTTTTTCTTGTAAATCCAATTCGAGTTCATTGATTTCTTGATTTTTTGCTAAGGAATTTTGAAAATCGTCATTTTTTTTAGAGTTCTCAAATTCATTTTCCAAAATTTGCGAACAAAGTTCTTTATTTCTCAGATTTTCTCCATTTGAAATAATATTGAATACAGTCACCAAATTTTGAACATTGGATTTTAGAATGATTGGTTCTTTTGGTTTGATGGTTTGGTTTTTTTTCTCAAAAGAAGAAGAAGATTCAAACTTTGCCTTTAAATTCTGAATATTATTTGTTTTCTGTTCCTTGTTTTCAAAATTCTTCTTTTCAGAATTCTTATTTATTTGATTAAAAAACTCTATCTTGTTGTCGAATTCACCCTTCTTTAAGAATTCATCGGCTTAAAATTGAAATATTAAAGAAAGGTTTTTCAAGAATTACTTTTCTTGCTTTCTAATTCTTTTGCTGGCTTCATTTTAATCTCTTTCTGGAGATTTTCAGAAGACTTAGTAACATTTAGGTTCGATTTTGTGTTTTGAGAAAATTTTTTCATCAAATCATTGATTTTCATGACTTTGAGTACTTGTATTTTTAACTTGCCACTATAAACTCTCACTTCTTTGACTTCTAACAGAGCAGGGGTAACTATATTATTATCTTCTTTAAGGCTTTGTTTAATCACACGAAAAAGATCCACTTTTTGTTCTTTGAAATCATCTTCTGGCTTTCTATAAAAATTATGATGAATGTTTATTTCGATTTTTTTGAAGTTTTTCGCAGGTTGAATACAATTTTCTTCTTCTTTCAATTGTTGGATTATTATAAGTTTCACCAAAGGAAACATTGGCTCAATATATGAAATTTCCTTTGATTTTTCCATCTTAATTAAAAAAAAAATTTTTTTGAATTAGTTTTTGTTGGGTTGAACTCAATAAAATAAAAAAACAATGTAATTTTATATTCGAACATAATGGAACAATTTTTTTTTTTTTTTTTTATTTTTCCACTCTTTGAAATTTTTCATAAATTAACAATTTTTTTAAAAAAATTATTTAATAAAACAAAATTCATCTAATAAAATTAAACAAATTCTAATTATCTCTGAAAAAATTTTCCTCTCATTCCAATAATTTTGTTTGCATCATCCTTTCCATCTTCATCATAAGTTCCATTCTTTCATTAATCTTTTTCAATTTTTCCATAATGGTTCTTTTCTCCCCCTCCTTCAATGTCCCCTTCTTCTCTTTCGCAATCTCCATCAAATCACTTTTTTTTTTCATCATCCCCTCAATTTCTTTATTAACTTTTTCCAAAGTTCCCAAATCATTCTGCCCCTTTATTTCTTCTTGTTCCCCTCTGGAAACAATCAAACTTCTTTTCAATTCAACCAAATCCTCATGAATCTTATTAATCTTCTCTTCATCTCCCGTCATAACTTCATTATTTTCTTCTATAGCTTTCTTCTTTTCTTCGAAATCTTCCTCTAAAACTTGTTTTTCATTAGAAAAATTCTTCCTTTCTTGTTCTAAATTACGAATCACCTCCTGTTTCACTTCTAATCTTTTCTGTTGTTCGAAATCCTTGATTTTCTCTAAAATCAGCAATTTCTCCAATTCCAATTTCCTCTCATTTTCCTCTTTCATAGTCTTGACTTTTCGTTCATATTCATCTTCAAGAAATTTCTTATATTCTGCTTCCTCCTCATTCCATTTCATCTTCTTTTCTTCAATTTCAAGTGCTTTACTCTCTAATTCTTCCATTCTTTTCCCATGTTCCTCCATTTCCTTGTTCATTTCCTCTTGATATTCAAGTTCTATTTTCTGAAGAAACGACTGTTTTTCTTTATTTAGTTTTTTTTCATATTCCTGCTTCAAAGATTGCTTATATTCAGATAAAAAAGCCTCCTCATCAAATTCATTGATACTTTCCTTCTTTTTCTCATAACTTTCCAATTCTTGGTCCAAATCATCAATTTTCTCCTGGTAGTTTTTCCGGATTTTCTCCATTTCCTCCTTTAAAATTAGATCATTGGTTCTTTCCATTTCCAACTCAAATTCTTTATATTCTTCTTCTAATCGTTTTGTTTCATTTTCCACTTTCTTTTCATTTTGGCTCTCTAATTCCTTTCTTAAAGAAGTCTCCAAATTCTCCTTAGATTTCCCTGATTGTTTCAAAGAACTCTCAATTTTCTGGATTTCCAGCTCAATTTTCTCTTCTTCTTCCTTAGTTTTTTCTGAATAATCATATTGAAGGTCTTGAATTGTTAGATTATGCTTTTGTTGTGCATCTATCACTTTTTTCTCATATTCTTCATCTAAAGTTTTCTTGATCCCCTGGAACTCCTTATCCTTTTTATCTCTATATGCTTCGAGTTTCTTCGTTTTCTCCAACAATATCAAAGGATCCTTAGTTTTGTCTAGTCTTGATGATTTGTTTGAAACCTCCGGCAAATCAGCTTTTTTTTGTTGACCAAACATCGGGGATGGCAATTGTTTAATGGGGGGAATCAAAGGCTTCGCTTTTTTATCATTACTCCCTTCAAGAAATCCCAACCCTTTATTTTTATTCAAAGTCTGGCTTTTCTCTTTCTGATATAACCCTCGATAATAATTATCGCAAGGATGTTCAAAGGTGCTTTCTTGTGTATCTAAGTTATAATAAAAAATTTCGCCATTTTTCGATTGGCAGGGCTTCCAATGATCTGGTAAGGGCGCTTTCAGTCCCTCTTTGGCTATGTAGAGCAGATGAGCGTCCTTTACGGGGTCCATTC
>Ga0302320_10027682_pt1 | contig 10911 bp, 7 predicted proteins | sample Bog_T0_3_FD_202130 | JGI IMG/M metagenome (GOLD analysis project Ga0302320, IMG submission 202130) | Peat permafrost microbial communities from Stordalen Mire near Abisko, Sweden - Bog_T0_3 | ecosystem: Environmental > Terrestrial > Soil > Wetlands > Peat | place: Sweden: Abisko, Stordalen Mire... | reverse complement strand
AAAAGGCCGGTTCGCTATGGCTCGACATTCGCGAGGGTCTTGGTTATGTCCGCAGCCAGGTGTGGCTCTGGGGCACCTTCGTGGCCGCCACCTTCACATATCTGCTTTTCTTAGGGCCCACCTACGTTCTCGTTCCTTACCTGGTGAAGAACAAGCTGCACGGGAATGCAGCCACTCTCGGGATCGTCCTCGGCCTAGGTGGGCTCGGCGCCTTGCTGGCGGCGGCCATCACTGCCCAGCTCGGTGACCGAGGCCGCAGACCGATCTCGTTCATGTATGCCTCCTGGACTGGCGCGACGCTGCTGGTAGCGGGCTACGGGCTCGCCACCCGCCAGTGGCAGCTAGCCGGCCTGGTTTTCCTCTTCGGTGCGTTGGAGGCCGCCGGCACGGTGGTGTGGGCGACTCTTAAGTCTCGCCTTGTGCCGATCGAGCTACTTGGCCGCGTGTCGAGCATCGACTGGTTTGTGTCTACGGCGCTCGTGCCCCTTTCTTACGTGCTCACACCTGTCGTAGTGCGCTTTGTGGGCGTCAGCGCGACCTTTGAGCTCGCAGGCACGATCGGCGCAGTCGTCACGTTCGCGTTTTTGTTCCTGCCCGGCATGAAGGTGAACGACCATTCGACCGCCCGACCGGAGATCGTCGGACGATAGGGGCCCTGGTTATTCGGCCGGTCGCGAGCGATGGAGCTCGCCGAGAACGAACTCAAGTAGGTCCGGCTGAGCCAAGACCAGACCGGGTAGCTCTTCTTCTGAGAACCACCTGACCTCATCGTGCTCTTCGGGCGCGCAGTTCTCAGGCTCTCCGGACCAGGAGTCGAGCACGAATACGCGAGCGTCGAAGTTGCTGCCGGTCATGCGGCCGACAAGGCGGGCGTCGCGGGCAGTGACCTTGATTCCCAGCTCTTCTCGCATCTCACGTCGGAGCGCGTCGAGGGACGACTCGCCCTGCTCAATGTGACCAGCCGGCACGTCCCAGCAATTCGGTGCCCACAGCCGCGCCCGGTTCCGGTGCACGAGCAGGACTCGGTCTGCTCGCACGAGAACGCCGCACACGACGTCGTTGAAGGCACGGGCAACCTCGACCACAGCTCAACATATTCGTTGGCTAGCGACGCCGTGGCGATCTCGGGCCACCCTTCATCTCTGGTGCTGGGAGCCAGCCTTGAGCGCGAGAGGCGTCAGTGGCGCTGCTCGGTGTATCGCGCCGTCGCCGTCGGCACCGGCACCGGCTCGTCTGCGGCACTGTGCCGGGTCACTTGGTTATAGAGCGAGGTCCAAGGCTTCGACGAGCGCATGCTCTCCGAATCCGCCACACATTGTGGTGTGCCCGCCCGGCGCCGTCGGCTGACCGGTCCGGTCGCTCGCGACATCGGGCCGATGACGTGTTGCCTCCTAAGGCATAGCGCCGGGGTGGGCACATGTCTCATTCAATGCGCCCAGTCTGTGACCAAGCTTGGAGTCGCCTGGTGGCTTGCCTGAAGTCGATCCTCGGTTGCTCCCGGGCCGCACGAGCTCAGTTGCGGTTCTTGCCCCCCAGACGGGCGCTGGGCATGGCGGGTGGCGGAGAAACCATCCGCGGCCACTGATTAGCAAGTATCTTCATTTCCCAGTGGGCGACGCCGCCGAGACGAGAAATGCTTCGGGGGGTGTCAGCTCGGGGAAGAAGCCGTCCTCCATCGATCGCATCCATCGCTTGGAGCGTCTCGAGCAAGAACGCTTGGAGGAAAAGTTCCGCAAGGAGGAGCGCAGGCGCGACATCGTTGCCGGGGCGAAGCCCGCGGGTGGTCGCCATGATGTCGTGGACCGCATCGAGGACGTCACTAAATACCCGATGGCTCTCCTCGGGATGGCGTGGCTCGTCATAGGCATAATCGTGGTTTCTTCCGACGCCAACGGCGCGGCCTCCAAGGCCCTCGTCGGCACGTTGTTCGCCCTATGGGCGATCCTGCTCTTGGAATACGTGGTCCGCCTTGTGGTGACCCCCGACTCCCGTGGCTACGTCAAGCGCCGCTGGGTCGAGCCGGCGACAGTGATTCTTCCCCCTCTGCAAGGTTGGCGTTTGATAGGGCTCGAGAAGATGAGCCTGCTCCTGCGAGAGGGCGAGCTGCGCTTTGAGACCATCCTCAAACACCACAGCCTCTTTCGAGTGCTGATCGCCGCCCTTGCGACTCTTATCTTGGGCGCCTGGATGGTCCTGCTCTTCGAAGAGAACGCTAAAGGCTCCAACATCCACACCTATCCGAATGCTCTGTGGTGGGCGATCGTCACGGTTACCACCGTCGGCTACGGGGACCGTTACCCAGTCACCGCGGGCGGCCGCATTGTGGCAGCAGTATTGATGCTCGTCGGGATTGGCCTCATCGGAGTCCTCACTGCCACCGTGGCGTCGGTCTTCATCAAAGAGCACACCGACGACAACAAGCAGGCGCTACAAAAAAGCCATGCTGATCTCGGTCAGCAGCTGGCTGTGATCAGCGGGCGGCTCGCCGATGTGGAAAGCCGGCTAGGGGCAACCTCCGACGACTTGGCGGCCATCGAGAAGGCGGCGGAGGAAGATGCGGCCGAGAACGGACCGATCGCGGCCGAGCCTGACAACGACTCGAAAACCTAGAGAGTGGGAGCATCGTCGACATGAAAGGTTCCCTTACCCAGGAAGGAAAGACCACTGACGTCACACAAGCGGCGGTAGACCTTGCCGCGAGTGGGGGCGCCTTTTTCTGGCTTGATCTCGACATCCACGACCCAGGGCCTGACGACGACGTCAAAGGGATGCTGATAAACACCTTCCACTTCCACCCCGTGGCTGTGGACGCGGCGGACCAATTCGGCCAACGCGCCCGTATCGACGACTACGAGGACTTTGTGCACATCGTCACATTTGGCATGGCTGCTGACGGTAAGAACGTCGCCGAGGTGCACTGCTTCATTACCGAGAAATTCATCATAAGCCTTCACCAAGGAGATTGCCCGGCGCTCGCCACGGTTAGCGATCGGCTAAAGACTCACCATTCTTCAAACGTGACCGCCCCGCAGGTTGCCGTTTTCTACCTCATCATGGACACGCTCATCGACTCGTTCTTTCCCGTTCTCTCGGATTTCGACGACTCGATCGATGTTCTCGAGAGCGCCATCTTGAAGACACCGACCGAGCAGCAGCTGGGCACCTTGTTCGACATGAAGCGCCAGATCATGGCGATCCGTAAGGTCATTACACCTCAGCGAGACATGATCTCCAGCCTGAACGCGGGCATGGTTGCCATTCCAGGAATGACCGACCAGGGCAACGCCTATTTCCGCAGTCTGTACGATCACCTCATCCGTATCAGCGACATGGTCGATGGCTACCGGGACCTGATAGGAGGAGCCATGGACACGCACCTGTCCATGGTGTCCAACCGCCTCAACGTGGTCATGAAGCAACTGGCGATAATCGCCACGATCTTTATGCCCCTTGGCTATCTCACCGGTTTCTTCGGGCAGAACTTCAGTTGGCTGACAGGACATCTGCAAGAGAACCTGCCGCTGTTCATATTTCTCGGCCTCGGCTCCGAGCTAGTCGCGATCGTGCTCTTGATGATTCTTTTCAAGCGCCGCGGGTGGCTCGGCACTGGGCCGACGGCCTGAGCCCAACGCCTAAGGCAGTAGAAAGTGGCGCTCGGGGGGATGCAGTAAGAGAGCGAGACCGACAGGCTGGAAGCTCTAAGCGATGGTGTGATGACGGTCGTCATCACGACTGTGGCATTCGACGTGAAATCGCCTGCAGGCGCGACGTTGACGGGCGTTTGTGACCAGCGACTGGCGCCTTCGCAGCCTCCCGGTAAGCGGCCTCGGGGTCAGGCCTAGGTGTTGTCGGCGGACCGGGTCGATGCCCGGCCCGCCGCGACTGCAACGCTAGGGAGCATGAGCCTCCGGCAAGGGCGGCCTGAGACGGTGTCTTGTCTGTCGGGCTTTTCCTATCTCGAAAGGGACAGCTTCTGGACTCATAACAGACCTGCCTTCCTCATCAGGGAACCGGCACCTCCGGATCGCTGTCATGCAGTATGCGACGCAATGCTTTAGGGACCCAGTGGGTCACCTGGGTATCTGGTGTGAGTCCTGCGAGGCGTAGCGGCCTTGCCGGACGCGGCGCAATCCAAACCACCCAACAGCGTCTCGTACTGCAGCCATGTGGCGAGGTCCCGTCAAAACACGCACGGGGCCGATATGTCCAGCCTTTACTGGGCGGTTTGACTTGCACTTGTGAGAGTGCATGCCAAGTGAAGATGGGGGCCATAACTCACTTGTCTCTGTGTGTAAGCAGCGGCGTGCCAACAGCACCGACGCTGGCCCCAATGAACAACGGCGGGCTGGCCCCGAAAGGTGGAGAGCGAAGAAAGCTCGGAGCTCGAGCTAATACATCGTGGTTCGGGTGAGGTGATGGGGTCGGATCAAGCTGTGGAAGGCACTCCAGAGCCTGTAGTCCAGTTGGGCGACCGTGAGCCGATGTTCGGCGGGACGAATGCGGTTCAGTGCATCGGTCAACATCGCGGTTGCATAAAGCGTCTGCACCCGGATCTCGTTCTCCCATATCGACTCGCGTGGAATGAGCTGCCATGTGTCGACGGCATTGGCGAGTGGTTCGGAATACACCAGCACACCCATCGCGCGTAGCGCAGCCGGGACGATGTAGTCAGCGAATGCCGAGAGGCTGTCGATGTCCTTGATCGCTACCAGGCCAAGACGATGGAGGGTGGACACACCTAGCTGCGCGAGCTTGTAGAACTTTATCGGCACGTTGTACAGCACAGAGGAGTCGTTGAAGTGCGGGAACTCCGCAACAAGCCGCTCAACTAAGCCGTTCCCTGAGGCCCAGCAGACAGGTGGGCAGCTATGCACGAACTCATGGAAGTGGCCGTTGTAGTCAGCGACGAGCCGATCGCCGATCTCATTCCACACCCTGGTGCGCTCTTCGAGCAATGGCATCGGGCTGCGGCCATCGAACATCCGGGCCACCTCGTCGACGGTGATGGCTCGCAGTCGCGCCCCATCCAGCAGGTTGTCGCCCGCGGCAAGCGCCTGATCGAAACGAAGAAACATAGCGTCAGCGTCCACAAGAACGCGACCGTCGTGCTCGAGCGTGAATGGGATACGCGTTTCGAAGTCGGTGAAGGCAAAGTTGATTGCCGTAGTGATGAGAGTGGTATCAATCGCTGCATCGATCAGACTGGGATCGGCGACTGGCGGTCTCACCGTGGCGAACTGCTCCCACGCCATCCACGTCGCCGTCGCCTCGAGCCCGCGCTCGGTCACCTGCACATGCTCTGTCTTGTCGACCACGCGCTGGACTGACTGAAGCACAGGCGCATTCCACGCTGCTGCGCCAAAGGTCATCATGGGAAGCACCTTATCGATCTGAGGCACGCGTCTCCTGGTGGTCTCGGTCAACATGGCATGTCATGATGCCCCCGCCCAAGGACTCGGCCCCGCGTTGCGTCGAAGTTATGGAACTTGGAGCTGGATTGTGCTCTTGAGTGTCTTAACCGGAGATCACCGACAACGGCGTCGGAGTCTGCGGGAACGGTGACACCGAGCCAACGGTCGGCCGCAGCATCGCGGGAAAGCGTGAGCGAGTCGCCACGGGGCCGATATGTCGTCGTCTAGGCACCAAGCGTGGCGCTGAGCTCGCCGGAGGCGAAGGGGACATCTCAAAGCTGCCAGCGCAGCGTGGGTCCGATAACTTCGGCACGTGATTCGCGCTGCAACAAAAAACGACGTGCCCGTCCTCATCGAGCTGATCGTCGAGCTCGCGCAGTACGAGCGATCCGTCGAATATGTCGAGATCGAAGACGAGATGCTCGAGCATGCGCTGTTCGACCCCGAGCCGAGTGCCTTTGCGAGAGTGGCGATCGCGGACGACATCGTTGTCGGCATGGCGATCTACTACCGGAGCTTTTCCACCTGGACCGGACGGCCCGGCATCTATCTCGAGGATCTTTACGTCCGGCCCTCCTACAGGGGTCTAGGGCTGGGTAAGGCGCTGCTCGCCTCGCTGGCCCGCACGACTGTCGAGGAGGGCGGGGCGCGCCTTGAGTGGTCTGTCCTCGATTGGAACAAGCCGGCGATCGCCTTTTACGAGTCGATCGGGGCTCTGGCTACCGACGACTGGACCCGGTACCGTCTCGCCGACTCGTCGCTGCGGGAATTCGCCGGCTTCGAGGATGCCCCCGGCCAGCTCCCTTAGGAGAGGTTGGTGATTGAGTGCGGCCACCGCACCATGTTCAAACATGGGATCTGAGCCGTTGAACCGCCGATCGCCCTTACCGGGTCTCGCGTTGCCAACCGGGTAGCCAGCGGCGCTGTTGGACTCAACGGTGGCTGCGATAAAGGTGTAGCTCGAGGCGTTCTTCTCCAGCAGTTTTGTCAAAGTGGCTCCGGGTGTGCTGGCATTCAGGGGCCGTCGGCGGTACCGCCTGATGTTCCGATCCCGGTGCCGCCCGGCGGCGCTTCTCCGCTGCTTGGTGTGCCCGCCTGCCGTGGCCTGCTCCGAGCCCTGGAAAGGCACCGGTGGGCCGAGATCTCCGAGCGATGCCACCGCCGGTCGGCACGGTTCCTGCAGCTTTACCGGGGCCACTCGCGGTCTTGACTCCAGGATTTCGTGTCCGAGAAGTGGGCAGGTCGCGCGCCGCCGCGACCAAAGCGGGATGCCCAGAAGGCTCTGGCGAATGTTCCCGAGGTCACCTCGAAGTCAGACCTGGCCAGCTGAGCTGTTCTCGACGAGGAGCGACGCCTCGTCCCTTTCCCGTGGCAACAATTGTCGCCGGATCTCGTTAGCCGGAGCGGCGGAGGTCGGCACTGGCTTCGTATCCAGTCTGTACGATCCGTCTGTGACGCAAGAGACCGGCGACAGGGCCGAGGTTCGCAGCTATGTGCGCGACCCCATCACGTCTTATGACGCGGTCCCGACCGAGGAGCGCCATGCTGCCCTGCGGCGGGACATCCGTCTCGTGGCCTCCCTGCTCGGGGAGGAACTTGCCCGCGCAGAGGGTGCGGACTTCTTGGACCTCGTCGGACAGATCCGCGAAATTGCCAAACTCGAGCGCTCGGAGGGTGATCGGGCTCGAAGCGGCGGGCTTGCCGAGCAACTTCCGAACATCGCGACAGGTACGGCCTTGCTCCTCGCCCGCGCCTTTGCCGCCTACTTCCAGCTCGCCAATGTCACCGAGCAGGTCCACCGGGCAGCCGAGTTGGGCCGCGACCGGCGAGCGGAGCGGACCTGGTTGCGCGAAACCCTTGACCGCGTAGCCGAGCAACGGACCGACGCCGAGAACCTCGGCCCGGCTCTTGAGCATTTGGAGTTTCGGCCCGTGTTCACCGCGCATCCGACCGAGTCGGCGCGCCGATCCGTTCTCTCCAAACTTCTCGAAGTCGCCCACCTCGTACAGGCCCTCGGCGCCGACCCCACACCGGCTGAGCAAAGACGGCTCGTCCGGCGACTTCGAGAGACGATCTTGCTGTTGTGGCAGACGAGCGAGATTCGGATCGGTCGTCTCCGTCCCGAGGACGAAGCGCAGAACATCCTTTACTACTTGTCGCAGCTTTACGACAGTGCCGTGCCCACGCTCTTGGAGGACCTCGATGATGAGCTGGCCAGGCACAACGTCGCTCTAGGGTTCTCGACCTCTACCCTTCGCTTCGGTTCGTGGGTGGGCGGAGATCGCGACGGGAATCCGTCGGTGACGCCGGCCGTCACTACCCAGGTCCTGCTCATCCAGCACGAGCTTGGGTTCCGGAAGCTTCTTGGACTCGTCGATGAGCTGATCCAGGCGCTTTCGAACTCGACGGCGATTGTCGAGATCTCGGAAGCTCTTTCAGAAAGCCTGCAGGCAGATCGCGACTCGCTCCCCGAGGTCTATGAGCGATACATGGTCCTCAACGCCGAGGAGCCTTATCGCCTGAAGTGCTCGTACATCCGCCAGCGGCTCGTCAATACTCGCTCGCGGATGGCCGCAGGCATCGCGCACGTACCTCGCGCGGATTATGAGAACGTTGAGGCGCTCATCGATGAGCTCCGCCTTGTCCGTGACTCGCTCGCAGCCAATCGGGGCGAGGCGATCGCCGAGGGGCTCGTCCGCCGTATCGGTCGCCTGGTCAGGACCTTCGGGTTCCACGTCGCCACTCTCGACGTCCGTGAGAACGCCGAAGCTCACCACAAGGTGCTGAGCGAGGTGTTCGACCGCCTTGGCGAGCTCAAAAAGCCCTACGGGGAGCTTGACCGCGCCGAGCGAAGTGCGCTGTTGAGCGGTGAGTTGAGCGGTGCGCGGCCTCTCGGCGCGTCGCGGTTCACTCTTTCGCCGATGGCGGCAACGACCTATGCGACCTTCGAGTCAGTCGCGGCCGCCCTTGACCGCTTCGGTGACGGGGTTATCGAGAGCTATGTCATCTCCATGACTGAAGGGGTTGACGATGTCTTGGCGACTGTCGTGCTGGCCCGGGAAGCAGGTCTCATAGACCCACGCCGCCGCTCGGCTCGCATAGGCATCGTGCCGCTGTTTGAGCGGGTGGCCGAGCTGCGCGCCTCTGGAGGTGTGCTCGACGAGCTTCTGTCCGACCCGAGCTATCGGGCGGTCGTAAAGGCGCGAGGAGACGTCCAAGAGGTGATGCTCGGCTACTCCGATTCGAACAAGGACGCCGGCATAACCACCTCGCAGTGGGAGATCTACAAGGCACAGGGCGCGCTCCGCGATGTCGCACATCGCCACGGCATTGCCCTTCGGCTCTTCCACGGACGCGGAGGCACGGTCGGCCGAGGTGGGGGCCCGTCCGCCGAAGCGATCCTCGCCCAGCCCGAAGGTACGGTCGGCGCCTTTTTGAAGCTCACCGAGCAAGGAGAGGTCATCTCCGACAAGTACAACCTCGCCGAGCTGGCTCGGGAGAACCTCGAGGCAAGTCTCGCCGCGGTCATCGAGTCGAGCCTTGTGCGCCGAGCCTCACAGCACCTCGGGGCTGGTTCCGAACGCTGGTTTGCGCCGATGGAGGAGGTCTCCTCGTGTGCCGAGGCTGCTTATCGAAAGCTGCTTGGCAACTCGGGCCTCTCGCAATACTTCATGTCCTCGACGCCCGTCGCCGAACTGAGCGACCTGAACCTCGGCTCACGTCCCGCGTACCGCCCCGAGTCGGGTACCGATCTCGTGGCGCTCCGGGCGATTCCCTGGGTCTTTGGATGGACTCAGTCGCGCCAGATAATCCCTGGGTGGTTCGGCGTCGGGTCCGGCCTCGCTTCAGCGCGTGATCATGGCGCGGGACCTGCCCTCGAAGATATGTACGCCGAATGGCCCTTTTTTAGGACCTTTATCGGCAACGTCGAGATGACTCTCGCGAAGACAGACATGGACATAGCCAGGATGTACGTGCACTCGCTCGTCGAACCAGGGCTGCACCCCATTCTCCAGGAGATCGCCGAGGAACATGATCGCACCGTCACCGAGGTCCTCAAGCTGACGGGCGAACGAAGTTTGATCGCCGCGAGGCCACTTTTGCAGCGGACACTCGCGGTGCGTGCGGACTATCTCCGCCCGGTGCACTACCTACAGGTCGAACTGCTCGGGAGGCATCGGTCCGGCGCCGGTGAACCCGAGTTACGTCGCGCCCTGCTGATTACGGTCAACGCTGTCGCCGCCGGGCTTCGCAACACCGGCTAAACGCTTCCGGGCGGCGCTTGTAGCGATCGGCGCGTCAACCACACGAGTCCGGTGCACAGGACTGCCTCTTTTACGGATCGACCCCCAGTTGCATCCTTGACCCCTTCGACGAGTGACCACGACCCGATTGTGCCGGTTTCGTGCGTAGCTTCGAGTTGGAAGTTCTCGTTGGCATGGAGGGGTAATACCAAGAGAGGGGAATAGAGATGAGCGCTCGCAAAGTACGGACGAGCCGCGTTGGGCTGGTGGCGGCATCAGTGGCGGCATTCTTGTTCGGAGCTGGCTTCGTGGGGGTTGTTCAGATCGCGGCAGCGAGCGGCTCGAACACCACCTATCGGGCTTGCCTATCGCCGAGAGGTGCCCTGTCGAGGGTCGGGACCAACGTACCGGCCTGTCCAGCCGGATCTAGGACAATCTCGTGGAGCTCGACAGGCCCGCAGGGACCGCGCGGCATGCGTGGTCTTCAAGGTGCACAGGGCCTCCGCGGGGCCACGGGTCCGGCTGGGGCCGCGGGAGCAAAAGGGCCCGCCGGAACCGCCTACAGCTGCTCGGCGAGCCCCTATCCCGGGATCGACCTCGCAGATTGCACTTTCACGGGTGCCGAGCTTGCGGGGAGTTCCCTGGACGGAGCCAATCTGACCGCTGCGGTATGAAGCAAGGCCGATCTGACCGGCGCCTCGCTTATTGGTGTCAACCTGAGCGGGGCCAACCTGACCGGTGCCAGCCCTGGCACAGCGGCCCTCAATTGGAGCGACCTATCCGGAGCCAACCTTTCCGGTGCCTACCTCGGGGGAGCGCACCTAGGCGGAGCGGATCTCACGGGTGACACCTGGTCGAACACGACTTGTCCCGATGGCACCAACAGCGACAGCGATGGCGATACTTGCGCCAACATCCTCGGTTAAGGGTTGTGTCACGTGCTGGCCTCATCGAGAGCCGGCCGGATTGATGACGGGATTGCCCGGTCATAGGAATACGACACCGTTTGATCAGCTCGATCATGGCCTGAGAAACTGAACGCGTCGAGAGCACTTCGACTCGGCCGATCTACACCTCTTGGCTAGACGCGATCCCGCTGTAGAACGACACGCAAGAGCGTTGCTCTAATTGAGGGCTCTTCCGGGATTTCAGTGGGTAACCCAGGTCAAGAGGTAGCAGGGTAAAGCTGGAGACCGCCGAGATGGAACCAGATCGCGGTCTTGAAGTTCTTGCGGTTGCGGTAGCCGCGCGCTGCG
>Ga0302320_10027681_pt1 | contig 10911 bp, 10 predicted proteins | sample Bog_T0_3_FD_202130 | JGI IMG/M metagenome (GOLD analysis project Ga0302320, IMG submission 202130) | Peat permafrost microbial communities from Stordalen Mire near Abisko, Sweden - Bog_T0_3 | ecosystem: Environmental > Terrestrial > Soil > Wetlands > Peat | place: Sweden: Abisko, Stordalen Mire... | reverse complement strand
CGAAAATGCCGAGCGCTTCCGTCACCGCGAAGCCGAAAATCAAACGGCCGAACTGGCCTTCGACGGCCGACGGGTTGCGCAACGCGCCGTTGAGGAACTGGCCGAACAGCGTGCCGACGCCGATGCCCGCGGCGCCGGTTCCGATCGCGGCGAGGCCAGCGCCGATATACTTGGCGGCGATGGCGAGTTCGTGGGGTTCCATTCGTGACTCCTGAGTTGATAGCTTTGAGTTGGGGGTAGGGAACGGCCGATCAGTGGCCGGGATGCAGCGCGTCGTTGAGATACATGCAGGTCAACATGGTGAAGACGTAGGCCTGCAGGAAAGCGACGAGCAATTCGAGGGCGTAGAGGCCGATCGTCATGGCGAACGGCAGGATCGCCACCGCTTTGACCAAGGTGCCGGCGCCCAGCAACATGACGACGAAACCCCCGAACACGTTCAACGTGATGTGTCCGGCCAGCATGTTGGCGAACAGACGCACGGAATGGCTGAGCGGCCGCGAGATGAACGAGATGATCTCGATCGCCACGACGAGCGGCAGAATGTAGATCGGCACGCCCGACGGCACGAACAGCTTGAAGAAATGCAGCCCGTTTTCCTTGATGCCGATGACGATGACGGTGAAGAACACCAGCAACGCCAACGCCGCGGTCACGATGATGTGGCTCGTGACGGTGAAGGAATAGGGAACGAGGCCGACCAGATTGCAGACCAGGATGAACATGAAGAGGCAGAACACGAGCGGGAAGAACCGCATGCCCGACTCGCCCGCCGCCGACCGGACCATGCCCGCGACGAATTCATACGACATTTCCGCGAGCGCCTGCATACGGCCCGGCACGCCGGTGGTGCCCTTGGCGCCGACCGACATCAGCCAGATTGTGGCCAGGACGGCGATGACCATGTAGATCGTGGAATTAGTGATGGAGAAATCGTGCCCGCCGACGGTGATAGACAACACGCGCGACAGAGAGAATTGTTCGATCGGATTGATCGCCGGTCCCGTTTCAGCCGCCACGTCTCGTCCTCATCCCAGCCGCCCCCGTTCCGGGGCCCGCGCGGCACGTCTTTATCCTCGGCTTTCGCGCCAGACAAGCGCCAATTGCGATCCTAGCCCGCGCCTTTAGGAGAAGTGGCGCGGATGACGTTCCAAACGCCCGCGACGACGCCGAGCAAAAAGAACAGGATGGTGAACGCGGGCTTGGTGCGCAGCAGCCAGTCGAGCCCCCAGCCGAAGGCGCCGCCGACGATGATCGCGGCGACGAACTCGCTGCCCGCGCGCAGACCCATCGACATCGCGGACGCCGTGCTGTCCGGTCCGCGCGGGCCGTTCGGGCCCGGCGCCGTCGGCGGCGGCCGCCGCGATTTGATGGCGTCCGTGAGTTTGTCCATGCGGGCGCGCAGCTCCGCGTCGTCGTCAGGGGGGGTGTGTTCCGAAGCCATGGCTGTCCTCCGCTCGACCCGTCGCCGAGGAAGGCGAAAGCGCTCGCGGAATTCTTCCGACGTGTCAAATCGCGCGTTTGCCCGCGCTTGACCCTCGCCGGCCGGTCGGGCAAGGCAAGGGCGTTCCCAACGAGGCTTGCCGATGTCCGCGCCGGAAATCACCGCTCCGAAAAGCCCGCCGTTCGCGGGGCTGGTCACCGCTTTGCGCAAGCGCCCTCGCTTGTTCATCGCCGCCGCCGTCACGATCGTCGCCTACTTTCTGACGCCCTCCGACTTTCGCGAGGCGACGCGCGCGCTCGTCGCCTGGAACGTCGGCTGCTGGGGCTTCCTCATTTCGATCGTGGTGATGATGATGCGTTCGCCGCGCGGGGGCATTCGCGCGCACGCCGCCGAGGAGGATGAAAAGCCCTGGGTGCTGTTGCTCATCGCGGTCGTCGCGGGCGTCGCCGCGGTCGCGGCGATCGTTTGGGAATTGGGGCCGGTGAAGGACATGGTCGGCGCGCGCAAGGGCGAGCATCTGGCGCTGGTCGGCTTGACCATTCTCAGCGCCTGGACGTTCATCCACATCATGTTCGCGCTTCATTACGCCGGGGAATATTATGGCGAGACGTCGCGCGCCGACGGCCTGCCGGGCGTGCGCGGCGGGCTCAATTTTCCCGGCGAGACCGAACCCGGCTGGGATGAATTCGTGTATCAGGCGTTCGTGATCGGCTGCGCCTGCGCGACCGCCGACGTCAACGCGACCACCTCCTCGATGCGCGGCGTCTGCCTCGCGCAGGGCATCGTCGCGTTTTTCTTCAACACGATCATCCTCGCGCTCACGATCAACATCGGCGCCGGCTTCATCTGAGCTGACGCGACACTCTTGGAAAACGCCATGTCCTCGACCCCTCTCGTCACCGCCGCCAGTCCGCGCGGCTTCGTCGATCGCGACGCCAAGGATATCGCCGCCGCCGACGCGATGATGGCGAAGATCCGAAGCGTCTACGCGCTCTACGGCTTCGAGGCGGTGGAGACCCCGTTCGTCGAATACACCGGGGCGCTCGGCAAGTTCCTGCCCGATCAGGACCGGCCGAACGAAGGCGTGTTTTCGTTCAAGGACGACGACGAGCAATGGCTTTCGCTGCGCTACGATCTCACCGCGCCGCTCGCGCGCTATGTCGCCGAGCATTTCGAGAAACTGCCCAAGCCCTATCGCTCCTATCGCGCCGGCTGGGTGTTCCGCAACGAAAAGCCGGGTCCGGGCCGCTTTCGCCAGTTCATGCAATTCGACGCCGACACGGTCGGCTCGGCTTCGCCCGCGGCTGACGCCGAAATCTGCATGATGGCGGCCGATTGCCTGGAGGCGCTGGGCGTCGAGCGCGGCGATTACGTCGTCAAGGTCAACAACCGCAAGGTGCTCGACGGCGTGATGGAGGCAATCGGCCTCGGCGGCGTCGAGAACGGCGGGCGGCGGCTGACCGTGCTGCGCGCAATCGACAAGCTCGATCGGCTCGGGCCGGAGGGCGTGCGCTACCTGCTGGGCGCGGGGCGCAAGGACGAAAGCGGCGACTTCACCAAGGGGGCGGGCCTGGAGCCCGAGGCGATCGCGCGCGTGCTCGCCTACACGGAAGCGCGAGCGGGCGACAATGCGTCCACGCTGGACGCGCTGGGCGCGGCGGTCGCGGGTTCGGCGGCCGGCGAGGCCGGCGTCGCGGAATTGCGCGAGATCGCCGCGCTGGCGAAGGCGGGCGGCTATGGCGAGGATCGCGTGCTCATCGACCCCTCCGTCGTGCGCGGCCTCGAATACTATACCGGCCCGGTCTTCGAGGCGGAACTGACCTTCGAGGTCAAGGACGAGGCGGGGAGGCCGGTGCGCTTCGGGTCGGTGGGCGGCGGCGGGCGTTATGACGGCCTCGTCGCGCGCTTCCGCGCCGATCCAGTCCCCGCGACCGGCTTTTCCATCGGCGTCTCGCGCTTGCTCGCGGCGCTCCGGGCGATGAACAGCCCGATCGTCGCCGATTCGGTGAAGCCGGGGCCCGTGGTCGTGTTGGTGCTCGACCGCGACCATATGGCCGATTATCAGCGCATCGTCGCCGAGCTACGCGGCGCCGGCATAGCGTCGGAGCTCTACCTCGGTTCGTCCGGCATGAACGCGCAGCTCAAATACGCGGACAAGCGCGGCGCGCTCTGCGCGGTGATCCAAGGCTCGAACGAGCGCGACGCCGAGGGCGGCCCGCGCGTCGTGATCCGTGACCTCGCGCTCGGCGCGGAACTGGCGAAGGCGAGCAAGGACCGCTCGGATTACCTCGAAATGCGTCAGCGCGCGCAGATCGCCGCGCCGCAGGCGGAACTGGTCGAGCGCGTCCGCGAAGTGCTGGCCAGAGGCGGCGCGCGGTTGCTCGCGCCCTTATAGGCAGGGTCGAACGGCCGGTGGCGGGCGGACAGCCAAAGTTTTTGGATACGCCTTGCCAACGTCTTATTCGATCACCTCGTCGGCTCGCGCGAGCAACAAATTTGGGATCGCGAGACCCAACGCGGTCGCTGTTTTGACATTCAACACAAGCTCGAAACGATCGGGACGCTCGGCGGCCAGATCGGCAGGATGCGCTCCCTTTAAGACCTTTCCGACCAGAGCGCCGGCTTTGCGATAGAGCGCATCCAGATCCGGTCCATAAGCCATCAATCCGCCGGACCGCGCGAAATTCGCGAATAAGGAAATCGCTGGCAAGCGATATTGAAGCGTCAACTCGGCCATCTGTTTCGAGAATACCGACATGATCGGTGATGACAGCAATAGCAAGGCGTCCGGGTGGCGCCCGCTGGCGGCCTCGAAAACGGCGCCGAGGTCGCCTGCCGCCTCGACCTGGAGCACCTCGATAGCGACATTGATGCGCTTAGCCGCTGCGGCGACGGCTGTGGTCTGAACCGTCGCCGTGCTTGGATCCCATAAAACGACCAGCTTCGCCAGACCTGGAACAGCTTCTTTCAAGAGCTGAAGCCAGACCGTGCTGAAGTTCGGAAAGTCGAGGAAGACGCCGGTGACGTTGCCGCCGGGACGGGCGAGACTCGCCAGAAGGCCGCTTTCAACCGGATCGCTCTCGAGATCGAACGTCACGATCGGAATGGTGGACGTGACGGCGCGGGCGGCGCGAACCGTTTGCGGACCTAGGGGGACGAGCACATCGATCCCGCTGGCGATGAGGTCGGCGACCATCGGCGCGAGCCGGGCTGGGTCGCCGCCCGTGGCGCGCGTGATGAGAATCGCCTGACCCGGCGTGTCGAAACCCACGCTGCGCAACCCTTCCAACAAAAGAGCGTTTCGCCCGACCGCGACGGCTTCCGGTCCGGGAAATAGAAAGCCGATCCGCGGCGGCCGCTCCGGCTGTTGCGCCCGCGCCGCGAGAGGCCACGACGCCGCCGCGCCCAAGAAGGTGATGAACTCCCTCCTCCTCATTGGATCACCCCATCCGCGCCAACTAAGCGGTAGAAGGCAACTTCGTTCGGGCGCACGATCGACGCCAATATCGTAGCACAACTACGACCGATTCCGAGTCGTGGTTTCACGGCTCGATTTCGTTCCGCTCTCCTCGTCCAGTAAAACCGTTCCGCCGAGATTAGTCGCCTTCTACAACAGGATGTTGCCCCGACGCGCGCCCAAGCCGACCTGTGGCGTAAGTCACAGCGGCCGAGCCGAGCGCCATTTAACGCTGGTTGGCGCGCCCGCGACGATTGACTTGACATCAACGTGGCTGACGACTCTAGCTTCAGCCTCGGACGCGCCGCGACGCTCAGGCGCCGCGGGTATTTCCACTTCCCACGCGCATTGGAGAAGAGAAATGTCGCATTTACCGAACATTGTTGGCTTCGCCGTTCTTGTCGCCGGCGCTTTCGCGATCGGGCCCGCCAGTTCCGCGGACGCGAATAGGTCGAAGTCGATTTGTCAGAGCGTCGATGAAAGCCCCGCCCAACCGATCGGCGACCGCGAAGGCCACATGATGGCGATCTACAACGTCACTTGCCGCGTGGTCGAAGGCCAACCGGTCGGCGGCGAATCCAGCGGCAAGGTGATTATCGAATGGGACAAGACCCATGCCGCTCTGATTGCCGGGGGCGGCGTCATGCGAAGCCCGGGCTCGATAGCCGTATTTCAGAACATCGAAGAGAATGGCGACGTGACAATCGCCGACGGCAAGGTCGCCGGCTACGCCTCTTCAGGGCGGGGCAAGGTCATATGGGCGGCAGGGGCGGCCGCGTCCGCGGTCGGCAAGTCCTATTCCTATACGACGAAATCCACGGGACCGGGGGAGTCCGTCGTCGAGACCGTGGGCGATTGAAGCGCGGGGATAGGCGCGGGAGTTGTAGGCGCGGCCGCTGGCCGCGCCCGAGGACGCACTCAACGAGCGCGTCTACCTGGAATTCAACTGCTGCCGATCAAAATGCCCACCGCGAGCACCAACCCGCCGCCCAGCATCACCTTCGCGATCGCCGAGAGCGGCGGGGTGTCCATGAAGCGCCACTGAATCCAGGCGATGGCGGCGAGTTCGAACACGACGACGACGCAGGCGACGATCGTCGCCGTCACGAAGTTGGGAATGAGATAGGGCAGGGTGTGGCCGATGCCGCCCGCCACCGTCATCAGGCCGCAGACCAGCCCGCGCAGCAGCGGCGTGCCGCGCCCCGACAATTTGCCGTCGTCGGCGAGCGCCTCGGCGAAGCCCATCGAAATGCCGGCGCCGATCGAGGCGGCCATGCCGACCAGGAACGCGTTCCAGGGAATTTGCGTCGCGAAGGCCGCGGCAAAGACGGGCGCGAGGGTCGAGACCGAGCCGTCCATCAGGCCGACGAGGCCGGGCTGGATGATCTGCAGGATGAAGCGCCGGCGCGCGTTCTCGTCCTCGTCGTGCTTGGCTTCGCTGGTGAGGTGCTCGCTCTCCAACGCCGCCGCGTCGCGGCCGTGCTGTTCTTCGGCCGCCGCGAGATCGCCGAGCAGTTTGCGAATTTTCGCGTCCGTGGTCCGCTCGATCGCCAGCCGATAGAATCGCGCCGCGTCCTCTTCCATCTCGCGCGCCTGCCCGCGGATGCGGTCGACCGAAAGCGGCTTGATGTGCCAGACCGGGCGGCGCTGGATGTAGCCGCGAATGTCCTGCCGCCGCACGAGCGGAATGTGATCGCCGAACTTGCGGACATAGCTGTCGATCAAGCGGCGGCGATGGCCGTTTTCCTCGTCCGCCATTTCCTCGAATACCTTGGCGCTCGCGGGATATTCCTCGCGCAGGGCGTTGGCGTAGTCGGAATAGATGCGGCCGTCCTCTTCTTCATTGGCGATGGCCAACGCGAGCAATTCGCTTTCGGACAGATCGGTGAATTTCCGCATGCGTCGCTATCCTCGGCTTCGTCAGCCTCACGAAAACAAAAACGCCAGCGCGGGCGGGGCGGTGGCGTTGGCTGTTGTTGTTTAGAATGGTTCTAAATAGGCCGCGACGGCGCCCATGACAAGTCGCCGCGGGCGCTTGCCTCCGGGGGGCGAAAGCTCTACGGCGTCAATGCCCTTTAGCTATGTGCCAAGTTCGTGACGGATTATCTCAGCCTCGATAAATTCAACCGCGTCGTCGTCAAGGTCGGCTCGTCGCTGCTGGTCGATCGCGCGCGCGGCGCCCTCAAGCAGGATTGGCTCGACGCCCTCGTCGCCGACATCGCGGCGCTGCACAATCGCGGCGCCGACGTGCTGGTGGTTTCCTCCGGCGCGATCGCGCTCGGGCGCACCATCGCCGGCCTGCCCAAGGGCGCTTTGAAGCTAGAGGACAGCCAGGCCGCCGCCGCGATCGGCCAGATCGCGCTCGCCCGCGCCTGGGCCGAGGCGCTGCACGGCCACGGCATCGTCGCCGGGCAGGTGCTGCTGACCCTGCACGACACCGAGGAGCGCCGCCGCTACCTCAACGCGCGCGAGACGCTGTCGCGGCTTTCGGCGATGCGCGCGATCCCGATCATCAACGAGAACGACACGGTCGCCACCAGCGAAATCCGCTACGGCGACAACGACCGCCTCGCCGCGCGCGTCGCGACCATGGCGAGCGCCGATCTGCTCATTCTGCTCTCCGACATCGCGGGACTCTACACCGCGCCGCCGAAGGACGACCCCGCCGCCACGCTGATTCCGGTCGTCGAACGCGTGACGCCCGAGATCGAGGCGATGGCGGGCGGCGCGGCGTCGGAGCTTTCGCGCGGCGGCATGCGCACCAAGATCGAGGCGGCGCGCATCGCCACCTCGGCCGGCACGCATATGGTGATCGCGGACGGGCGCGTCGCGCATCCGATCGCGCGCATCGGCGCGGGCGGCCCCTGCACGTGGTTCCTGACGCCGTCCAACCCGCTGGCGGCGCGAAAGGTCTGGATCGGCGGTTCGCTGGAATTGAAGGGCGCCATCGTGATCGACGCCGGCGCGGCGCGCGCTCTGGCCAGCGGCAAGAGCCTGCTGCCCGCCGGGGTGACTCGTATCGAGGGCGGCTTCGCGCGCGGCGATTGCGTGGCGATCCGCGACGAGATGGGCGCGGAGATCGGCCGTGGGCTGATCGCCTATGACGCGCTGCACGCGGAGCGGATACGCGGCCGCAACTCCCGCGACATCGCACAGATTTTGGGGACGCCGGGGCGGGCCGAGATGATCCACCGGGACGATATGGCGCTGGGGGGAAGGTAGAGCTCCCGTTTCGTTTATTTCGAATATGTGCTAAATGGTTCTCCACCAAAGGAGAGAGCGCCATGCGCCGCCATTCCACCGACCCGACTATTCCGACGGCGCAAGACGCTCTGCTTGCCGAGTCGACGCGCGCCGCGCTCGCCGCCGGTCGTGACCTGACGACGCGGCAATTGCCGCCGTTCGTCACGCGGTTGCTCATGGATATCCTTAGAGAGACGGCTGCGGGTCGTGCGGTCACGTTGGTTCCCTCGGAGGCCGAGGTCACCACACAGGAGGCGGCCGACATCTTGAACGTGTCACGACCTTTTCTGGTCGGCCTCGCCGACAGCGGGGTCCTAAACGTCCGCAAAGTGGGCACGCACCGGCGTTTGTTGTTGGCCGACGTACTTGCCTACAAAGCCCACCAATTCGCGGAGCGCGAAAAAGCGCTGGATGAAATGCTCTCGACCGATCAGGAATTGGGCCTGTTGTGAACTTGTCAGCGGCCGTAGTCGCGTTTCTCGACGCCAATGTCCTGTATCCCGTGCTGCTTCGCGATGTCCTACTACGACTCGCGTCGCATGGCGTCTTTCGAGCGCGTTGGTCGGGCAGGGTTCACGATGAGTGGATGACCGCGCTCTCTCGTGATCGTCCCGACATTCCGTTCGAGCGATTGGCGCGCACGCGACGGTTGATGGATGAACATTTTCAGGACGCGCTCGTCTCGGGATATGAAGATCGAATTGGATCGCTTGCGTTGCCGGACCCGAATGATCGCCATGTGCTCGCCGCCGCGATACATTGTGGAGCGAAATTTATCGTGACCAGCAACCTTCGCGATTTTCCTGAAGCGACGTTGCTCGAGCACGGCGTTCGGGCCGAGCACCCCGACGCCTTTTTGCTCGGTCGCGTAGAGGTCGACGAAAACGCCGTCGTTGCCGCGCTCCGACGACTCCGACTTTCGCTGCACAATCCCGCGATGACCCCGCATGAACTCCTGACGCTGATGGAAAACAGACGCCTCGGCGCCAGTGCGAATGCGCTGCGCTGCGCGACGCCACCGACAGACTGTAAATCGCTTCACCCGCTGTTCCGCAACCCCGCCGAAATCCCGTTGATCGTCAACTGAATGCCCGTCAGCACCTTCTCGCTCGCCGCGTGCGCGCGGTGCAGCTTCAGCAATTCGACCTGCACGTGGTTGAGCGGGTCGAGATAGGGGAAGCGGTTGCGGATCGAGCGCAGCAGCAGCGGGTTGTGCTCCAAGAGATGCGTCTGCTCCATGATCGCGTTGAGCGCGTCGACCGATTCCTGCCATTCCTGCTTGATGCGCGAGAAGATCGCCTCGCGCAGCGCGACGTCGGGCACGAGTTGCGAATAGCGCGAGGCGATGGCGAGGCTGGACTTCGACAGCACCATGTCCATGTTGCTGAGCAGCGTGCGGAAGAAAGGCCAATGCTTGTACAACGCGCGCAGATGCTCGAGCCCATGCTTCGGATCGTTTTCGATGAACGCCTTCACCGCCGAACCGAAGCCGTACCAGCCCGGCAGCATCAGGCGGCATTGCGCCCAGGAGAACACCCACGGAATGGCGCGCAAGTCCTCGATCGCCTGCGTCTTCTTGCGCGAGGCGGGGCGTGAGCCGATGTTGAGGGTGGCGATTTCGGTGATGACGGTCGAATTCCAGAAATAGCTGACGAAGCCGTCGGTCTCGTAGACGAGGCCACGATAGGCCTTGTAGGCGGTCGTCGAGAGCGTCTCCATCGTCTCGAGATAGGCCGCATCCGGCGCCGCGACCTGCTCCTGCAGCAGGCTCGCCTCCAGCGTCGCCGAAGCCAGCGTCTCCAGATTGCGTCGGCCGACCTCGCCGTTGGAATATTTGCTCGAAATGATTTCGCCCTGTTCGGTGATGCGGATCTGCCCCTGCACCGCGCCGCCGGGCTGCGCCAGAATCGCGTCGTAGCTCGGGCCGCCGCCGCGCCCGACCGAGCCGCCGCGACCATGAAACAAACGGATGCGCACGCCGTGGCGCTTGAACACCTCGACCAGCCCGATCTCGGCCTTGTAGAGCTCCCAACCCGACGTGACGAAGCCGCCGTCCTTGTTAGAATCCGAATAGCCGAGCATCACTTCCTGCTCGCCGCCCATCGCATCGACCATGCGGCGATATTCCGGCAGCGCGAGCAGGCGGTCCATCACGGCGACGCAAGCGCGCAAATCCTCGATGGTTTCGAACAACGGTGCCATATTGATCTGGGCGCGCCCGTCGGCGCCGACGAGGCCGACCTCTTTCAGCAGCAGCGCCAGCTCCAACATGTCGGAGACGCCCTGACACTTCGAGATGATGCTGGTGCGGATCGCGCCGGCGCCATAGGTCTTCCGGATCGAGGCGGCCGTGCGGAACAGCGCGAGTTCGCCGGTCGTCTGCTCGCTGTAGCTGAAGAACGGCGAGACCAGCGGACGCGGCGAGCGCAACTCCTTCAAAAGAATCGCGATGCGGCCTTCTTCGTCGTGGCTGAGATAATCCGTGCCCGGTTCGGCGGCGGCGAGCAGTTCGTGCACCGTGCGCTCGTGCACGTCCGAGTTCTGCCTGAGGTCGAGCGGCGCCAGATGGAAGCCGAACACATCGACGGCGCGTATGAGGCCGCGCAGGCGACCTCGCGCGAGAATCGCGCCGCCGTTGCTTTCCAGAGATTGCGAGATGATGTCGAGATCGGCGGCGAATTCCTCGACGTTGGCGTAGCCCTTGGCGTCGGTCAGCGGTTGCCGTAACGCCACGAGGTGGTCGAGTTCGGCGGCGGTCTTGGCGAGC
>Ga0302320_10027680_pt1 | contig 10911 bp, 10 predicted proteins | sample Bog_T0_3_FD_202130 | JGI IMG/M metagenome (GOLD analysis project Ga0302320, IMG submission 202130) | Peat permafrost microbial communities from Stordalen Mire near Abisko, Sweden - Bog_T0_3 | ecosystem: Environmental > Terrestrial > Soil > Wetlands > Peat | place: Sweden: Abisko, Stordalen Mire... | reverse complement strand
AGGCCATCGGCGTATCGCCGTAGTGCGGACAGGCGTCCCAGTAGGCATGGAGCGCGCCATGCCGACGAACCAGGATCACCTTCGTCCGTGATCCCGGTTGCGACGGGAAGGCGCGCGCCTCGCCCTCGGCGATCTCCTCCGATCGGCAAAGAAAGGCGCCCGTCGTCACGATCAAAGCCGTCAATGCCCCGGCTTGCCGCCGCCCGGCGGCGGTCCGCCGGGAGCCCATTTCTCGCGGTGCTCGAACAGGAACGCCTGCGACGCCTCGGGGCTCATCGGCGTCTCCCGCGGCGCCCATTCGTCGTCATGCAGGTCCATGTCGGCGTCGTATTCGACATGGCAGCCGAGCGGGCTGTTGAAATACCAGAACCAATTGGAGCCGTATTTGTGCCGCCCCGGACCCCAGAACGATTGATAGCCCGCTTTGACGAAGCGCGTGCCGGCGAGCATCAACTCGGTCGGGCCGCCCATATGAAAGGCGAAATGCTCGCAGCCTTTCATGAACGGCGGCGTCTGGATGAAGAACAGTGTGTGATGGTCCTGCGTGCCGGCCGGACGCAGAAAGGGCCCCGCGTTCAGCAACCGGTCCGTGACCTTGAAGCCGAGGCGCTTGACATAGAACGCCTCCGCCGCCGCGATGTCGGGTACGAAACACACGACATGCGAGAGCGTGCGCGGCTTGGCGGGCATGTCCTCGGAGACGCCGATCTGGTTGACGCCGCGCTGCGGCGGCGCGCCCGGCGCGTTGACGCGCTCGCCCGGCAGGTCGAGCGGGCGACGGACAGTGACCTGGAATTTCAGCGGAATGCCGTGGTCGTCGAGCGCCTCGACGGCGCCGCCCTCCAGGCGTCGAATCTCCCGATCGCGCGCGAGTTCGCCGGCGATCTCGCCCAACGTCGCCGTATCGGCGACGCCGTAGACGATCTGGCGCAGCATGTTGCCGGTCTCCATCGCGGCGGGCAGTCGCGGATCGCCGCGGTGGCGGATGATGATCGCCGTGCCGTCCAGCGCCTCGAAGCGACCGTCGCCGACGGACTCGAGCCCGTAAGCGATGAGATATTCGCCGCAAGCGCCGATGTCGTCGACGCCGAAGACGAGCGCGTCAGGGCCGATGATATTCATGGTGGATTCCCGTCGTTCACGATTTTGGGGAGGGAGTGACAGCGGTCCGGCCGCCCAGCGTCTCGGCGACCCAGTCGGCGATATAGGCGCCGGCGTTGGCGGAATTGTCGAAGCTGGAATGCTGGCTGCCGCCCTCGCGATCGGTGAAGATCTTCAATTCGCGCTTCGGGCTGTTGACCAACTGTTCATAGGTGCGATGCGCCCATGCCAGCGGGATCTGGGAATCCTTCTCGCCGTGCGTGACGAGGAACGGAACCTTGATCCGGTCGAGAACGCCGTCGAGATGGACGTTCTCGGCGATGCGCATGAAGTCGTCCATGTCGCGGGCGCCCCAGACCCAGCGCACATGCTCCCAGTAATGCGGCACCGGGAAATTTCCCTCGCGTTGCAACCGCTTCTTCTGAACGTCGCGCCAGTCGTGATTGGCGCCCCAGACGACGCCGCAGGCGAAGCGCGGCTCGAAGGCGACCGCGCGCGGGCAATAGTAGCCCCCCAGCGAAACCCCCTCCATGCCGATGCGCTTGGCGTCGACATCGTCGCGCGTCTCCAACCAATCGACGACGCGGCTGGCCCAGACTTCGGAATTGTACACGGCGGCAAGCCCCTGCAACCGCAGCGCCTCGCCCGTGCCGGGTTGATCGACGACCAGCGACGAAACGCCTCGCTGCGCAAGCCAATGCGGCAACCCGACGCGGTATTTCATCTCCTTGGTGGAATCGAGCCCATTGACTTGCACCAGCAACGGCGCGCGGCCGCTCACGCCCTCGGCCCGGACATAGAGCGCGGCCAGATGGCTGTCGCCATAGGGGATTTCGACCCGCTCGACGTTCTCGCCCGCCAAGAGGATGCCTCGCGCGAAGACGTCGAGAAATCTACGGTAGAGCGCCGCGCGGCCCGGCGCGCCGTGCGCCTGCAAGCGCTCGGCGGTGAGGTAATAAGTGGCGGCGCGGCCGTATTTGTCGCCCGCCGAGATCATCCGCCCGCGCGCCTCGTCCTCTTCGGCGAGCGCGCAAAGCTTGTCCGCCATATCGGACCAGCTTTGGCGGAAAGCGGCGACGCCGGCCGCGTCGGGCTGCTTGGCCGCCTCTTGCAGCGGACCGCACATCGCCTCGATTTCGCCGATCCGCGCGCCCATCTCGATCGAGAGATCGACGGCGAGATTCCAGGGATAATTGGTCGGAAAATACTTGAACATATCGCTATACCGAGCGACGGCGGCCGCTCGCGCGGCTCGATTGGCGATTGACAGCTATGCTGGCGTTCCGACCCATGGCGTTCTCCCTTGCAGCTCCTTTAGCGCCGATTTTCTTCTCATGAAAATGGATTGTTGAAATTGTTTGCATTGATTCTGTAAATGTAACAGAAGTCGAAATTTCCGTGTTTTCGGATACATTCCATGCGGTTCAACAAGCTCGATCTCAACCTGTTGGTGGCGCTCGACCATCTGCTGCATCTGCGCAGCGTCAGTGGCGCGGCCGAGCGGATGAACATGACGCAGTCGGCGATGAGCAACGCGCTGCTTCGCCTTCGCGATTATTTCGACGACCCATTGCTGGTGAAGATCGGCCGGCGGATGGAGTTGACCCCTCGCGCGGATTCGCTCAAGGACCCCGTGCGCGACGTGCTGGTGCGGGTCGAGTGGACGATCGCCGCGACTTCGCAATTCGATCCGGCCCGCTCGGAACGCCAGTTCAACATTCTCCTGTCCGATTACACCCTGGCGACTTTGATCCCTTCCGTCCTGGCGAAATGCGCCGAGGTTTCGGGCTCCGTCAGGTTCAATTTCCTGCATCAAGTCGAATCGCCGGAGCGCTTGCTGGATCGCGGCGACGTCGATCTGCTGATTATTCCGAATGAGTTCTGTTCCAAGCGGCATCCGTCGGAAGTCATCCTGGAAGAAGAGTTCCGAGGGATCGTGTGGAGCGAGGGCAAACTCGCGCGCCGACGCCTGACACGCCAGGATTTTCGGGAAGCCTCGCACGTCGTGATGCAGCCTCCGGGGGGCGCGCAGTCGCTCGAAACCGTGTTCTTCAAGCGTCACGAGGTCGTCAGGCGCACCGACGTCACCACCTATGGCTTCACCACGATCCCACAACTGATCGTGGGAACCGATCGCATCGCGACGATCCACGGCCGCCTCGCGCGCCAGGCGCAGCGAACGTTGCCCATCGAAATCATTGAACTGCCGTTCCGTTTGCCGAAGATGAAACAGGCCGTGCAGTGGCACAAATACCGCTCACAGGATCCCGGCCTGATCTGGCTGCGCGACCTCATTCGAGAGGCCGCGAGGCAAGATGTCTAACCCGCCGAAGTCGATGACCTCCGCGCTTCCGCAATGCGTCGATGTCTCGAGATTTCAATCGTCAGGTTTCCCCACGAAGAACGCGAGCGCTTGCGCGTGCTCCGCGTCCTCTTTCGTGTTGACGTTGAAGAAGGGATCAAAGGGCGCCACGGGCCATTCGGCATGGGCGACTTCATATCGCGCGGCGAACGCGCCGACCTTGCGCAGATCCTCGTCATACAGCGCGCGCCGCAGCGCATCGACGAGGCCCACCGGCCAAAGCGCGGCCAGATGATGTTCGCGGCCGCCCGACGTCGCCACGGCGATGTCGGCGCCGCGGGCCCGCGCCTCGTGCAGCCTCGCGACCAGATCGCGCGGCGCGAACGGCGTGTCGGCGGGCAAGGTCGCGACATGCGTGACGCCGGGCAGAGTTTTCGCGAAGGCCAGCCCGGCGAGCAACCCGGCGAGCGGCCCGGCGAAATCCGCGCGTTCGTCGGCGAGCACCGGCAAAGCGAAAGCCGCGAAGCGCGCGGGATCACCATTGGCGCTGAGCGCGAGCGTCAAACATTGCGGCGCGAGCCGCGCGATCACATGCGCGAGCATCGGCGCGCCGCGCAGCATCAAGAGCGCCTTGTCGTCGCCGCCCATGCGCCGCGCCCGGCCGCCGGCGAGGATGAGCCCGAGCGTGTTTTGGCGTTCCATCTTGTTTCCTCGCGACGCTGAGTAGTTTCCGACTCTGCCGCGTTTACTAAAAAACTGAAAGATTGAGGCTTCTGCCGCGGTTCGGCGGCTCTCCGTTATTTCAGTGAGGACGTCATGGCGCCTGAGGGATTACTCGCCTTCCTACTCGTGGGACTCATCGCCGGCTATATAGCCAGCGAGATCGTGCGCGGCTCCGGCATGGGCCTCGTCGGCGACCTGATCATCGGCGTCGCCGGCGCCTTCATCGGTGGCCTTCTGCTGCCGCAACTAGGCCTGCATCTCGCCAATGGACTCTTGTCCTCGATCATCAACGCCGCGATCGGCGCGATCCTGTTGCTACTCGTCATCCGTCTGGCGCGTGGCGGCGGCGGCTGGCGCGGCAACTTCGGCCGCTTCGGCCGGCGCTGGTGATCAATCCTTCCTGCCGAGACCGAGCGCCTTGATCGCGTTCTTTTTCAAGATCAGTTCCCTGACCTCGGGCTTGAACGCGCATTTCTCGAAATCGGCGATCCAGCGGTCGGGCGCGATCAGCGGGAAATCCGAGCCGAACAGCATTTTCTCCTTCAACTGCGTGTTGGCGTATTGCACGAGTTGCGGGGGAAAATACTTCGGCATCCAGCCGGAAAGATCGATGTAGACATTCGACTTGTGCAGCGCGATCGACAAAGCCTCGTCGGTCCACGGCCAGGATGGATGCGCCATGATGATCGTCATGTCGGGAAAGTCGCAGGCGACGTCGTCGATATGGATCGGCTGCGAATATTTCAGCCTCAGTCCGCCGCCGCCGCGCATACCCGTGCCCATGCCGGAATGGCCGGTGTGAAAAATCGCCGGCAGCTTGTATTCCGCGATGACCTCATAGAGCTTGTAGGCCATCGGATCGTTGGGGAAAAAGCCCTGACAAGTCGGATGGAACTTGAAGCCCCTCACGACGCCGCCCTCGATGAGATCGCGCGCCTCGCGCACGCCCATCATGCCCTTGTGCGGATCGATGCTCGCGAACGCGATCATGATGTCGGCATTTTCGCGCGCGGCGTCGGCGATCTCGTCGTTGGCAATGCGGCGATTGCCGATCTGGAATTCGGAATCGACGGTGAACATGACGAGACCGATCTTGCGCTCGCGATAATAGGCGAGCGTCTCGGCGATGGTCGGGCGCTTGCCGACCTTGAAATATTTGCTCGCCGCCGCGTCGAAAGGCTCCCACATCACGTCCATCGGCTGCCGGCACGAAACCTCTGCGTGGGTGTGGACGTCGATGGCGACGAGATCGTCGATATTCATGGGGGCTCCTCCGCGATTTGTTTTCCTTTTAGCGGATGAGGCGGTCAGGCGTCACGGGGTTTCCGCCCGCGTCACGTCGTCCCCATCACCAGCCCTTCGATATCGTGCTTCTGCGTGACGGGAACGAGTTCGTCGACGACGCGGCAGACGAGATGCTGGCGGACGCCTTCCGGCAGCGCGTCGAAATAGTCGCGCGTGACCATCATGTCATGTAGCGCCGCATGGCCGGCCCCCGGCGCATCGACGCCGAGCACCAGCACCGGACGCGCGATCGGCGAGGGATGCGCGGTGCCGCGATGCATGGTGAGCGCCGACCGGCAGGAGATGTCGCCGCGCTGGGGATATTTGCGCAAGCCTCGCTCGGCGAACGCGGGCCAGAGCTCCTTTTCAGGGAACATCTCGTGCTTCCAGCCGCGCCCGTCCTCCCATTGCGTCCCCGGCGCGATCACGAACGGCCCCATGTCGGACGTGACGTCGACGCCGGTGAGATTGAACGCGAGCGAGGTTATGCGCTTGTCGCGCCAGGTGTCCTCGGGCGAGGGAAAATCGCGATGCCAGGGCTGGTTCATCGCGCCCTGAAACGGCGTGTCGAAGCCGATCTCGACAATTTCGTATTTCGGCCCGAGCACGGCCTCGCACATCGACGTCACCCAGGGATGGGTGACGAGATCGACGAAGCCGCCGAACGCCTGAGGATGAATTTCGACATACCATCTGCGCGGGCCGCGCCCGACAGCGCTGCCCGGCCGCTGGATCGCCTCCCAGAACGCGGTCGTCATGTCCTCGCGCATGGCGTCGGCCCAGTCGGGCGAGAACGCGGATTTGTGGCCGACGATGCCGTCGCGGTAGAGGACATCGACGTCGTGCGCGCGCGTAGTGGAAACCGACACGTAGTCCTCCCTGTCGAGGCGAATGTACTTGATGCGAGTAGCGGCGCAAGCTCGCGGCGTCCCTTCTCCCGTCTCAACGACGAGGGGGCAGGGAAATCCATCACGCCCCCGCCCCCGGCTTCTTCAGCACTTCCGCGACATCCAGCGTCGAACGTTCGCCGATCGCGTCGAAGTTCTTTTCCAGCCACGCCTTGGCGCTCGCGCGGCCGAGATCGCGCAGCTCGGTCAGAAAGTTCCACGCGACATCCATCTTGGTCTGCGCGCCGAAATTCTCGAGCTGGCCGTCGCCGCCGATGCGATGCAGCCGTTCGTGCTTGTAGGCGTCGCTCGTCAGCGCGCCGCTGTCGACCAGCCGCGCGACGAAGTCGGCCGCGCGCATTTCGGCAAGCAACCCGGCGTTGAACGTGATCTCGTTCATCCGGTCGGTGATCTCCTCCGCCGAGCGGGGCGCCTCCGGGCGTTCGATCGGATTGATCTGCACGATGATCGTGTCGGCGCTGTCGGTCTCGTAGAACAGCGGCCACAGCGGCGGATTACCGGAGAAGCCGCCGTCCCAATAGGGAACGCCGTCGATCACCACCGCCTGAAACAACCGCGGCAGACAGGCCGAGGCCATGACGTGGTCGACGGTGAGAACATCGCGGCGGAAGATCTCGCCGCGGCCGGTTTGAACGTTGGTGACGGCGATGAACAACTTCGGGCCGACGCCGCGCCGCAGCCTGTCGAAATCGACGACTTCGACGAGATGGTCGCGTAGCGGATTGACGTTGAGCGGATTGAACGAATAGGGCGATAGGATCTGCGAGATCGCGTCAACCAAACTTTGCGGCGCGAACGCGGGCCGCCACGCGCTGAGCCAGGCGTTGAAGAACGGCAGATCGGAGCCGGGCAGCGCGCCCTCCCGGCTCACCGATCGCCAGAATTTTTCCAGCACCCGGCGCGCGCCGTCGCGGCCTCCGCCCTCCAGCCCGGCGGCGAGCACGACCGCGTTCATCGCGCCCGCGCTGGCGCCGCTGAGGCCCGCGATCTCGATGCGCTCGTCTTCGAGCAGCGCGTCGAGCGCCCCCCAGCTATAGGCGCCGTGCGAACCGCCGCCCTGCAGCGCGAGATTGACCCGCTTCACGCCGCCGTCCAGCCGCCGTCGATCGAGAAATTCGCGCCGGTGATTTGCGCCGCGTTGTCCGAGCAGAGATAGATGGCCATCGCGGCGACCTGATCCGAGGTGACGAATTGCTTGGTCGGCTGCGCGACCAGCATGACGTCGTTGATGACCTGCTCGCGCGTCAGATGCCGCGCCTCCATGGTCGCGGGAATCTGGTTCTCGACCAGCGGCGTCCAGACATAGCCGGGCGAGATGCAATTGGCGGTGATCCCGAAGGTCGCCAGCTCCAGCGCGACGGTCTTGTTGAGGCCGGTCAGCCCGTGCTTCGCAGCGACATAGGCGGATTTGAACGGCGAGGCGACGAGCGAATGCGCCGAGGCGGTCGAGATGATGCGGCCCCACTTTTGCGCCTTCATGCCCGGCACGGCGGCGCGGATGGCGTGGAAGGCGGAAGAAAGGTTGATCGCGATGATCGCGTCCCATTTTTCCAGCGGGAAGTCCTCGACCGGCGAGACGAACTGGATGCCGGCGTTGTTGACGAGAATGTCGAGCGAGCCGAATTTCGCTTGAGCGTCCGCGACCATCGCGGCGATCTCGGCGGGCTTCAGCATATCGGCGCTATTGTAGTACGCTTTGACGCCGAATTCCTTTTCGATGCCCGCGCGCTCTTTCTCGATCGCCGCGGCGTCGCCCATGCCGTTGATCATGACGTCGGCGCCCTCCTTGGCGAGAGCGCGCGTGATGGCGAGGCCGATGCCGCTGGTTGAGCCGGTGATGAGCGCGTGACGTTTGGCGAGGGACATGGAACTCTCCGGAAAGGACGGATGACGGCGGCGTTGTAGGCCACGGCGGCGTTAAAAGCGAGGCGGCAAAGTTTCGCGCGCCGGCGTCAAGTTTTTCCAAATATCCGGTGGTTTTTTGCAAGCTTTCGCAAGGATTGTTGCCGCCGTTTTGGGACATTTCAAGGGGTTGCAAGGCTTGCAAGGCGATTTCGGGGCTCGTCAAGTTCGCGGAGGCGATGGCGAGCAGTTTGAAACGCAAGATAGCACGAATTCGGATTTTCCGGAAGCTTCACCCGTCACCGCGAGCCCCGGCGCCAGCCCTTCATTGATGGCATGGAAGCCATTTTGCGCGATCCGCCATGCCATCAACGAGAGAACGAGCAGGCGCCTCTCCTTCGACGACCTGGGCCTCCCGACCGATCAAGCCGCCCGCGGGACCGTCCGCAACACAAGCAACGCGCTGCGTAACACCGGTGCGATCTCGAAGGCCCGACCCCGCTCGTCGCTGAACTCGACAAGCACAGTGGCGTCGTCGAGGGTCTCGACGATGACGCCGACCTGTCCGCGCACCAGACCTCGCTCCGGGACATCCGCCAGCAGGGCCACCGCGCCCAAAAGGGAAGCGCCGTCTCGATTTTCACCGAACTCAGCGGCCATCAAAGCACCCAGCAAGTTACGAATCGGGGAAATTTCTCGTTCCCGCGCAGCATCCATGTCGTTCTTACCACGGCGCTCGCGCTTTGTCGCGAGATCGCCACGTCGATGGACCAACGAGGCCCCCATTCATCCTCCCCGGCTGAAGTGGCGGCGCCCGTGCGCGCGGCTTCAAGAAAGGCGTTGGCTAGAACTCCCGCGTCGGCGCGGTCGATGCCCAGCGTCTGGCGAAAAACGCGCGCCTTGTTCCGGCCCACCGGATGATCCGGGTTCAGACAATAATCCTCAATCTTACGCAAATCGAGGGTCGCGCGATCGCCGTTCGGCAGCCGGGTCGACAATCGTCAATCCCCCTCAAAACATAAAATACCTCTGCGCCATCGGCAGGCTTTCCGCCGGCTCGCAGACCAGCAACACCCCGTCCGCCGTCACGGCGTAGGTCTCCGGGTCGACGGTGATCTTCGGGGTCGCGCCGTTGTGGATCAGCGAGGCCTTGCCGATGCCGCCGCGGGTGTTCTCCACCGCGACCAGCCGCTTGCGCACCTTCAGCTTGTTTCCCAGCTTGCCGTCCACCGCCGCGCGCGAGACGAAGGTCAGCGACGAGCCGGTGCGGGCGCGGCCGTAGGCGCCGAACATCGGGCGGTAGTGGATCGGTTGCGGCGTCGGGATGCTGGCGTTGGGGTCGCCCATCGCGGCGGCGGCGATGACGCCGCCCTTGACCACGAGGTCGGGCTTCACGCCGAAGAACGCGGGGGTCCAGACGACCAGGTCCGCGAGCTTGCCCGGCTCGACCGAGCCGATGTGCTTGGAGACGCCGTGCGCGATGGCGGGGTTGATGGTGTATTTGGCGATGTAGCGCTTGACGCGGAAATTGTCGTTGCGCGCGCCGTCGCCGGCGAGTGCGCCGCGCTGGCGCTTCATCTTGTCGGCGGTCTGCCAGGTGCGGATGATCACCTCGCCGACGCGGCCCATCGCCTGAGAATCGCTCGACATCATCGAGAGCGCGCCGAGATCGTGCAGGATGTCCTCGGCGGCGATCGTCTCCTTGCGGATGCGGCTTTCCGCGAAGGCGAGATCCTCGGGAATCGAGCTGTCGAGGTGATGGCAGACCATCAGCATGTCGAGATGCTCGTCGAGCGTGTTGCGCGTGAACGGCCGCGTCGGGTTGGTGGAGGACGGCAGCACGTTGCCGAGTTCGGCGACGCGGATGATGTCGGGCGCGTGGCCGCCGCCGGCGCCCTCGGTATGGAAGGCGTGGATGGTGCGGCCCTTGAACGCCTTGATCGTGTCCTCGACGAAGCCGCTCTCGTTGAGCGTGTCGGTGTGGATCATCACCTGCACGTCGTGATCGTCGGCGACGGAGAGGCAGCAGTCGATCGCGGCGGGCGTCGTGCCCCAGTCCTCGTGCAGTTTCAGCGCGCAGGCGCCCGCATTGACCTGCTCGACCAGCGCGGCGGGCTTGCTGGCGTTGCCTTTGCCGGCGAAGCCGAGGTTCATCGGAAACTCGTCGGCGGCCTCGATCATGCGCGCGATGTGCCAGGGGCCGGGCGTGCAGGTGGTGGCGAAGGTGCCGGTCGCGGGGCCGGTGCCGCCGCCGAGCATCGAGGTGACGCCCGACATCAGCGCCTCCTCGATCTGCTGCGGGCAGATGAAATGGATGTGGGTGTCGAAGCCGCCGGCGGTGAGAATCTTGCCTTCGCCGGCGATGATTTCGGTGCCGGGCCCGATGATGATGTTGACGCCGGGTTGGATGTCCGGGTTGCCCGCCTTGCCGATGGCGTGGATGAGGCCGTCCTTGATCGCGACGTCGGCTTTGACGATGCCCCAATGATCGACGATCGTCGCGTTGGTGATGACGGTGTCGACGGCGCCGCGCGCGCGCGTGACCTGGCTCTGGCCCATGCCGTCGCGGATGACCTTGCCGCCGCCGAACTTCACCTCCTCGCCATAGGTGGTGAAATCCTTCTCGACTTCGATGAAGAGTTCGGTGTCCGCCAGCCGCACCCGGTCGCCCGTGGTCGGCCCGAACATGTCGGCGTAGGCGGCGCGAGGCAGCGAGGTCGGCGGCAGGATGTTGGGGCGTTTGGCCATGGA
>Ga0302320_10027677_pt1 | contig 10912 bp, 23 predicted proteins | sample Bog_T0_3_FD_202130 | JGI IMG/M metagenome (GOLD analysis project Ga0302320, IMG submission 202130) | Peat permafrost microbial communities from Stordalen Mire near Abisko, Sweden - Bog_T0_3 | ecosystem: Environmental > Terrestrial > Soil > Wetlands > Peat | place: Sweden: Abisko, Stordalen Mire... | reverse complement strand
CCGGTTAACAGCCGATTGCTCTACCACTGAGCTACCGAGGAACAGGACGCGGTGTCTAGCGCGTCTGGTTTGGCATGACCAGAAGAAATTTTCCCCTAATTTCCGAGGCTTCCCGCGGTGTTTGGTGGCCCACCCGCGTTGTTTTTTGGTCCAAAAGACAAAAAAAGAGGCCGGGTGTGAGCCCGGCCCCAAGGCGTTGGGTAATGGTGGGGTGTCTTCAAGGAAGACGGGGGGATGATGCGCCCGCACGGTTAATAAACGCTTAATTTTGCGGAACTTTTTTTCAGTAAGGGGTGGAGGCCACGCCCGGAATTGAACCGGGGTTCACGGATTTGCAAATTTAGCGGGCGGTACTGTTGCGGCTTCATGTGACTCTATTCGAGGCGGTATTACTGGTTTTCAGCTATTGAAAATCCGGGAACATCTGCCAGAATTGATCCAATACGAGTCCCCAGGCACTCAGCGGATAGGTTCACGGATTGACTCGACGCAGCGCCAGTAAGGCAAAGGGGCAAGGCGCCCGCCTGACAGAGGCCTCGATCGCCGCCCTGCCGGTGGACGGGCGCGACAGGTTGATTTTCGACCGCTTGCAGCCCGGTTTCGGGGTAAGGGTCACGCCATCCGGCACCAAGCTATATGTCGCCCAGGCCAGGGTCGGAGGCCGACCCAGGCGGGTTTCGATTGGCACCTATCCTGAGAAGGCCGTCGGAGACGCGCGGAACGAGGCCAGGGTGGCGCTGGCCGACATGCGGGCGGGCAAGGATCCAAAGCTTGAAAGGAACGCTAGGGCTAAGGCCGTAGAGGCCGGCTCGACCACTGTTGAGGTGCTCGCGGATCGATGGCTGGACGAATATGTGCGCCCCAAGCTGAAACCTCGCACCGTCGCCGACTATGAAAGCCTCCTCGATCAGCGAATCCGACCGTCTCTCGGGCATCTACCTGTCTCCAAGGTCACAAAAGACGATGTCGCCAAATTTCACGCTGGTCTGGCGAAGACGCCCCGCCGCGCGAACTATGCCGTGGCCTGCTTCCGGTCGCTGATGAGCTTCGCCGAAGACTGTGGACTGCGGCCGCCGATGAGCAATCCCGCAAAACGGATCAAGATGTATCGCGAAAAGTCACGCGAGCGCTTTCTCTCAAATATTGAAATCCGCGCCGCCGCCGAAGCGATCACGTCGGCGGAGATCGACAAGAAAATAGGCCCCCACGCAGCCGCAGGCCTGCGCCTTGCGCTTTTCACTGGTGCGCGATCGGGCGAATTGACTGCAGCGAAATGGGAGCACCTCGACAAAACCCGCCGGATCATTCGCTTGCCGGACTCGAAGACAAACGAGCCAAGGACAATACATTTAAGCGATGCAGCAATGGAAGTTCTGGCTGGAATTCCTCACGTCGGGCCTTATATCATCGCCGGCGCCGACCCGAGGGAGGCAATTAGAAATCTTGGTCGCTGCTGGGTTGCGGCGCGGACATACGCTAGTTTAAACGATGTCAGGCTGCATGACCTGCGTCACAGCTTTGCATCGATGGCTGCGAGCCGCGGCGTGTCGCTCTTCATGATCGGAAAATTGCTCGGACATAAAGTACCGGCCACCACGCAAAGATATGCGCACCTGGCGCGGGATGCCATGTCAGCCGTCAACGACGATGTGGGCGTCGGCATTTCTGACGCGATACAGCGACAACAGGCTCCGTCAGCGAAAGTTGTTAAACTTCGGCGACGAAAGCCGGGGCAAAAATGAGCCGCCCTGCTAAGCCCCTGTCGGCGCGGGATATGCGGTACGTGCAAGGTCTCGTGAAGAGGCACGGCCTTGCGATCGTCCTGGGCGCCGCCAGCGACGCGCCGGCGCCGCAGCGCGGCCGACCGAGAAAGCTTCGGACGCTGGACGATGAGATGATCGCGCTATCTATCGACGTAATTGCGTCTGCGCTAAAAAGTCAGGGTGTCCGAGCACCCTTGAAGGCCGCAATTGTGGAGGCATGTGACCACGAGAAGGCAGAGGGCAGAATTGTTTCTTTTGACACCTTGGCCAGGCAATACCGGAGGGGCAAACAGAAGTTGGCGGCGCTAGGCGTCCCGCCAAACGTGCCAAAAAAGCGGAAATAAAAGAGGGCACTTTATATCCTCTTTCTGGACTGATGCGAATTTTGCCTTATCGCCGCACACCGAAGCGTGGCGAGGTAATTGATGCCAATTGATCCAGACGAACTGATTCCAAGCGATGAGGCAGCCCGTCTCCTGGGCCTCAAGGTCCACACCCTGACGTCATGGCGTCATGAAGGGAAGGGCCCGACCTATCTCAAAATCGGTCGCTCCATTTTCTATCGCCGCGATGACATTCGGGCCTGGCTCGGCACATGCATCCGGGAGCCGGCTAATTCCGGCAAAGCGGCCTAAGACGCCGTGCGGGTCTTCACCAAATTCTCGCCGTCGTTTTGGAACTCCGCTTCCATCCGTGCGCTCGGCGTCGATCCCATATTCCTGATGCTCTACCTCATCACGAACGGCCACCAGAACGCCTGTGGCTGTTATCCACTGCCAGACGGCTACGCGATTAGCGATATTCAATGGTCGCTGGAAAAATATCACAGCGCGCGTACAGCGCTTGTCGATTCGAAATTGATCCTATTCGACGCCGACACAAGCGAAATTCTGGTCGTGAAATGGTTTCGCCACAATCCGGCGATGAACCCCAGCCATCGAAAAGCGATCGTTGGCGCGATTGAAGGTATCGCCTCTGAAAGTCTGCGCGCCGCCGCTTGGCAAGGATTGATTGACGCTGAGGCCGAAGCCCGCGCGAAACAGGAAGCCAAGGCAGCAAATGCTGCTGCAGCAAGCGGCAGCCCGCTCCTTCGTACGCCGCACCTCGCAAGGATCAAATGACGGCCATGCACACAGTCACCGCACCGTTCGAACACAGTGTGAGCATAGTGGCGACATGGCGCATTTGCCGCCGCGGCCCGCGACGCTGTCGAGACTGTGCGGACACAGTGCCGACATACTTAGACTTCTACACAGACGAGACCTTGACTTCTACGGAGACGGAGAGTCCGAGAGGAAGAACCAAAAACGGGCTGTGGATAAGGAAGGGCGCAGCATGAGCGAAGCCATAGACGACACCATCAGCGTCAAACATGGTGTTCACCATGAAACGCCATGTTTGACACCGAAGATAGCCGCTCAGGTCGAACTCCGCCGCGCCGGGATGCGTAGGAAGGTCCATCATTGCGGACTGCTGTGCAGCCGCTGCCTGGAAAATCCACCCGCTGGTCCGAATGATCGCTATTGCAGGCCGTGTCGCGCCGCCGATCGACGCGCCCGTCGTGCAGCGTCATCCGCTGGAGTGGCACCATGATGCAGCCCGATCTTCAACAGCGCCTGCACAGCATGGCAGTCTTCGGAGAGTTGTTGCGCATAGCTGGCGGCACGGCGGCGAACGCGAACAGTGCGACGCACCGGGCTTCTGCGGCGCGTGACATAGCCAGGATGGGAACAGCCTGGACCGGTGATCTGTCCAATGGCAGAGCCAACCTTGCCGAAGCTTTGATTGCTGCGATCAAATCGCTTGCCGGCGCCACGACAGCCGAAGCGCGAACGGCGATCGCGAACTCGATCAGCCAGTTGGTCGCTGCCGCGCGCGCGGAACCGGCGGCGATGAGGCACCAGCGTGCGATTACCGAGCCGAGGCGTTATTGGCTGGAGAGGGAGCGATGACCAAGCCGCCCCGCTTGCATACCCTTCGGCCCCGCGTTGCGACTCTGGATATTCGTCGGGTGAAGACGCCCGAAATAGAGAAGATCAGCGATCCGTTTTACTATTCCAGGCCCTGGCGCAACCTTCTGGAAGTCATATTCGCTAAGCGCGGACGCCGATGCGAGGATCCCACTTGCCGCACACCACGCGGTCCGTGGAAGATCATCTATGGCGACCACGTTATTGAGCGGCGTGATGGTGGCGCAGAGCTTGACGAGAACAATGTGAAGCTTCGTTGTGGCCCATGTCATGGTCGAAAGACATATCGAGAGCGCGTCAAGCGCGAGAGCGGCCCGACGATTGGGTAACGGGTCTCGGATTCCAGCCCATCCTTGCGCACAGCCACACATTGAGGACACGCAGAGATTTTTTTCTTAGGACGTGTGTTTTTAATCAGACAGCACAGGAAATCATACATGCCGCGTGGCGGAAAAAGGAAAGGCGCAGGACGGCCAGTCGGATCGCGGAGCCGCCCGCGGTTGCAGCTCAAAGCCGTTGAGCAAACAGACGAGCGTAAGCCAACAGCCGCTCAGCGCATGGCGAAGCTAAGGCGAAGCGTCGCCCTTCTGGTGGCTGACGGGATGGCGCCGGAGAAAATCGCTGCGGTTCTTGGCTTCGACCTCGAAAAGTTGAAAGCCGTCTTCGCCCATGAGCTTGAACACGGGCGAGAGATCGTGCGCGCTGAGGTCCTGCTGCGGTTCGACGCCGCGGGCGATGGCGGCAGCGTCCCGGCGAACCGGTCGCTGGAATCGATCAGCGCTGCACCAGGTGCGCCGGCGGCGCCGCCAGAACAGCGGGCGCCCTCGCGACTCGGTAAAAAGGCCGCGGCGCAGCTGGGTTCAAAATCGGCGTTTTCGAACACGATCTGGGATGATTTTAACCCAGATCGCCAGAAAGAGAACTGACATGGAATCGATACACCTTTTCGACGACGACGAGCGTGAGGATCTGCGCAAGCGCGTCGTGGAATTCTGGGCCGGCTTCGTTGCGCCAGGCGAGATTGCGTGGCGCCTGAGCACCACACCCGCACGGCTTCGCCAGCGATATGGTCGCGAGCTGGCGCGAGGACGGCGAAAATGGACGGTTGCGGCGATCGTACGCCTTAACCACAGAGCGCTCGGTGGCGACACGGATTCCCTGCTGCTTATGGTGGCTGCGACGATGTTCGATAATCCCGGTATATCGGCATTGCTCGCGTGCCCTGGAACGAGGCACTGATGGCAAGCGCCCCAGCCAAGCCCAAGGAGCAAAAGCACGCCGTGGCGCGTGAGATGGGGGAATTGCAGGTCGCCCTGTATGCAAAGGCAGCCCAGGGTGACCCCGCCGCCGTCGCGCTGATCTGTGAAATGCATGTGGTCGATGCTCAGGGATGGCCACTGCCCAGCGAAATTCGGCGCCAATGAGCGATGCCCTTCGGCGCGCGTTGGCGGCGGTGTCGAAAGACACAAGGTCCACCGACATAATCATCCAGGCCTTGAATGTAGTGGACGCTCGCTTCGCGCGCGCCCCTGCTGGCGTCGCTTCGATAGACTTGGGCGAGCAAGATGCAAATTTGCATCTTGCTCAGCGCATTGGCGTCGAAGCCGGTGAAGATCGTCGGCGCGCGGGCAAGGACAGCACCGTTAAGGCGTCGCTTCAGTCATCGGCGTTGGCGCTGGTTGCGCGCCAGGCCACCGTCACGAAGGCAGTAGCATCTGCGGCCGCGGCGATGAGCGTTGACGGCGCGCGCGGTGTTACGCCCAGGGAGAAAAAACAAATTGACGCCCTGGCGCGGCGCGAACGGATGCTGGCGGAAATGAGCCGGCTTGAAGAGGAAGGCCGAAGTCGGGAAGCTCCAATGTTGGTCGCGCGTGCTTTTGCTGTCGACCGGCGCGATCCGATTGAGGTCGAAAGTCTCGCGCGATCACTTCGCCGGTGGCGTAAAGAGAAAATCGGACACTGTCCGGTTGGGGGCCGAAAACCCTCCTAGGTTGCGACCATGGCAACCAAACGATCAAGCAACGCCGCGCTGAACGCCGAAATGAAGGCGGAAATCGAACGCCTCCGGGCGCCGCTGCTGGCGCGCCGCGAAATTATTACCCAGGAATTGGCCGCAATCTGCGCCCTAGCGCTCAAGGTCGGCGGGAGTGTCTCCACGGCCTTCCAACCTCTTGACGAAGACGAGAGGGCGGCCCGCGATCATGCACAGCGGCTGATAGGGGGCGCCGCGCCTGGCACGCTATCGCTATCCCTGCCGCCGTTGATCTCGCGGGAGCGTGAACTTCATCGGGAACGCCGCGGAATCGACATTGTCCTGAAAACGTTGGATGACAAAGAACTGATCGTGCGCGCCGGCGCGGCCGTCGTTTGGGCCGAAGAGCACGGGGAAGAGTGGCGCCGTCTCTGCCGTGACGTAACACTTACCGAGATCCGCAAGGCTGCCCTCGATCAGCGCGTCGAAGCGCTGCTCCGACAGGTCGACGTCGAGTTTCAGGTGCCGCTTCCCATGTGTGAATTCATGGGGCGCGGTGCCACGGTCGGCGATTTGACTGCCGCGGCGATCGCGGCGGGCATCGTCTCAAAATCCGAAGTGCGAGAGGCAGAAAATGTTGAATAGGTCGCGCGTGCGGGCCTTCACTGGGCCCGGCGCTGAGCAGAGGGCCGAACGAGTTGGGAACTGGTTCAAGGCGGTATTGGGCCAGCCCGAGGCGCGGGCCTGGTGTGTGAACAACAACATCGGCTTGACCAAGGCCACCGCAGAGAGTGTCGGGTCGATCGGGGGATTTTTGGCGCCCCAGGACTTTGACGCAGCGATTATCGCGGTGCGCGAAACGGTTGGAGCATTCCGGCAAGGCGCGGAAGTCCGGCCCACAGGCACCGACAACAAGGTGATCCCGAGGCGCTTCAGCGGCCTGACCTGCAACTTCGTCACCGAAGGGGCGGCGATCCCGGAATCGTCATTCCAGCTGGATGCCGTCCAAACATCACAGAAAAAATTGGCCATCCTGGCGCGAGCGTCTTCGGAACTGTTCGATGATAGCGCGGCAGATTTGGGCGAATATCTGACCACGGAAATCGGTTACGCCTTCGCCTCCCAGGAAGACGATTGCGGCTTCAACGGCGACAGCACTTCGGCCTACGCCGGCATCGGCGGCGTGGCCACCAGGATGGTGGGTTTCAAATCAGCGATTGCCGCGGCCTCGACGCACAATACCTTCCTGACGCTCGACACAACCGACATCGCAAATCTGATGGGCGGTGTTCTCGCGGCGGCGATCCCGGGCGCGGCCTGGTATGTGTCGGCGCTCGGATATGCCCAGACCATCTGTCGCCTTGCGGCCATCAGCGGCGGCCTTACCGCGGTGGCGCGGCCCGATGGCAGAATTGACGCAACCTATTTGGGTTTCCCCGTGAGGTTCTCCGGAAAGCTCCCCAACACTCTGACCAGCCAGGCCGGGAAGGCGATGCTTTTCTTCGGTGACCTGAGAATGTCGAGTGTCCTGGTCGAGCGCAGCCAACAGACTGTCATGGCTGTCAGCCGTGACCGCTCCTTGGATACTGACCAGGTATTGATCCGCGGCGTTCAAAGGTTGGACATCGTGAACCATAGCATTGGCGATGCATCGACCCTCGCACCGGTAGCGATGTTGGTCGGGACCACGTAATTTTCGGAGGCGAAGATGCAAATGATATTTGGTGGCAGTGGAGCCCTGCAGAAGTTCCTCATGGCGCGTGCCTCTGGCGCGCCGCATTCCGAACTTATGGCGTTGAAGGGCGCTGTTATCTCTGAGGTGGCGCAAACGGCGCCATCGCGCGCCGCGCGCAACGAGGTGACCGCCAGAACTGTTCCGACAAATGAACGCAGTGCCACGGTTATCGATTTCGAGCGCGCAAGGCTCGAACGTGAATGGGAATCGGCCACCCACGCGACCTTTTAAACAAATGGGACGAACTAAGCCCCCGTCCCGTGCGCCGGTCAGCAGGGTTGCTGCCTTTGGCATTGCGGCCAGCGCCGGCGCAATCGTCGAATTCGGCAAAAACATTTTCGATGCTGCAACTGAAGTCCAGCACCAGTCCGAGGTTCTTGGTCTCACGACGACGGCATATCAGGATTTTACAAAGTCCGCGATGCTGGCTGGCGTATCGACGGACACCGTCGACACGGCGCTAAAGCAGTTTAATGCAGCCCAAGGCGCCGCACTATCCGGCACCGGCAACCAGGCAAAGGCGTTCAATGATCTCGGCGTAAGTGCCAAACTCCCGGCCGAACAAGCGCTGCCCGCGGTCGCGCGGGCTCTTCTTTCAATAACAGATACTGCTCGCCGATCTCGCGATGAGGTCGATCTTTTTGGCCGTTCCGGCGAAGAGCAATCCGGCGCTTGAACAGTGGGCTGATGGTACCGACAAACTAACAGCAAAGCTCCAGGGCATGGGCCTGATGCTGAGCGACCAGACTGTCAAGGCGGACGCCATATCGGTGCAGGCCATGAAGGATAAGGGCTTGAACCCCGACAAGGACCGGAAACTGCGGTCTGACTTTATCCGCCGTATCCTTGTTTTCCTACATGACCTTAGGAAGGCTGGGGAGGTCGAAAAGGTGGGCCATGGGCGCGGTGTAGTTTGGCGGCTTAAGCCCTAACTGATATCGTGAGGCTGATCGAGGAATGGGAAGAGAATGCGGCGATTGCTGCCTAATGCGCGCGTTGTAGCACTACTTGTTCCCGCTGTGCTCTCTGGCTGCGCATCTCAGAAATCAGTGAACGACGAAACAACAGCGATTAAGATTGCAACAAAACTTTGTGCCTCTCAGATAAAAGCACCCGGCATTAAAATAGCACATAAAACAAATAACGCATGGGAAGTAATTCTCGCGCCCGCCGGAGCGCAATTGCCTCATGAGGATTGGTGGGTGGTGGAGCTTCCATCTTCTGGACCTACTTCCGATACGGAATGCTTCAGGCGTAGGGGGATGATGTTCTAGTTAAGAACATGGGTCACAACCCTAGGTCAAACTGTAAGAGTGCCCGGGATCCTGAAGAATGTTAGCTCCGAACAGTGAGACACTGTGACCAATCGCGAACTACAAAAAGGCCTATAAGATGGTCGTATGACAATCGTGAACAATAGGCGTCACACAATAAAATTGAAGGCTGATATCGAATATCAGGTTGTCTGGAGCGAAACTTTTTCTCATTGGGAAATATACCGAAACGGCACGAAGACGAACGATGCTCGACGGAAGATCCAGTCCGCCATTGACAGGGCAATCGTCGCTGTTCAATCCGAATTGACCTCGCCGAAGCTGAGGGCCGTTGTGTCTTCATTTAAAGATGGAACCAAACAAATCGAATGGACGGGCCGCTCCAGGGTCTAAAGCACGCCGAGAGCATCTGTCAGCTTTTGGGGCTGGATGCGGCAGCGCCCTCACTCCGGTCAGCTTTACATGACCATGCGCCAACCCATATCTATGCTCAGAGATACTCGTCGCTGGCCAGTGCGGCGGGCGGCAGGATGTTTTCAAGTCAGTGCGGTCAACCCGAGGCAATACCCGTTTTCATCAATTTGGCTTTCCAAGTAGTGCTTGCCGTCCGCACAGTCGAAGTAAAGACCGCCCGAGTCTCGCGAGATAAAGACAATCGTCCCAACGGCAATGCAGGAGAATCCGCCGAAGGTGACCATGTAATCACCTTCTCGGATCGCAAACAGTTTGGAATAGGCCATTGATCGACCCTATATGAGATTTAGGACAATGTCGCAATAACGCGAACAGCCCAGCCGAACGTGGCGTATATTCGTTGTGCTGGTCGTTCCATGCCCGCGCTCGCTGTTGGTTGGGCGCGTCGTTCGCAGGCCGGGCTCTCGGCGGGAAAGTTATGCAAGCTGCTGTCTGGCCGCAAGCGCCAAAACTTGCGCCCAAGGCGCGCTGGGGCCCACCGGTGGCGAAAGCTGCTGGGCTTTTTTGCTTTCAAATCCTGCCGGCGTAATTCGCATTTTCGAGCAACTTGCCGAACATAGTCAGTGCTCGTTCCGGCGCATCATCGTCGTAGATGACGGCAGAATCCGATCCGAACTGGCACCACACCGTGACTTTTCCATCTTCGATGTAATAGTGGCCAACATGGGTTTTCCCGCGAAACTTATATTTGATAGGCCGATGGTCCCGGTCATTGTTGGGCTTCGTCGTCATGATTTTTCATCTTTGCTGCTGGTAGCGACAATGCGCAAGGCCTCGTCCGGTGCCGCCCGCTGGAGCGCCAAAAAGAACTTGATGGCTTTCGCAACTGACTCGAAGCAATGTATCCCACTGTCACAATGGATATTCTAGAATGAGATTTCTTATCGGCTTGGCCCTTGGGCTGATCCTCGGGCTCTATTTGGCGATTTCAATGCCGCATACCGCAGCAAATTTGCTGGCGCGAATCGGCATCAACGCTCATCGCTAAATCTGCTATAAAAAAGCCCAATATCTTTGGTTCGCTGGAGTCGGACCTGGCGCTCCAGCGCCCCGCACATCCATTCCGCCGGACATAGGTGCGGTTCGCCGCTTGGCTGCTGGGGACGCTGTAGAGATTGCACATAGGCCCAGAATTGGTCGAGCTGGACAGGCCAGTACCTCCGTGGCCGCCCAGCTCTGGCCCAGGCCAGTGGCCGGCACCAGGTTGCGATCAGGATTTCATCTCGAAAACGGATTGCCAACCGAAAAGCCAGAAAATGGTTACTGCAGGAAGACTGCCCGGCGGCTGCACGGACCTTTCCGGACTTGGCGCGTTAACGAGGTGCTGCCAGTTCGCAGCCCATTTGGAGGAGGGTATTCATGAGCCTATTGCTCGTTATTATATTGCTTTTGGTGCTCTTTGGCGGCGGCGGCGGCTACTACGCCCATCGCAGTTATGGTGGCCGTGGGCTCGGCGGTGTGTTGGGCTTGGTCCTCCTGATCTTAGTGGTCCTTTGGCTGGTGGGCGCCCTTGGTGGCGTCGGACCGGGACATCCGATCTAGTGGACAGAATCTAACACTTGATGCCCGCGTTTAACGGCGGCGATGGTTTTGTCTCGGTTAGCGGTCCATGAGAAGGGCTTTGGCATCTGGTTTGTCTCGGCGATGAAGCGGTTGATGGCAGCCTGGAGATCGACGACGGATCGGAAGACGCCTCGTTTCAAACGTTGCTTGGATAGCTTGGC
>Ga0302320_10027676_pt1 | contig 10912 bp, 4 predicted proteins | sample Bog_T0_3_FD_202130 | JGI IMG/M metagenome (GOLD analysis project Ga0302320, IMG submission 202130) | Peat permafrost microbial communities from Stordalen Mire near Abisko, Sweden - Bog_T0_3 | ecosystem: Environmental > Terrestrial > Soil > Wetlands > Peat | place: Sweden: Abisko, Stordalen Mire... | reverse complement strand
CAAATTTGATAAACTGCTTGGGAGGGCAAACGTCCAGCGATGGCTTGGAATGTTGATTTCTATCAGGACGATGACGGAAAACTGCCCGTAATGAAATGGCTGGATACCCTGCCAGAGGATGTTCGAGGCAAGGTCATTGCCCGTATTGATCTGCTGAAAGAGGGAGGGCCGACTCTCGACTATCCCTATACTTCACAGATTGATGGACGGCTCCGCGAAATTCGGTTACGGTTTGGAAAAACGCGCTACCGGGTTCTGTACTTCTTCGATGACAACCGTACAGCGATCTTGCTGCACGGTCTGACGAAGAACACTCCGGCAGTAGAGGAAGCAGACAAGCGTATCGGCAGCGCGAGGATGGCAAAACACGACGCTCGTTTAGGCTCGAAGCGCCCCGCCGGGGCCAGACGCGGAAAAGGAGAAGGAAGCAAATGACGACCGCTTGGGATAGTTACGTAAAAAAGGAACTCCGTAAGCCCGCAGTCAAGAAGGCGTACGAAGAAGAGACGCAGGTATTGAAGATTGGTCTGGCGTTGGCTAATCAGCGGCGGCAAAAGGGGCTGACTCAGGCCGAGGTTGCCGAGAAGATCGGGACCAGTGCTCCGCAACTCAGCCGAACCGAGCGCAAACCGGAAAACGCCAACATGCGAACCTTGATCCGGTATGCCGCAGCGGTTGGCATGGACCTCGACATTCGCCTTGTTGCACGTGGATAACGTACCCGTTAGACGGGCTAAACAGGGCAATCTTAGTGGCTGTTTTGATGGCTGTTCGTTTCCAACTTTTCTGCATTTCGGTGCGATTCTTTGCAAGAAGAATCGCACTTTATCTTTATGAATACAAATACGTTATTCGCTTACGTGCAACACATTGCGATGTGGTGCAAAACGATGAAAATGTGACTCATAATCCCTTGGTTGGGGGTTCGAATCCCTCCGGGCCCACCAATGAATCAACGGTCTGTCATGCCCTCGCGGCAACCCGACAAGCATTGAGGCCCCGCCTTGCGACGGGGCCTCGGGTTGTGCGGAATTGCCTGATTTTACTGCTGCATGATCGACATCTTTGCCGAAGAACTGGTGCCGTCCATGCAGATATCGTTGTTTGAAGTGATGACCATGCAGGTCTCTCCACCCGACTGGCCGGTTTCAAGAAGTGAAAATGAGCCGTAGGTTGAATTGAGCCAGGTGTAACTCAGGCCGGACTGGGGAGAGTCAAAGCTGAACGAGTTTTCGCCGCCGGTAGAAACGCTCGCTGTGCTCGTGCCGTTGCTCGCAAGGTCCAACTCTCCAACGGAGGAGTCGCCCTGCCCAAGCTTCTGATTGGAAAGCAGGTAGGTGCCGGCGAGGGCCGCATCGGTAAAGGTGGTCTGGGTCTGCGGCTGCAGCCAGCCCGATTCAAGGAAGCTTGGGCTGCCTCCGCCATTCAGATCCAGGTAGAAGGCCGAGTTGGTGTCGTAGAAGAACAGGAAAGCCGAGTCGCCCCCCGGAGAGAACGTGGCGCGGCCTGGGTTGGTGGAGTCGAACGAAACGGTCAACGTGCCGGCGTTTTCCTTGGCGACATTGTAGGCTCCGTCGTTGTCGTCGTAGCTCTGGTTGACCGTGAGGGTGCCTGCGCCGTTGCCGCTCAACTGGTAGATCAGCGAGTCGGCTCCCGAGACGATGCTGTTGGAGTATTCCAGCCCCTGTCCGTAGAGAACAGCCGCGCCGCTGAGGCTGGCATTGGAGTATGTTGCCTGCTGCTGCGTGCGCATCTCCCCGGACGACACGCCGGAATCTCCGGAAGTTTCGAGCGCGAACATGCGCTTGGCATCGATGATGTAGGCGGCAAAGACTGCCGAACCACCGCCGCCCGTCGGGTTGATGGTAAAGGTGAAGCGCCCACTGCTGTTTGGCCCGGTGTAAGACCCAGTGCCTGCGCCGCCGTTATCGCCAGATTGATTCAGGCTCATTCCATCCAGATAAGCGCTGGTGATCGTTCCAGTCGCGGTTGAACCGGAGCCCGTTGCAGTGGAAGCTGTGAAGCGACCGGCGCTCTCCTTCAGGTCGCCGCTGCCGTTTTGCCCTTGAAGGCCAAAGGCGATGCCCTTGGCGCTGATGGTGCTGACCGCAAAGGCACTGGTGGTGGCCAGGTAGCAATTCACGTTCGAGGTTTGGCCGGAAGGCGTTGCGCCCACGTCGTCGGCCTCCACCAGGCGGAATTCCTGGGCGGGGCTCGCCGGCTCGCCCGCATTGGTGAGCGCAAGCACCCACTCCTGCGTGGACGATCCGGTACCGCCGGAGGTGGTGACGGTTGTGGTCGTCAAAAGACCGTTGTTATCCGTGCCGATCGAGTAGGTCCCGGTGAGGGTGCCCGATTCGGCGTTGGGGTAGTCCGTGCCGTTGCTGTCAAATATCCCGCTGGTGATGGTGCCTTTGCCATCGAGAACGACACTGGCAAGAGTGGTCCAGGCCGAGCCGTCGCTATCGTAGTATCCATTCGTCTTGCACACGTAGGTTCCCTTGGCAAGACCATTGTTCGCTCCGTTCGGCGGGCTGACCACGATCACCGAATAGGTCACCGTAGCGGTGTCGCTGGCGTTGGTGGTGTCAAACACCTTTACCGTCAGGGAAACTGTCTCCGCCGTGGTGGGCGATCCGGCCACCCACAGCGTAGTGCCGCTGGAGTTGGCAAAGGTGAGGCCGTCGCTGTTGGTGGCCGTCACATAGCTCATATTGGTGGGAATGGTGGTGCCGTTTACCGTGAAGTAGTAATTGCCGCCGCCCACGCCTCCAGAGGCGTTGACCGTTCCCCCGAAGGGATAGCCGAGCACTGGCGACCCCAGCGGATTGCTGCTCGCCGCGGGCAGCGAAACCGGCGTTGGGGCGCCGATGACGACGGTATAGGTGACCGAAGCTGTGTCGCTGCTGTTGGTGCTGTCGAACACCTCGACCGTAAGCGAAACCGACTCGGCTGAGCTTGGCGTTCCCCCCACATACAGCGTATTGCCGCCGCCGTTGGCGAAGGTCAATCCATCGCTGTTGGTGGCCGTGACATAGGTAAAGTTCGTGGGAATCGTGGTCCCGTTCACGGTGAAGTAGTAGTTGCCGCCACCGGCGCCGCCCGAAGCATTGAGCCCACCCGAGTAGGGTACGCCGGCAATTCCCGATGGCAGAGGATTCGCGCTGGCCGCGGGCAGCGATACCGGTCCCGGCTGAGTCTCGAACGACGTCGATGACTGCCCCTCGTTGCCGTTGCTGTCCTGCACCTGGAGCGACCAGCTGTAAGTCGTGCCGCCACCCAGGCTCGAGGGCGATGGCGTGTTGCCCGAGTTGGTCGGATCCACGCCCCAGAGCAGCGGCGGCGTAATCTGCGAACTCGTGAAGCCGTTGGAATTGGAGTTATTGCTCGGGATGGTCCACACGTTCCCATTCGAGCCGCAGCACACCCAGAACTGATAGGTGTAGGCGCTCGCGCCGGCGGGGTAGGTCCAGTCGAATTCCGGCGTAAAGCTCACCCCGGTTCCCGTGGGAGAAACCAGCGTGGGCAGTGCGCTGGGGCCAAGCACGGCCGACACCGCTCCGGTCAGAGTCTGCGTTGTGCCGTCGCTGTACATCACGTTGAAGCTGTAGCTGTCGCCCACGCTCGGTTGAGAGCCAAGGGTCTTGCCGTAACTGAACTGCGGGGTGCCGCAGTTGACGCCGCACTCGCCCATATCCACCGGGTCGATTACATTGGGACCCGATGCCAGTGTCACATCGATCGGCAGCTTGACCCCTTCCCGCACATCGAGGTTGAGGCCGTAGCTGTTCGAGGAAACGCCGTCGTAGGTGTACTGCGAGTTATAGGTGGTCACGCTCACAGTGCTGTTGGCGCTGGAAAGCGTCACATTCTCCGTGGTGCTGCCTGAGATGGTCACACTGGGTGGCCCGTTGCCGGAGTTTGTGTTGTTAAAGTCGCCCGGATCGATCAGTCCATCGTTGTTCTGATCGACGACGGCGAACAAGCCGTACGTGCCGCTGGGAACCTCGACCGAGTATGCCGCCGGACTGGTGGGGGGCGCAGTCTTGCTTCCTACCTGAGCGGCCCAGGCCTGGCCGGTGCTGTTGTCGTAGAAGCCGACGTAAAGAGGTCCGGTCGCCGCCCCGGTGAAGGTCACTGTCCCGGTCACCGTGTTGGCCGCGGTGGGCGCCGCCAGTGTAATGGGACCCGCGGTGGACGACCAGGCGCTGGTGGAACCGCCCGCCACGCCCTGCATGCGGAAGTAGTAGCTATCGCCGGAGGTCAATCCGGTCACGTTCGCCTTGTTCAGGAACCAGACGTCGGTATTGTCTCCGGAAGCAGGGAAGCTTTGGCTGCCCGCCGGGCTGGTGAAGCTGGTGGTCGTGCTCCATTGCACCGTGTAGGAGCTGGGAAGCTCAACGCCGCCGCCGTTCAAGATTGGCGTGTAGTTGATTATCGCGCCATTGCTGAAGCCATCCACGGTTCCAAGCCTGGGCGCCGTGGACAGCGTTACCGCCGACGGATCGGCAAGGGCGGCCGATACGCCGGTGACGGCAGCATTGGAAACCGATACATTGGCCACACTGCCGCCCGGGTCGGAGGCATTCAGCTGTGCAAAGCCCAGCGGGTCCCTCCACGTGTTCAGCCTGTAGGTGCCCGGCGACACGCCGCGAATGCTGAACGGTCCCGGTGCGCTGAGAGTGGTTCCATTCGAGGGGCCTCCACCGCAGCCGGTGTTGTACAACTCCACATAAACGGGGCCCGTCGCGGAGCCGCTGTAGCTCACCGTGCCGGAGACCGTGTAACCCAGGGAGACGTTGAAGTTCTCCCCGCCGACGGAGTTGCCGTTGACCACGACATTGGTTTGTTTGGCCGGACTGAAGAGCGAGCTCGGCCCGGTGATCGACGGCGTGATGGTGTAGGTCCCGTTGGGCACGCTTGCGAACGTGTAATTCCCGTTGCTGTCGGTGGTGGTGGTTTGCACCGGGCTGGTGTTGATGCTCACCGTGAAGGTAGGCAGCGTCGAGATTGAGCCGCAGCCGCTCGTCGGTAGAATCTGCCCGCTCACCGAGTAGGTGGGAGCGGCCACTGCAATGGTATACGTGTCGGGGCCGGCCGAGTCGCCTGCGCTGTCCTTCACCGTAACGTTGGTCAACGACACCGTTTCCGCCGTGGTGGGCGTTCCAGCGATGCTCAGCGTGCTGCCGCCGGTATTGGAGACCGAGATGCCGTCGGAGATGGCGACGGCAGCCCCGGTAATGGGAATCGATACGCCGTTCACCGTGAACACATAGCCTGACCCGCTGCCGCCCGAGGCGCTGATTCCCGCGCCATATGCCACGCCCGTCGTTGCTCCCGGCAGGGATGTGGAGGCTTCCAGCGTCAGCGGCGAAGGCGGATTGACCGCAATCGAATACGTGTCGGGGCCGGCGCTGTCGCCCGCGCTGTCCTTCACTGTGACGCTGGTCAACGTCACTTCCGCCGTGAGCGTGGGTGTTCCGGTGATCGTCAGCGTGCCGGTCCCGGTGCTGGAGACAGAGATGCTGTCTGAGATGAGCACCAAGGCTCCCGTGGTGGGAATCGCCGTGCCGTTTACCTTGAAGACATAGCCCGCGCCGCTGCCGCCGGACGCAACGATCCCTCCGCTGTAGGCAACGTTGGTGGTGGCCGCCGCCAGGGAACCGCCCGCCTGCAGAGTCAGTGCTGCGGGCGCGCTGACCTGAATGGTATAGGTGTCCGGACCGGCCGTATCTCCCGCGCTGTCCTTCACCGTGACGCTGGTCAGAGTCACTTGCTGTGCCAGGGTGGGTGTGCCGCTGATGCTGAGTGTGCTGGTCCCGGTGCTGGAGACCGAGATGCTGTCGGAGACAAGCACTTTGGCTCCCGTGGTGGGAATTGCCGTGCCATTCAGCGAAAACACATAGCCCGACCCGCTGCCGCCTGAGGCGGTGATGCCTCCGCTATAAGCCACATTGGTGGTGCCCGCCGACAGGGTGCCCCCAGCCTGCAGGGTAAGTGGCGAAGGCGGATTGACCGCAATGGTGTAGGTGTCCGGCCCGGCTGCGTCGCCTGCGCTGTCCTTGACTGTGACGTTGGTCAAGGTGACCGTTTGCGCCAGGGTGGGCGTGCCGCTGACGCTCAGTATGCTCGTCCCGGTGCTGGAGACCGAGATGCTGTCCGAGATCTGCACCGCGGCGCCCGTGTTGGGGATCGCCGTGCCGTTCACCGAAAACACATAGCCCGACCCGCTGCCGCCTGAGGCGATGATGCCCCCGCTGTAAGCCACGTTGGTCGTCGCCGGCGCCAGTGCTTCCCCTCCCTGCAACGTCAGCGGCGTGGGCGGACTGACCTGGATGGTATACGTGGCCGGCCCGGCCGCATCGCCCGCGCCATCCTTCACCGTGACGCTGGTCAATGTGACCGTTTGCGTGAGCGTGGGTGTGCCGCTGATGCTCAGTGTGCCGGTTCCTGTGCTGGAGACCGAGATGCTGTCCGAGACGAGCACCTTGGCTCCCGTGGCGGGAATCGACACGCCGTTTATCGCGAACACGTAGCCCGACCCGCTGCCGCCTGAGGCCGCGATTGTCGCGCTATAGGCTACGTTGGTGGTTGCTGCGGGCAGCGCGCCCCCCGCCTGCAGAAGCAGCGGCGAGGGAGCAACGACGGCGATGGTGTATGTGACCGGGCCGGTGCTGTTGCCCAGGCCGTCCTTGACCGAAACCTGGAACGAGATCGGGGTTCCGGCCGGAGTAACCGTTGTCGGCGTTCCGCCGATGGTCAGCGTGCTGCTGCCGTTGTTGAGCGCGTTTTGCAGGCTGTCGGAGGGCAGCCCAGTTACAGTAAAAACGTAGCCGGATCCGCCGCCGCCGGTCGCTGTAATGGTTCCCGCGTAAGCCTGGTCGACGATCGCCGCCGGCAGCGACGCAGGGTTGGACGAAGGCAACGCGAGCAACTGATCGACGGTAAGCGTCACGGCGTTGCTGGTGGTGGACAGACCATTGCCGTCGGTGACCACAACTCTGAATTGGAGCCCGTTGAAGGCGGCCGTGGTGGCGATCGTAGTTAGCGTGGCCGTGTTATAGCCCGTCCCCGCTCCGAAGGCCTTCCAGGTTGTGCCGGACAGATACTGCCAGGCATAGGTCAGGGTGGGCGTACCGGTGGCCGTGACGCTGAAAGTGGCCATGCCGCCTACGTTCACGGTCTGGCTGGCCGGTTGGGCGGCGATCACCGGAGGCGAATTCACGGTGAGCGTGACGGTGTTGCTGGTGGTGGTTAGACTGTTTCCGTCGGTGACGACGACTCTGAATTGGAGGCCGTTGAAGGCGGCTACGGTGGCGACCGTAGTCAGTGTGGCCGTGTTGTAGCCGGTTCCTGCCCCGAACGCCTTCCAGGTGCTTCCGGACAGGTACTGCCAGGTGTAAGTAAGCGTAGGCGTCCCCGTGGCCGTGACGCTGAACGTCGCTGGGGTGCCGGCAGTCACCGTCTCGCTTACCGGCTGGGAGGTGATTACCGGCAGTGTATTCACCGTCAGGGTCACCGCTTTGCTGGTCGTCGAAAGGCTATTTCCATCCGTGACCACGACTCTGAACTGGAGCCCGTTGAAGGCAGCCGTCGTGTTAACCGTGGTCAGCGTCGCCGTATTGTACCCGGTTCCTGCCCCGAACGCCTTCCAGGTACTGCCTGACAGGTACTGCCAGGCATAGGTAAGCGTGGGTGTTCCGGTGGCTGTCACGCTGAAGGTCGCGGCATTGCCCACGGCCACCGTCTGGCTGGCCGGCTGGGAGGTGATCACCGGTGGTGAATTCACCGTCAGGGTCACCGCGTCGCTGTTCGTCGACAGGCTGTTGCCGTCCGTGACCACCACTCTGAACTGCAGGCCGTTATACGCGGCCGAAGCGGCAGCTGTGGTCATCGTCGGGGTGGTAAGTCCGGTTCCGGCGGTGTACGTCTTCCAGGTGCTTCCTGACAGATATTGCCAGACATAGGTGAGCGTCGGCGTGCCGGTGGCTGTGACGCTGAATGTGGCCTTACTGCCCAAAGCCACGGTCTGGCTGACCGGCTGGGAGGTGATCGCTGGAGGTGAATTTACAGTCAGGGTCACGGTATTGCTGGCCGTCGACATGCTATTGCCATCGGTCACCACCACCCTGAACTGGAGCCCGTTAAAGGCGGCCGTGGTGGGAACGGTGGTCAGCGTCGCCGTGTTGTAACCCGTCCCCGCCGCGAAGGCCTTCCAGGTACTGCCCGACAGATACTGCCAGGCATAGGTAAGCGTCGGCGTACCTGTGGCTGTCACGCTGAATGTCGCGGTACTGCCCGCGGTCACGGTCTGGCTGGTGGGCTGGCTGGTGATCGTCGGCCCGGTTTGCGCATGGGCCGCGGAATTGATGGTGATTCCGATTGCTACCGGCAGAGTTATGCTGAGCAGCGATGCCGCAAGGGCCCCGGTGGCAACGCGTGAAAACAGGGAAACACCGGTTTTCATCACACGAGTGAAGAAAGACTGAATCGAGCGGATCATCATTTTCCCCCCAGCTGGCCGTGGAAATGGCACTTGCGGTCTTCCGGATAGCACGGTTACGTTCTCCGCCCGCAAGCGGGCGTGAGAAACTGTTCAACTTGAGCAAGTGGCTCAACTGCAAGCACTTGCTCGCGTTTCGGACGGGGCTGTGGAAGAGAGATTCCCAGGGGCGCCACAGTCGCGTCCGACGGCTACCTCCGGGGGAATACGCTCGGGCGAAGCTCCAAGACCGCATGGAACACAGCGCCGACGATTGCAGTCTGCCTGAACGATATGCGGAGTGTAGTCCCACCGGAATGCCTTCCGCAAGTTACGTATGTGGTACCCCGAATGTCACATGAACTTTTCATAATTCCAGACCATAGGGTCCCAATTTGGCGTGCGATTGAGGCATCGGTTGACCGTGGCGGCGCTGTGCTCTGGAGCGCGTAGTTTCGCTGCTTCACGCGCGGCGCGATTGTGTCGGCTGGGTTACTTAAAGCGTTTGTTTTGTAGCAGCTAATGCGGCTGGGCATGTCTTAATGGTCGAAGGCCGCGCGTGTAGACCCAGAGGTAGAAGATCCCCATTGCCAGCAGGATAAGTGGGGCCGGAAAGACCTGGAGCGCCGTGAGTAGCTGTCCTTGAAATCCTGTTGTAGAGAGGGGCAAGTGCTGGATGAGAGCCAGAAACAGCGCCCAGGTGAGGTCTCCGGTGAAGATGAGGCTCGCAATCGTGGCCAGGAGCGCAAACCTTCCGGTCATCCCACTCTCGGCCCAGAGCATGACGCAGGCGGGAACGGCGAGCAGCAGTAGCTTGGCGTCGTACTGGCGGTGATAGACGGGCAACAGGGTGAGTGCGGCCACGGTGGCCAGCGCCAGCCAGGCTTTGGCGTGGGTAGAACGGGAGCGCAGAGTGATGGCGATCCAGATTAGAAGGAGGGGTGCGCAGACGAGATAGCTGGCGGGATTGTAAACGCGGGGATCGTCGCGAAAGACGCTGATGACGGATTGCAGGCTGATGACGTTGGCCAGGCCATGGCCGCCCAGGGAAGTGGGGCCGGGATCGCTGATGCCCCCACGAGCAGAGAGGATTGCAAGGTTGGACTGCCACTCTTGCGCCCACGCTGGAGCGGCGTGCCAGACCCAAAGCAGCGCGGGCAGGCTGAGGACGGCCGTGACCAGGAGGGTTTGCAGGGCGCGCTTGCGGTAGAGCCCTCCGGCGAGGAGAAAGTAGAGCCACACCAGTCCCGAATCCTGCGGCTTGACGGCCAGCGCAATGGCCAGGCAGAGGATGCCGGCCGGTACAAACCGGTTGCGGAGGAAGCACCAGACGGCAACCGCGCAGAGGCTGACAACGATCCCGGCCGCGTTGGCGGAGATGATGAGCAGTTCGCTGTTGACGAGGAACAGGCAGATGAGCGCGCCGGCAGCCACGGGCGCGTACTCGGCCGCCAGGCTCCAGACCAGGACCGACGCAAAGATGAGGCCGGCCATGGTGAGCATCAGCCAGAGAATGTGCGCCGGGCCCCAGGGCATCAGCGCGAAGGGAACCGTGAAGCAGAAGGCGGAGGGCAGATAGATGTAGCGGGTGGCAATCTGGCGGACTTTTTCCGAGTCGGAGGGATTGTCGCCACCCATGGCCCGATAAAGGCTGAGCACCTGGGCTTCGTTGTACGGGTCGCCATGCTGAACCAGGCAGCGCGCGGGGTAATACATCACGCGGAAGTCCACCAGGGGCTCATGGCTGGCGCTCTCCAGGGCGAGGCCCAGAAGTACAAAGACGACAGATCCCAACAGCAGCAACATCAGGCCGTCGCGCCGTGCTCCGCTGATTGTGCGCATGATCCTCCGCGGGAAACGATGTTGTACTTCAGAGTAATGCTTCGCGGTCTGGTTTCATGGGTCCGGTTTTGCTGATGGGGTTGGCTTTGGAGGTTACAACGATTTCGCGTGTGCAGCTTTCGGGTGCGGTGCGAAAATAGCGGCATGGCGCTTGAATTCAGCACCTCTTATCTGAAGGATTCGCTGGCGGTCCTCCGCTACTACAAGATGCTGGCGGAGCGGGCCATGGCGCAGTTGACGGAAGAGCAACTGGTTGCCGTGCTGGACGAGGAATCGAACTCGGTGGCTGTGATCGTGAAGCATATGGCGGGCAATATGCGTTCGCGTTTTACCGATTTCCTGACCAGCGACGGAGAAAAGCCCGACCGGCGGCGGGACGAGGAGTTTGTCGATCCGCCCGCCACGCGCGAGGCGCTAATGTCCGCGTGGCAGGCGGGATGGGCCTGCGTGCTAGGGGCGCTGGAGCCGCTGGGCGACCACGACCTGGCGCGCACCGTGACCATTCGCGGCGAGGCCCATTCGGTCATGCAGGCCGTCAATCGCCAGTTGGCCCACTACTCCTATCATTGCGGACAGATTGTCCTGCTG
>Ga0302320_10027674_pt1 | contig 10913 bp, 8 predicted proteins | sample Bog_T0_3_FD_202130 | JGI IMG/M metagenome (GOLD analysis project Ga0302320, IMG submission 202130) | Peat permafrost microbial communities from Stordalen Mire near Abisko, Sweden - Bog_T0_3 | ecosystem: Environmental > Terrestrial > Soil > Wetlands > Peat | place: Sweden: Abisko, Stordalen Mire... | reverse complement strand
ACCAGAATTTTCAACGTCAGCGGCGTAATCAGGGCCAGCAGCGCATTGATGAAACCATAGAGCAACAGCATTCCCACCGCCGGATAATACCCCTTGAGCATCACGCGGTATTCGGCAAAGAGCTTTTTTTTGGGCTTCTTGAGGACATAATTGGGGTCGCCGCCGCCCTTGCCCATCCCCATGCCGCCACCGGGTCCGCCGCCGTGGTGGCCGCCCATGCGTGGTCCCGCGGTGCCGGGGCCGGAAAGCTGCGGCGTCTTGGAGGCATCCCCCTGCCGGTCCTTATCGAGGAGTCCCTTGCGCACTTTCTCGCGGAATTCTGCAAATCGGTTACGGCTGGACTTCATGCCATCGGGTTCCAAAGAATGCGGATCACTCGACGGGGTATTGTATGCGCCAAACGGCCAAAGGATAGCACTACCTGCCGCCGATGTGCTGGCCCGCGCTCACGCTTGGGGTTCCGCCCCGCTTACGGTAAACTCACGGCCCTTGACGTCTTTCCTTCCCCCGCAATTGAGGTTTCCATGGAAGTTGGCATCGTCGGCCTGCCCAATGTTGGCAAATCCACTATTTTTAACGCGCTTACCAACGCCGGGGCGCTGGCGGCCAATTACCCGTTTGCCACCATTGAGCCGAATGTGGGCGTGGTGGCCGTGCCTGATGAGCGGCTGGAGAAGATCCGCGTGTGCATTGCATCGGAGAAGCTTATCTATGCGTTGCTTCGCGTAGTCGATATCGCGGGGATCGTGCGCGGGGCTTCCAAGGGCGAGGGGCTGGGCAACAAATTTCTATCGCACATCCGCGAGGTGGACGCCGTCCTGCACGTGGTCCGCTGTTTTGAAGGGGGGGACATCACCCACGTGGAAGGGAACGTCGATCCGCTGCGGGACATCGAGACCATCGACACGGAACTGATTTTCGCCGACCTGGAGACCGTCGAGAAGAACATCGACAAGCAGCGGAAGATCGCCAAGGCCGGCGACAAGGACGCGGTGGCGGCGATTCCGATCATCGAGAACATTATTGCCAACCTGCAAAAGGGCGTCACGGTCCGGGCGATGGGGCTGAAGCCGGAGGAACTCAAACTCATCAAGCCGCTGGGGCTGATGACATCGAAAAAGGTGCTGTTTGTCGCCAACGTCGATGAATCCGATCCGCTGGGCAAAGGCCCGCTGGTGGAAAAGGTGCGTGAGCAGGCACGGAAGGAAGGGGGCGTGGTGGTCCCCGTCTGCGGCAAACTGGAATCCGAATTGGCGGAACTTCCGCCCGAGGACCGGCTGGCGATGCTGGCGGATTACGGCATGAAGGAACCGGCCCTGGCCACCCTGGCCCACGAGGCCTACCGGCTGCTGGGCGTGCAAAGCTACTTCACCGCAGGCCCCAAGGAAATCCGCGCCTGGACGATTCCCGTCGGCGCCACCGCCCCGCAGGCCGCGGGCGTGATTCATACGGATTTTGAAAAGGGTTTCATTCGCGCCGAAATATACAACTTCACCGACCTGATGCAGTACAAGACGGAAGCCGCGATCAAAGCCGCCGGCAAAATGCGCTCCGAGGGCAAGGCCTACATTTTCCAGGAAGGGGATATTGCCCACTTCCTGTTTAATGATTAGCGTTAATGGTTTGGGTTCATTTGTCAGGAGGAATTTTTGATGCTGCATCGCTCCGCCCCTTTTGTGTGTGTTGGCGTCATTATTTTCCTCGGTCTAACTGGCTGCGATGCCGCGAGTATCCACGAAGTTCGATTCCGCGCCAGTGGCGGCCTCAATGTACCGCCAGCGTGGGTGCTGCCCGTCGACCTGTCTCAAGTGCCGCAGGGATCGGTAAAGTTGATTTCGGAGTCGGAATATCAGAACGGATTTGCCGGTACCACTTTAGTCTCCACCTACCAGGTCAGTGGTGCCCTTTCCAAAATCGTTATTGCTCCCATGCGTCCCATTTCCGCCGCCACCCAGCCCGTCGTCGCCAACCTCCCCGCCACCCCCGGCGAACAGGCCCCCTCCGAAGACCCCCTCATTCCTGATTTCCACTCCCTTGGCCTCATCAACGGCAAAACCAACATCTTCCGCTGCGCCTGCCCCGTCCGCGATATCGCAAAGCTGCCAGATGCCGGGCCGGGCAACGCCGAATCGCTCGCCGCCGCCACTGCGCGCATGAAGCACCTTTACGATCTGGGAATCCGCACCGTCTTTTCCTTTGAGGACGGCAATGACGAGGAGGGCATCAATTCGGGCAAGCCGCAGCGCCCGTCCATCGCCCTGGAAAAGGCCGCCGCGGCGGCGGTGGGGATCACATACATCAATCGGCCCATGGCCAACAAAGGCCCTAACTCCATGGAGACCATGTCCGACGCGGATGTTCTCAAATGGGTTGATCCCGTCGCCGCGGAAATCCTTAAATATGCGGATACCGCCCCCGTCGCCATCCACTGCTCCGCAGGGCACGACCGCACCGGCGTGGTCACGGCGTATATACGGATGAAAGTGCAGCACTGGTCGGTGGACGCCGCCATCGCGGAAATGCGGCGCGACGGGCACAACTGGCCGAAATATTCCAACAATAACGGAGTATCATCGTGGCATGAGGATCATCTGCGCGCCATCGCCGCGGTGCTCCCGCACGAATGACCTGCCAGTGCCGCCGGTGCCGTCACCGGCGGTCTTGCCTCCTGCGATTTCGCCGGTGAGGGCACCGGCGGCACTGAGATGCTCACCATGTGGTGATCGCCGGGATCAGCGTTACCGCAAAGGTTTGGCCGTCGATCAGCGCCTTGACGGCGATCTCGCCCTTGTCATTGATGGAGGCGGAATCGACGAACTGGTAGGTGCTGGTGCCGTTGATGTTGTAGAAGATGTCATTGAGCAGGAACGTTCTGCTGTTGATGGTGACCGTCGCCATGTGCAATGCCGGCGCGCCGGTGCTGGCTGCGTAACCGACGGCGATGTTGTAATTGTTCAGCCCGGTTTCCGCCACATTGGGCACGCTGCCGCTTTGGGCGGGCACAGATCCGACGACAGCCCCGGTGTAATCCAACAGGACAAATTCCCCGCTCTGGCTCCGGGCCAGAATCACGCCCGCGTCGCTGACCTGCAAAAAGGCCGAGTAGCCGGCGAACACGGTGTAACCCGTATCCTGCCGCCACAGGAACGCATACGTGGTCGTCGGCAGAATGCTGGAATCCACCGTCACCTGCCCTACGATCACCTTGCCGATGTTGACGCTGTTGGCCACGCCGTCGGAATAGTAGGGTGTCGAGCCGTTGTATCCCGCCGGGGCCGCCGGCAGGCCGAGGTCCACGATGCCGCTCCACTGCTCCCAAAGGAACGGATGCGAATGGTGGGCGCTTTCCGATGCCACCCAGACCATTGAGGAACCCACGACATAAAGGTTGTCGGTGATCGCCATCGGCACGGTGTTGTTCACCGGCGAAGCCGAGCCGTCGGAAAGGTTTCCAAGGTCCACAATCGTGCCATCGTTTTGGCGCAGCACGGCGCGGCCGTCCGCGACGCCGGTCGTCGCCGCGTTGATCGACTGACCGACAACGCCGTAATAGCTCACCGCCGTGGCGCTGATGCCGGCCAGGTCGGAATTGCCGCCGACGTTGGGGCCGGTGGAGCTGGCCACGCCGTCGGTCGTACCGACCACGACGCTGCCGGAGCTGATCGCCACGGGCGTTTCATTGGCCGCGATGACTTTTTCAATGACATAGGCGTTGGTCGAAGCCGGGCGGGCGTAGCCCAGGTGGAGGGCCTCGGTCCGCCACTGGTCGTAGGCCGAAAGTATCGTATGGTTGTCCAGCGCGGCCTGCACGTCCGGGTTGTTGGCCAGATAGAACGATTGATCAAACAGGACCGATGGATCCCGTCCTTCAAACTGGCCGTAGAGCAGGTAATGATCGGTCGCCGACGCAATGGTGCCCAACTGCACCGCCCGCGCCACATCAGGATAGGTCGCCAGATACCAGGTGGTGTCCAGCGTCGGGTTGGGCGCCCGGTTCTCCTTGTCTCCATACTGGATGAAGTGGTCAAACGCCGACTTAAATTGCCCCGAGGACACGGCCGCGGCCACGTCAGGGTATGACTGCAAATAAAAGGCCGGCGAAAACAGCGGGCTTGGGGTGCGGCCTTCGGCGTCGCCATACATGATGAAATGTTGAACCGCAGATGTGATAAGGTGGTCTGCCAGGCCGTACGAAATATCCACGTTCGTCGCCAGATAGAAATTCTCATCCCAGAACGGCGACGGCGAGCGGTCCTCAAACATCCCATATTTCAGAAAGTGTTCCAGCCCGCTGGAAAAAAGCCCGCGGCTGACAGCGCTGGCCACATCGGGGTTGTGGCTCAGGTAATAGGTTTCGTCAAAAATCGCCGTGTCGGCACTCAACATTTCGCGGCGTTCCAGCGCTTCCATGCGCACGCTAGACCTGGATGTTCGCTTCATGGCCTCAACTCACATAAACATCACAACAACCCTGGTGCCTCTTGAACACGTTCTATTTTAGCACGCGGGCCTCGTCAAATCTCAACCAACTCGAACGAAAAAGGGGCGATACCTCTTCGTGCTCTGCCGGGCCGCGAAAACATGCTGGCTCGCATCCGTGGTGGATATCACCTTTCCCCCCATTCCTCCCAGATTCCCAGGCTTTCACTTCGCTCTGCCAGGCACCCGCGCCGCAATCATCACGCTGTGCGCCCAACTCCGGAACTTTAGCACTGAATGCCACGCCTCCACCCACATCATAATGGATGTCAGAAACAAATGGCGGTCAAACGCGTGGCTGCCGCTCATCACCGGCATCAGGTGTACCTTCTCTATCACCAGCCCCTCGCCCTTCAGCAGCCCGATCAACTGCCCGTACTTCATCTCTGACACGTGATCGTGCCCCGCGGCGGTAACCATCACGGGCTGGCCCGCCTCATCCAAGGGCGTGTCCTTTCCCTTATAGTAGGTTTTGTAGACTTTCCCCCCGGTCATCGCGTTGGCCACCTTGGAAAGCGTCTTAAACAGCCCCGTCTTCAGCGGCGTGCTGATCAAAATCAGCCCGCCGGGCCTGGTGACGCGCATCAGCTCCCGCACCGTGGCCGCGGGTTGAACCATGTGTTCCAGCACATCCCCCAGATTTACGGCATCAAACATCCCATCTTCAAACGGCAGCCCCACGGACAAATCGGCCACCTGATATTCGCAATTCCGGTAGCCGGGCACAACGCGTGCAAACGCTTTTGCGTATTCAATTGCATCGCTGTGGAGGTCAATTCCAATCATCTTCACATCCGCCGGCTTGCCCATTTTGGCATTCAGCATCAGCAGCATATTTCCATAGGCGCAGCCGACATCGAGGACGGCACCTTTGCCGCTGGACGGGACCGCCGCCGCCAGCGTGTCGATCGTGATCAGGTTTTTGCGGGTCATGTTCCAGTGGCCCAGCACATCCCCCATGCGTTCCCACTCAAAGGCAACGCGGTTTTCCACCGTTGGCCGGTGTGGGAACCGCCCCCGCTCGATCACCATCTGGGTGTCGGTTTCCGCGGCAATATTCTCAGCAATCAGTTCCTGCGTCATCATGCGTCACTCACATTGGAAATCATGGACTCACCCCCATAAGATACCACCTTTGGGACCAAAACCCGCGATAAAACCTCCAAGCTGCATCAATAGCACCCCGATTTTACTATCGGGCGTACACTGGGCAAGCCCGCCAGCCACAGGTTCAGTCAGCATAGCACAGAGACAGCGCAAATGTTTGTGTTTTATAGGTTTGGGGTGCATTTGCCCCATGGGTCTTTCGCCCATATGCGAAGGAGCCGCTACTCGCGACTCCGCCGCCGGCCCCGTGCTCGCGTGGGCTGTAACGACTGCACAATTCGGGCAGACCACCGCGCAGTGCCCATCCGCGGCGGCCCTCCGCATCTTGTCAATTTGGGCAATTTGTAACTGCGAGCAAGTTTTCATCTGGAAGGATTTGTCAGGCACCTTCCACCACGCCGCTGCTCCCGGAATCTTCCACCGGCGGAAACTCAACCCCCGCATAAATCTCCGCCAGGGCAACATCCACCTGCACGCTCCCCAGCCGCACGCGTGCGTCAAGCCCTGACATAGTGGTAAACAGCCACGCCCCATCCGTCTGCCGCCGAAAGACCTCAACCCGCGGCGTCTTCTGGCTGATGAGAACATACTCCTCGAAGGTATCAATCATCTGATACCGGTTGAATTTTTCACCGCGATGATACGCTTCAGTCGTCGGCGACAGAATCTCCACCAGCACGCGCGGATTGGTGGCCGTAATTTGGGGCGGGGTCGCTGGGGTCCATGCGTGGCGGGCCGCAGATCACGCTGAAATCGGGATAGAAATAGCGGGCGGAGTTGGGAATGCCGATCCGCAAATTAGAGTCCAGAACCCGGCACGGCTTACCCTTCAGTGCGTTGCTCAGCTCCCGGCCGAAATTCATGGCAATCACGCAATGATCAAACGTGTTCCCCGCCATCGCCACCACTTCCCCATCGCGGTACTCATGCTTGTGGGTCGCGGCGTTCTCGTATTTCATGTACTCCGCAACCGTTGCCAGATGTTTTTGAGATGGTAACTGCATGACGGTCCCCGGGGACGAATCCGAATTCCGATCCAAACCAATAGCATAGTATAGTTTCCGCCCCGTTCAATCGCCAACGGAAATGCCGGCGATCCGCAAGTCGGAATCACATCTTATGCTCGTCGGGAAATTCATCCGGCACGCCATCGTCGTCGTCTTGGTCGAACGTGGAATTGACCTGCTGGGCGTAGCCGGCAGAGGCGCCTGTGCCGGGCTTGTCGACCGTGACGCCTGGCGGAAGGTTGGCCGAAGATCGCGGCTCGGACGCGCCCGCGGCCTCCGCGGCCTTCATGGCCTCCCATTCCTCCATCGTGACTGTCACTTCCGACGCCATCGAACCCTTGTATGCGCCGACGATGCCGGTGCGGCGCATCTGATCGATGAGGCGGCTGGCGCGGCTGTAGCCGATGTTGAGGCGGCGCTGGATCAGCGACACCGAGCCGCGGCCGCTTTCGATCATCGTTTCCACGGCCTGATTGTAAAGCGGGTCCTTTTCCTCGCCCTCGGCCAAACCGGTGGGGGAGCCAAGCTGGACCAGTTCGGGGTGGAATTCCGGCTCGGCGATTTCCTTGAGGAACTTGCAGGTGCGTTTGATTTCCTGGTCGTCGACGAAGGATCCCTGGCCGCGGATGAGGCCGCCGCCGGTGGGTTTGAGCATGAGCATGTCGCCCTGGCCCAGGAGCAGTTCGCCGCCGGACTGGTCGAGCATGATGCGGGAATCCAGGCGGCTGCGCACCTGGAAGGAGATGCGTCCGGGCATGTTGGATTTGATGAGGCCTGTGACGACCTGGGCTTCGGGGCGCTGGGTGGCGAGGATGAGGTGGATGCCGACGGCGCGGGCTTTCTGGGCGATGCGGACGATGTGGCCTTCGACTTCCTTGGAGGTCATCATGAGGTCTGCAAGTTCATCGATGATGATGACGATGTAGGGGAGGTGGTAGATGAGCTTGTTGCGGTCGTCCTCGGTTTTCGCGCCGAAGGCCTCGACGACCTGGTCGCGGGTCATCTTGTTGTAGTCCTTGATGTTGCGCACGCCGGCCTCGGACATGGTTTCGTAGCGCTCATCCATTTTTTGGGTGGCCCATTCCAGAATCGACTCCGCCTTGGACATGTCGTCGATGATGGGGGCCATGAGGTGGGGGATGGAGCGGTAGTCCTGCATTTCGACCATTTTCGGATCGACGAGGATGAGCTTCACATGGTCGGGCCGCTGGGTCAGCAGGATGGTCATGATGATCGAATTGATGCACACCGATTTGCCCGACCCCGTGGTGCCCGCGATCAAAAGATGCGGCATCTTCGTCAAATCTTCAATCAGCGGATTGCCCGAGGCATCCTTCCCCAGACACATGGGGAGTTGCATACGCTCGATATTTTCCTGGGCGAGGAGCATGAGTTCCTTGAGGCGCACGCGTTCGCGGTCGAGGTTGGGGACTTCGACGCCCATGGTGGATTTGCCGGGGATGTTGTCGATGATGCGCACCGGCGGCGACATGAGGGCGCGGGCGATATCCTTGGCCAATGCCGCCACCTGCGAGGATTTGACGCCCGGCGCAAGGGTCAACTCGTACAAGGTCACGACAGGCCCGGTCTCAATGGAGGCCACCTTCCCCTCAATGCCAAAGGACTCCAGCGCCGCCTCCAGCACACGCGCCTTCTCGCGCACGCGCTTTTCATGCCCCTCGGGATTGAGCGGCTCAGCCTCGTCCAGCAAATCCAGCCCCGGCAATCGGTAGTTGCCAAAATCCTGCTTCTGCGTTGGCGTGGGTGCCGACCGAAACGGAAGCGCCGGAGTCTTGGCCGGTGCGGGCTTGCGCACCACAAGTTCCGGGGCGGGCGCGGGATCGGCCTCCGCGGTCGCGGTGGCGCGCGTTGCGGCATCGGGCGTGGCGGAAATCGCCGTGTCCGCCGCGGTCGGCAGAATCTCGGCCGCCTCGAGCGCAGCGGTTGAATCAGCAGGGCTGAGTGCACTGTCCGCCGCAACCGGAGCGGCAGTTGGCGTGGCCGCCGTCGCAGTCGGCGACCCGGCAACGACCGGCGTGCGTCGCCTGCGCCCCATCTTGCGGTTGCTCAGCGAATCGACGACATCGCGCAGATGGGCCCAGAACCCCGCCGTCGCGGGGATGCGCTGCCACGTCGCGATGATGCGTGAGGGAAGCGCGAGCATGAATTCATCCGCCAGCAGCAGGCCGCCAAGGATGCCGGTGCAAAAGACGGTGAGAAATGCGCCAACATTGCCGAAGCGGTCGACAAGGAATCCGCCGATCGCGTACCCAAGTGCTCCGCCGGTGCCGGGCGTCCAGTAGTTGTCCGGCTGGGTGAAGAGAAAAAAGAGCGTGGAGAAAACGCCGACAATCAGCACGCCGCCGATGGTGCGCAGTGGCGAATCGGCGACTTCGATTTTGGCGGTCCAGAAGTAGAGCAGGATGCCGAGCATGATGAGGGCGAGGAACATGCCCGGGCCGACGGCCAGCAGAAGTTCGAGTCCGATCCGGTTGCCGATGGCGCCGACGGCGTGGTTGTTGGCACCGGGGTAGAAGGCGGTCTGTCCGCCGGGGGCATCGGGGCGGTAGGTCACGCAGCAGAGCGTGGTGAAAAACCACCCTGCCCAGGAGAAGCAGATGGCGAGGTAGCGGGTGATCTGGTTTTTCTTCTCTTTATTGGCTCTGGCCATGTGTCTGCGATCCGTGCAAGAGGGACTTCCGTGTTGTTACAAGCTGAAGTTTGAACTCCAAACTAATGGCCTGTGGAACCAAAGCCCCCCGTCCCGCGGTCGGAGGCGGGGAGGTCGTCAACGTGGTCCACTTCCTTCCAGGTCGATTGCTCCACCGGGCAGATCACCATCTGGGCGATGCGCATGCCGCGCGTGATGGTGATGGGATCGGGTCCAAGATTGATCAGCAGCACCTTGATCTCCCCGCGGTAGTCCGCGTCTATCGTCCCGGGCGAATTGGGCATGCTCAGCCCCAGCTTCAGGGCCAGGCCTGATCGCGGACGGATCTGGGCCTCGTACCCCGCCGGCAGCGCCATCGCAAACCCGCACGGCACCGCCGCCCGCTGCATGGGGACCAGCACCACCGGCTGACCCTCCGGAACGGCGGCCAGCAAATCCATCCCGGCGGCATGCGGCGTTTGGTACTGCGGCAGGTCCAGCCCGCGGCCGTGTTCCAGACGTGCGATGATGATCTTTATCGGTTGGGGCATGGAAAAACCTCAAGGGTAAAAGGGGGCTCAAGCAGGGGGGTAATGTATGCGGTGGGAGGGGGGTGGGGCAATGGCTTGCGTCGATTGCGTCGATTGGGCAATCAGCTTTCCGGGCGTGGGGATCGCCTGCCCCACCGGAACGGGCGTCCCGGATCACCAAGGGGGAACTGGAACTTCGGAGGCTGTGGCATGGGCATGCAGATCGGGTCTCTGCTGCCGGAACTCCCCGGCAATCGCGCCCAAGAGGTCGGGGACGACCTTTGCGTTCTGTGCCCAAGTAACGCGCCAAAATCCGCATTTTCAATGGCAAAATTGAAAAGGCCGTTCAGAAGAGCGTGTTTGGTGAAAGTCTGTATCCCAACATTCTGACTGTTCGACATGATCCCGGAGGTCGAAAAACCGCGTTTTCGGCGTAAAGATGGGGGTGAGGCACCGCCGATGAGGCACGCAAAACCTGAAGAAGGCCAACCGTAAATGGTTGGCCTTCAAGAACTTACGTAGCGGGGGGCCGTTACGTTACTCGTCGGTTCATTCGAGCGGCTTTCTGGCAGTCTTTTGAGGCTGTTGCATAGCTGTTTGTAAGTATCAATTGATGTGGCACTTGAGACGTTTTCTTCAGTCGGATTTCCGCTTTGCCGATGGACAATAATGCACTCACTTCATACAATGTAGTTTCTTTATTATCCACTGCCGAGGACGACAATGACCACGCTGATCAACAAAGCCCAAGACGCCTTCAACGCCCACGGCGGCATCCTGCGCACCACCGAAGCGCTGGCCGCCGGCATCCACCCGCGCACGCTTTACGCGATGCGGAACAACGGACAGATTGAAACCCTCGCCCGGGGCGTCTATCGCCTGGCAAGTCTGCCGCCCATGGCAAATCCGGACCTGGCCACCGTTGCCAAGCGCGTCCCCAATGGGGTGATCTGTCTGATTTCCGGCTTGGCATTCCATGAACTGACCACCCAGATTCCTCATGACGTTCATCTGGCGATTACGCGAACCGCACGCCGGCCATCCCTGGCATTCCCGCCCCTACACATCTATCGTTTCTCGAGCGAGGCGTTTGAGGCTGGGGTTGAGACGCACACGATGGACGGAATTCCGGTTCGGGTC
>Ga0302320_10027672_pt1 | contig 10913 bp, 9 predicted proteins | sample Bog_T0_3_FD_202130 | JGI IMG/M metagenome (GOLD analysis project Ga0302320, IMG submission 202130) | Peat permafrost microbial communities from Stordalen Mire near Abisko, Sweden - Bog_T0_3 | ecosystem: Environmental > Terrestrial > Soil > Wetlands > Peat | place: Sweden: Abisko, Stordalen Mire... | reverse complement strand
GAAGTCCTTCAGGTTGGCCACCGCGCCGCTGTAGTTGCTGATGCTGAAGCTGAAGGCCATCTGCCCGCTGGTCCAGGCGCTGCCGTTGTCGCTGACCTGCAGGTCAAAGCCGCTGACCGGCGCGGGTTCGGGGTCGAAATAATGCAGGGTGTAGGTCAGCAGGTCGCCGATGTTGGCCGTGGCCTTGCTCACGGTCTTGGTCAGCTCGGTGCCGGGGGTGTAGATGGTGAAGGGCGCGTCGCCGCTGGTGCCCGGCACCAGGCCCGTGGCCACCGACGAGGCGGTGTTGTGCACCACCTGGCCGTTGGTGCCGCTGAGCACCTTGGCCACCACGGTGGTGGTGATCACCTGGCCCGTGGCCAGGGACGGGTAGTCCCATTCATAGTAGGGCGGGGCGCTGACGCTGGGCGGGCTGCCCCCCACCAGCCCCAGGTTCGCCGCCAAGGTGTCCCAGACCTGCACGTTGCTCAAGGCCGTGCCACAGTCCTGGGTGACCAGGGTGTAGGTGACCAGGTCGCCGACCGCCGCCACGCTGGTGTTCACCGATTTGGCCGTGCTCAGGCAGCTGCAATAGAGCTGGCTGGCGGGGACCACTTGCAGGGCCTGGCTGGGGCTGGACCAGCTGAAGTGGACGTCGGCGCCGCCGTAGCCGTTCTCGTAGTAGTCGATCTCAATGCTGTAGAATTGGCCTGCGTTCAGGGCCACGCTGGCGCAGGTGGTGGTGGTGCCCTCATCGACCCAGTTGCTGATCACCTGGACGCCGTTGACCCACATGTTGTAGCCGTCATCACCGGCCAGGCAAAGGCTGTAGGTCTCGGTGTAAAGCGGCTGGATCTTGCCGGTCCAGCGGATCGAGTAAGGCCCGGCGGGCACGCCGGCCGGAGGCGCCGGCTGGTTGCCCCAATCAAAGTCCACGGTGGGATCGGTCTGGTTCTTCTCGAAAGTGTCGAAATTTTCGCCGGAATAGTAGGACGCGCAAAGGCCATTGCCGTTGCCGACGGCGTGCAACGGGCTGCTTAGACCCCATCCCCCTGCGAGGCAGACAACGAGGCCGAAGACCAAACGTTTGAAGGATTTGATTAAACGTTTCATAAAAACGGCATGGACCTTTTCGGTTCGAAACAGGTAGCTGATATCAGTCAATCATAGCAATGAACTGCCTGCTAAAATAGTATTTCAGAATGCGAAAACTATTGGGAGATAATGGTTTTACATTTTCCTCCCAGGTTCTTGGCTCCATAATGCCCGCAAGGGTCCTGCTCGACCTCCTTAGAGGGGGAACAGGACGATCAGGAGGCGCGTTTGAGCAAGCTTATCGTGACCGGCGGAGCCGGCTTCATCGGGTCCAATTTTGTCCGTTACGCGTTGGAACAGGCGGGCGTCGAGCGATTGGTGGTCCTGGATAAGCTGACCTACGCGGGAAGCCTGCTGAATCTGGTCGAGCCCCTGGCCGACCCCCGGGTGCGCTTTGTCCAGGCCGACATCAGCGACGCCGCTGCGGTGGAGGCGCTCTTCGACCAGGAGCAGCCCACGGCCGTGGTGAACTTCGCCGCCGAGACCCATGTGGACCGCAGCATCGACGGGCCGGCCGCCTTCATCCAGACCAACCTGATGGGCGTGTTCACGCTGCTGGAAGCCAGCCGCCGCCGCCTGAAGGCCCTGGGCGCCGACAAGGGCGCCTTCCGCTTCCTGCAGGTCAGCACCGACGAGGTCTACGGCACCCTGGGCGACAGCGGCTTCTTCCGCGAGGACACGCCCTACGCGCCCAACAGCCCCTACTCGGCCAGCAAGGCCGGCGCCGACCACCTGGTCCGCGCCTATGTGCACACCTACGGCCTCAACGCCGTCATCACCAACTGCAGCAACAACTACGGGCCCTGGCAGTTCCCCGAGAAGCTGATCCCGCTGATGGTCCTCAACGCCCTGGAGGCCAAGGCCCTGCCGGTCTACGGCGACGGCGCCAACATCCGCGACTGGCTGCATGTGCGCGACCATTGCAGCGGCATCTGGCTGGCCCTGACCAAGGGCGCGCCCGGCGAGAAGTACAACATCGGCGGCCGCAACGAGCGGACCAATCTCCAAGTCGTCCACCACCTGTGCCAAGGCCTGGAGCTGGCCGCCCCAGCCGCCAAGAACCCGGCCCTGAAGGCCGCGGGCAAGGGCCACTACAAGGACCTGATCGCCTACGTCACCGACCGCCCCGGCCACGACCGCCGCTACGCCATCGATGCCGACAAGATCCGCGCCGAGCTGGGCTGGAAGCCGCAGTACGACTTCGAGAGCGGCCTGGCCGAGACCATCCGCTGGTATGTGGCCCACAAGGACTGGTGCGCCAAGATCCAGGAAGGCAAGTACCAGCGCGAGCGGCTGGGCAAGGGCTGAGGCAGTGAAGCATCCTATGGGGGCACGATGAAAGGCATCATCCTGGCGGGCGGCTCCGGCACCCGGCTTTACCCGGTCACGCTGGCCATCAGCAAGCAGCTGGTGCCCATCTACGACAAGCCCATGATCTACTATCCCTTGAGCGTCCTGCTGCTGGCGGGCATCCGCGAGATCATGGTCATCACCACGCCCGAGGACCAGGCCCAGTTCCAGAAGCTGCTGGGCGATGGCGGCAAATGGGGCTTGAAGCTGGCGTATGCGGCGCAGGCCCGCCCTGAAGGCTTGGCCCAGGCCCTGACCATCAGCGCCGATTTCTGCGCCGGCGGCCCCAGCGCCCTGGTGCTGGGCGACAACATCTACTACGGCCACGGCTTCCCCAAATTGATGAAGGCGGCCCGGGCGCGGGTCGAAAGCCAAGGCGGCGCGGCCGTGTTCGCCACCCAGGTGAAGGACCCCGAGCGCTACGGCGTGGTGGAGTTCGACGCCGCCGGCAAGGCCGTGAAGCTGGAGGAGAAGCCCAAGGCGCCCAAGAGCAATTACGCAGTGACGGGCCTCTACTTTTATGACGGCACCGCCGCCGCCAAGGCCGCCGCGCAGAAGCCCAGCCCCCGCGGCGAGCTGGAGATCACCGACCTGAACCGCACATACCTGGAAGAGGGCCGGCTGAACGTGGAGCTGATGGGCCGCGGCATCGCCTGGCTGGACACCGGCACCCACGAGAGCATGCTGCAGGCGTCGACGTTCATCGAGGCCGTGGAGAATCGCCAGGGCTTGAAGGTCAGCTGCCCCGAGGAGATCGCCTTCCGCAGCGGTTGGATCAGCCGCGAGCAGCTGGAAGTGCTGGCCAAGCCCATGCTCAAGAACGAGTACGGGCAGTACCTGTCGCGGGTCGCCCAGGACCGCTCCCTGGGCCCCAAGGAGGGCTGACATGCATGTTGAGATGACTTCCTTGCCGGGCGTCCTGCTGATCACGCCCACCGTGCACCGCGACCCGCGCGGCTTCTTCATCGAGACCTACCACCAGCAGCGCTACCAGGCCGCCGGCGTGGACGCCCTTTTCGTGCAGGACAACCACAGCCAGAGCGTGCAGGGCACCCTGCGCGGCCTGCACGCCCAGCTGCTGCGGCCACAGGCCAAGCTGGTGCGCTGCGTGGAAGGCGTGATCTGGGACGTGGCCGTGGACATCCGCGTGGGCTCGCCGACGTTCGGCCAATGGACCGGCGCCGAGCTGAGCGCCGCCACCGGCCGCCAGATCTACATCCCCACGGGCTTCGCGCACGGCTTCGTGGTCCTCAGCGACCGCGCCCAGGTGGAGTACAAGTGCAGCGACGTCTACGTGGCCGACGACCAGCTGGGCCTGCGCTGGAACGACCCCCAATTGGGCGTGCAATGGCCCCAGGCGGTGGAGCCCATCCTCAGCGACAAGGACAAGGTGGCGCCGCTGCTGAAGGACGCCCTGGACCGCCTGCCCCGGTACCAGGCCTAGCGTGGGCCCGCTGACCGCCCAGGACCTGGAGCAGCTGGGGGCCCGCGGCATCCCGGCGGCGGAGGCCCAACGCCAGCTGGCGCTGCTGGCCGGGCCCCCGGCCTCGGTGAAGCTGCTGCGCCCCTGCACCGTGGGCGACGGCATCGTGCGCCTGGACCCCGGCCGCCAGGACCAGCTGGAGCGCCGCGGCGCCGAGCTGCTGAGCCGCGCCCGCGCCGCCAAGTTCGTGCCCGCCAGCGGCGCCGCCACCCGCATGTTCAAGCAGCTGCTGGAGGCCCTGCAGCAGCAGGGCCTGCCGCAGGGCGAGGCCGCCGTGGTGCTGGAGCGCAGCGGCGATTTCGCCTTCCACCGCCTGTGGGCCCAGGCCGCCGGCGCCCGCGATGACCGGGCCTTCGCCCTGCTGCTGGCCAAGGGCCGCTGGCGCGACGTGCTCGACGCCCTGCTGTTCCTGCCGGGCCTGGACTTCTCCGCCCTGCCCAAGGCCTACGTGCCCTTCCACCGCGTGCAGGGCCGCTCGCGCACGGCGTTGGAGGGCCACTGGCGCGAGGCCGCCGCCTTGGAGCTGAAGCGCCTGCACTTCACCCTGTCGCCCGAGCACATGCAGGGCTACCACGCGCTGGTCGCGGCCCTGAGCCTGGTGCTGGGGCGGGAGGGCGTGGCGCCGGTGGAGCTGGGCTTCAGCTTCCAGGACCCCGCCACCGACACGCTGGCCGGCGACGGCAAGGGCGGGCCCTTCCGCGACGACCAAGGGCGCCTGGTGCTGCGGCCGGGCGGGCATGGGGCCTTGATCAGCAACCTGCAGGCCTTGGGCGAGCAGGCCGACCTGGCGATCGTCAAAAATATCGACAACATCGCCCATCCGCGGATGTGGCCGCACCTGCTGCGCTGGAAGCGCATCCTGGCAGGCCTCTTGGACGAGGCCTGCGGCGACGACTGGGACCGCCCGGTGCGCGTGGCCGGCATGGTGGCCAACACCGGCGAGCCCGGCGGCGGGCCCTTCTGGGTGCAGGGGCCCGACGGGCCCAGCCTGCAGATCGTCGAGAGCGCGGAGATGGACCTGGCCGACCCGGCGCAGGCGGCGGTGCTGAAGGCCGCCACCCACTTCAACCCGGTGGACCTGGTCTGCCGCCTCACCGACCCCCAAGGCAAGCCCTTCCCGCTGGCGCGGTTCGTGGACCACAGCGCGGTCTTCGTGGCGCAGAAGAGCCACCTGGGCCGGCCCCTGCTGGCGCTGGAGCGGCCGGGCCTGTGGAATGGCGCCATGGCCGGCTGGAAGACCGTCTTCGTGGAGGTGCCGCTGGAGACGTTCAACCCGGTGAAGACCGTGGGCGACCTGCTGAAGCCCGCCCATCAGGAGCACGCATGAAGCCCTGCGCCCATTGCCACGAGCCCATGGCCGACGTGGCCGTGCGCTGCGCGGCCTGCGGCATGGCCGTGGGCGCCCAGCCCGGCAGCTACCGCGCCCCGCACGACGAGCCCCTGGGCTTCACCCACGAGGATTGGCTGTTCAAGGCCATCCTGTTCCTGGTGGGCCTGCTGGCCTGCGCGGGCGCGCTGTGGTTCATCAAATGAGCCTGATCGCCAAGACGGTGTTCTGCCCGTATTGCGGCCAGGCCAACGCCATTGAAGTGGACCCCAGCGGCGGCGACCGCCAGGCCTACGAGGAGGACTGCCAGGTCTGCTGCCGGCCCTGGAAGGTGAAGGTGCGCCTCGAAGGCCGGCGGGCCCGCGTCAGCCTGGCCACCATGGACGAAGTGGCGGACGACGGATAGCGGCGGGGACCCGCCAAAAAAAGGACGGCGGAGCTTGGGCTCCGCCGTCCTTTTTTTTTGGATGCCTTGCCGGGCCCTAGCGGATGACCGCGAACTTCAGCAGCAGGGTCTCGGCCGTCGAGTCGGCGTAATCCACCTTGATGTGGGCGAAGTAGAGCCCCGGCGCCAGCTTGTCGGTGGGGCAGCGGTGGGGGCCGCTGCCGGCGATGTCCAGGTCGGCCACCACCTCGCCGGCCAGGTCGTAGACCTGCCAGCGGGTGCGGTTGGGCGCGGCCTTGAAGTAGAGCGCCACCGGTTGGCCGGCGCGGGCCGGCTGGGGCGCCAGCACGCAGCGGCCCCGGCCGCTGGCCAGGTAGGCCGGCGTGGGCGAGGCGGTGGGGCTATCGGAGATGGTGGGCGAGGGCGTGAAGGTCGGGGTGACGCTGGGCGTGGGCGAGGCGGTGGGGCTGTCCGAGATGGTGGGCGAGGGCGTGAAGGTCTGGGTGATGCTGGGCGAGGGGCTGACGGTGGGCGTGTCGGTGCGGGTGAACGCCGGCGTGGCCGTGGCCGTGGGGCTGGGCAGCAGGCCCACCAGGCTGTTGACCAAGGCCATGCCCCGGGGGCTGCCCAGGCCGGTGACCAGGTCGTAGCCTGTCACGGCGTAGTAGACCACCGTATCGCAAGCCACGGGGGTGGGTTGGAGGTGGGATCGCATGCCATTGAGGCCATTGTTGCTGTTGTCGGCGATGTCGTGGAAATCCTGGGCATAGGTGGTGGGGGTCTGGGCCAGTTGGTACAGCAGGGCGTTGGGCACGCCGATGGGCCCGCGGCCTTGGGCGGCGGCTTGCTGGTTGGCCACGGCCAGCAGGCCGGCCCACAGCGGGGCCGCGCCGCTGGTGCCGTCCAGCACGTCGTGGTTGGTGCCGCCGTAGACGTCATTGTTGGCGTTGGCCGCCACGGGGCCGTTATCGGTGACCCAGAAGCCTTGGCCGTTCATGCTGACGTCTGGGATGTTGCGGTAGCTGTTGCTGGCCCCATTGCTGCCGTTCACGAACGGCGCCTGCCAGCTGGGCAGGGCCAGCGCTTGGCTGTACAGGGCCCCGCTGCCGCCGTCGCAGAAGCCGCCGCCGCTGGCCCCGCCAGAAGCGTTGCCGAGCCCGTTATTGAAGATCGCGTTGCAGCTGTCCGGGTCGTAGAAATTGTTCCAGGCGCTCTCGCTGGTGTAGGTGCACCAGTGCGGGCTGCCGTCGGGGCCCTGGGTGGTCAGGCTGGTGCCGCCGGCTTCGGTGATATAGGGGCTCAAGCTGTCAGGGAAGCCGACGGCGTAAGCCACGTTGTTGTTGTTATAGGCGCCATTGTCGCCGCTGGCGTTGACGAAGGCCTGGCCCTGGGCGGCCATGGTCGCCAGGTAGGTGGCGATCGACGCGCTATTGTCGCTGGTCCATGAATTGCTGACCTGGCGGCACAGCGGCGCGAAGGTGGTGACCGCCAGCAGCACGTCGGCCAGCGAGGCGGTGTAGGGCGCCTCAAAGACCACGATGTTGGCCTGGGGGGCCATGGATCGGGCGGCCTCGATGTCCAACGAGACCTCGCTGTTGTCGCCCAGGGGGTCGGTCTCGGTCGGGTTGGGCGTGACCACGGGGGTCATCTGGTAATTGTCCACCTTGTACGCCCCCACCTGGGGCGTCAGCGGAGGGTTCTGGGCGGCGCAGTAGGCCACGATGTCGCTTTGGTAGTAGCCCTGGTATTCCACCAGGCCGATGCGTTGGCCCTGGCCCTGCAGGCTGGCGGGGGCGTCGGGCAGGTAGGCCTGGCGGAGATCCCAGCCCTGGTAGAAGCCGCTGACGCCGGTGTAGTTGAGCCAATAGCCGTCGCCGGCCGTGCCGTTGCGGGGCTGATGTATGGGGGCTGCGGCGTCCGCCTTGGCCCGGCGCTGGGAATGCCGGCGCCGGCGCACGAAGTCGTCCAGGCCGCTGATATGCGCCAGGGCCAGGCGGCCGTCCACCGCGGGCTCGCGGTCGGGGGCGTAGAACACGCTGTGGTCATCGCGTTGGCGTAGTTGCAGGTGCAGATGGAAGGCGCGCTCCACCGCGGCTACGGGCGCGTCCACCGCCACGCCCAGGCGGTTGGGGAAGGTGCTCAGCACGGTGAAGCCCTGGGCGTGGGCGAAATCCAGCACGGCTTGATAGTCCGCCTGGCTGGGGCTGAAGCGCTGGGTGAATTGGTCGGGGGTCAGGAACTGGCGGAACAAAGGGTCGTGGGGGTCGTAGACGCGCCGCAGGAAGGCGTCCAAGCCGGCGGGGTCGGGCAGGGCCAGGCCCAGCACCAGGTGCACGCTTTGACCTTGGGGCGGCGCGCCGGCCAAGGGGGCGGCGTCGAACGCGGGGCGCCAGTGGCCGGGCAAGGCCTGGGCGTCCAGGCCGCTGGCCAGGCCGCCCAGCCAAGCCAGGCCCGCCAGCGCGCGCAAGCCTTGGCGCCAAGCTCCGCTGGTCAGGGAAGGGATCCGTCGTGCCATGGGGACGCTCGTCCGCGGTAAAGCTACAGCGCGCGCTGTAGCAGCTCCACCTTGGTGGCCTTGCCCTGCTCGTCGGCCTCCACGTAGAGGCCCCAGAACTCGATATGCGTGTCGCTGGGGCTGTGGCGGGCCGGCAGGCTGGTGAGGAATTTCTTCATCACGCTGTCGCTTTGCATGCCGATGACGCCGCCGTAACCGCCGGTGAGCCCCAGATCGCTGATGTAGGCGCTGCCCTTCTCCGAGATGCGGCAGTCGGCCGTGGGCACATGCGTGTGGGTGCCCACCACCGCCGTGACCTCGCCGTCCAGGTGGCGCCACAGGGCCACCTTCTCGCTGGTGGTCTCGGCGTGCATGTCCACCAGCACGGCTTGGGCGCCTTGGGCCTTCAGGCGGGCCACCGCAGCCTTGGCGGCGGGGAAGGGGTCATCCACCTGGATGGGCATGAAGACCCGCCCCATGACGTTGACGATGCCCACCGTGGCCCCGCCGCCGGTCTTGTACAGGCATTCGCCCCGTCCGGCCACGCCGGCGGGGTAGTTCACCGGCCGCAGCAGGGTGGGGAAGGGCCCCCAGCAGCCCTCCACTTCCTTCTTGTCCCAGATGTGGTTGCCGCTGGTGAAGACGTCCACGCCGGCTTCCTTCAGCTCGCGCAGGGCCTTCTCGTTGACGCCGAAGCCCCCCGCCAAGTTCTCCACATTCGCCACCACCACGTCAATTTTGCGCTCCTGGCGCAAAATGCGGGTGAAAGCCGAGATGGCCTTGCGGCCGGGCTCTCCAACGACGTCGCCGATCAGTAAGAAACGCATGCATGGATCTTAAGAAGAGGTAGCCGAGGCCTGAGGCGGGGCGGCCTGCGGAGGGAGCGGACAGGGTTCACCCGTGGGGATGTCCGGCCCGGAGCAGGACTCCCCGCCTCAGGCCAAGACAGGTAGGCCTACTTGGCGTAGTCCACAGCCCTAGTCTCTCGGATGACTTGCACTTTGATCTGGCCGGGGTACTCCATCTCGGCCTCCACCTTGCGCGCCACATCCCGCGCCAGCTGGCCCGCCTCGGCGTCGCTGACCAGCTCGTGGGCCACCATGATGCGCACCTCGCGGCCGGCTTGCAATGCATAGGCCTGGGTCACGCCCTTGAAGCCGTGGGCGATGTCCTCCAGCTTTTGCAGGCGCTTGATGTAAGCCTCCAGGCTCTCGCGCCGGGCGCCGGGGCGGCTGCCGCTGATGGCGTCGGCGGCCTGCACCAGGAAGGCCTCCACGCTCTGCATGGGCACGTCGTTGTGGTGCGCCTCCACGCAATGGATGACCTCGGGCGTCTCGTTGTAGCGGCGCAGGGCCTCCACGCCCAGCTGGATGTGGGTGCCCTCCTTGTCCTGGTCCACGGCCTTGCCCACGTCGTGCAGGAAGGCGCCGCGGCGGGCCACGTCGATGTCGGCGCCCACCTCGGCGGCCAGGGTGGCGGCCAGGTGGCAGACCTCCAGGGTGTGGATCAGCTGGTTCTGGCCGTAGCTGGTGCGGTACTTCAGCTTGCCCACCAGGCGCAGCAGCTCGGGGTGCAGGCCGTAGATGCCGGCCTCCTGCGCCGCCTGCTCGCCCACGTGCAGGATCTGGCCCTCCATCTCGTCGCGGACCTTCTGCACCACCTCTTCAATGCGGCTGGGGTGGATGCGGCCGTCGGCCAGCAGCTGTTCCAGCGACAGGCGCGCCACCTCGCGGCGGAACAGGTTGAAGCAGCTGATCACCACGGTCTCGGGCGTGTCGTCGATGATCAGGTCCACGCCGGTGGCGTTCTCCAGGGCGCGGATGTTGCGGCCCTCGCGGCCGATGATGCGGCCCTTCATGTCCTCGCTGGGGATGTGCACCACGCTGACCGTGCTCTCGGCGGTGTGGCTGTGGGCCCAGCGCTGGATGGCGATGCTCAATATCTGGCGGCCGCGCTTGTCGGCGGTCTCCTTGGCCTCGTCCTCCAGCCGCTTGATCAGCTCGGCGCTCTCCCGGCGGGCGTCGCGCTCGATGTTCTTCATCAGCTGCTTGCGGGCCTCCTCCACGGTGAGCTGGGCCATCTTCTCCAGGCGCTGGCGCTCCTCGTGGGCCAGGCGGTCCAGCTCGGCCTCCTTGCGCCCCAGCTGCTGCAGGCGGCCGCCCATCTCGTGGCGGCGGGCCTCCAGGTCCTTGGCGCCCTCATCCTGCAGGCGCCGGGCCTCGGTCAGGTCGCGGTCCTGGTCGTGCAGGGTGCGGGCGGCCTGGCTGAGCTCCTCGCGCACGCGGGTGGCCACGCTGTCGAAATCCTGGCGCTCCTGCAGGATCTCGGTGCGGGCTTCCAGCACCATCTCCTTCTGCTTGGTCTCGGCTTCGCGGGTGGCCAGGTCCAACAGGCGCTGGGCTTCGGCCTTGGCCTCGGCGGTGGTGCTGGCGGCGCTGGAACGGTCATAGAAGAGGCGGCCTAGGATGCCTAGGAGCACGCCGGCGGACAGGGGCAGGATGAGGGACAGCATGTCGCCTCCAAAACGGACGGTTTGGAGGGAGCCGCACGCCAGGGTGGCGCGCGCCCGGGGGCCTAACGAAAGCCCGGGGATCCGATCAGGACTTTGACGGCATCCAGCCTTGGCCGCCGGGGGGCGCCCAGCGCAAGGCGAAGGACCGCACGGCCGCCTTGGCCGGAACGGTGCGCGCCAGCGCCGTCGCCAAGGCGGCCGAGAACGGCCCCCGTCGCGGCGTCAAGAGCGCGCCAAAAAGAAACAGTTGGATGAACGTCAAGAGCATCATATGTGCCGGACACCCCT
>Ga0302320_10027671_pt1 | contig 10914 bp, 9 predicted proteins | sample Bog_T0_3_FD_202130 | JGI IMG/M metagenome (GOLD analysis project Ga0302320, IMG submission 202130) | Peat permafrost microbial communities from Stordalen Mire near Abisko, Sweden - Bog_T0_3 | ecosystem: Environmental > Terrestrial > Soil > Wetlands > Peat | place: Sweden: Abisko, Stordalen Mire... | reverse complement strand
GCCAGCCCCTGCAATCCGGCGGGAACCATGCTGCACCCGGACGAACTGGCCGCGATCGCGCGGTGGTGCGACCGCAACGGCGTGCGCCTGATCAGCGACGAGATCTATCACGGGCTGAATTATGACAGCCCGATCGCTTCGGCCGCCCAGTTCAGCGACAGCGCCATCGTGGTGAACAGTTTCTCGAAATACTTCTCCATGACCGGCTGGCGGATCGGCTGGCTGGTGTTGCCGCCGGACCTCGCCCGCCCGGTCGAATGCCTGGCGCAGAACCTGTTTATCAGCGCGCCCTACATCTCCCAGGTCGCGGCCGAGGCCGCCTTCGACTGCCACGACGAACTGCGGGAAAATATCGCCCGCTACCGCCGCTCACGCGATCACCTGCTCGCCGCGCTGCCGGCCGCCGGCTTCACCCGTCTGTCTCCCGCCGAGGGTGCATTCTACCTGTTTGCCGATATCAGCGACCGTTCCAACGACAGCGCGGCGTTCTGCGCCCGAATGTTGCAGGAGGCCGGCGTTGCGGTCAGCCCCGGTGTGGATTTTGACCGCACGCGCGGCAACCGGTTCGTCCGGTTCAGCTATTGCGGGCCCGAAGCGGACATGCGGGAAGCGGCGCAGCGGCTGCAACTCTGGCGGTAGACCTCAGGCCACGCCCAAAACAGTTGCTTTAGGTTCGTGCCGCTCACCATCGTCAGACCCGTGCCACTGAACCTTCGTCATGGCCCGGCTCGTCCGGGCCACCTATGCGGGCACACTGCTGGTGACCAGCGGCACGGACGTGCCTTGACGTGGCGGCAAGGGAAGTGCCGACCGACTGGCTTATTGCTTTGGCGTCACCTCAGCGACTCCCGCTAATTCCATCTATCCAGGGTTGCATTTCGAGATCATAACGCAATCTCTTCCGGCGCATTCGTGCGTGCGCCGTGGAGGGTTCATTTCAACCTTGCGAGGGAACACAATCAGTGCCGGCGTGATCCGCGTTGGCATTTCCGGCTGGACCTACGCGCCTTGGCGTGGCGTATTCTACCCAACGGAAATCAAGCGCGAACATGAGCTTGCCTATGCGGCGGACCGGTTTCGCACGATCGAGATCAATAGCACGTTCTATGGTATGCAGCGACCGGAGGACTTCGCCTGCTGGGCCGAACAGGTTCCGGCGGACTTCGTGTTCGCGGTCAAGGCGCCGCGTGGCATTACCCATATTTTGCGACTGCGCGACCCAATGGTGCCTCTGGCTAACTTTTTGGCATCCGGCCTGTTGCGGCTAGGCGTCCATCTGGGTCCGATCCTGTGGCAGTTCCCACAAAACTTCCGCTACGACCCAGACCGGATCATGCCGTTCCTGAAACTGCTGCCGCAGGATACCGCTCACGCGGCTCAGTTGGCCCGCAAGCACGACAACAAGCTCCGCGCACCGGCCTGGCTGAATGTCGATATGCAGCGGCCGATGCGGCACGCTTTCGAAGTCCGCCATGAAAGCTTTCGCTGCCCGGAATTCATCGAGTTGCTGCGAAACCACGACGTTGGCCTGGTTTGTGCCGACTCGGTGGCGTGGCCGTGTCTCACCGCTGTGACGTCCGATTTCGTCTACTGCCGTCTCCGCGGATCGCAGGAACTCCACGCTAGCGGTTATGACAACGCGGCGCTGGACGAATGGGGACGCCGCTGCAAGGCGTGGTCCCGCGGCGAGGAACCAGCCGATGCCGAACGCATTGGCCCCAAGGCCAGACCGCGCAAGCGCGACGTGTTCGTGTTTTTCGATAACGACAATAAGCTGCGCGCCCCGGCGAACGCGATGGAACTGGTGCGCCGCCTGCGCGGGTGACCTGAAGATCAGCCTGGGTTACCCTGTCGCCAAAGACCGGACAGGAAGATGATCATGGAAGCCACCGCCCGACCCGCCGCCACCATCATGCTGCTGCGCGACAGTCCGGCGGGGATCGAGGTGTTCATGGTCGTCCGCCACCATGCCATCGATTTCGCCTCCGGCGCCCTGGTGTTTCCCGGCGGCCGCGTCGAAGACTCCGATCATGAGCTCGCCGCCGCCGGTCGTCCCAACCCTGATGGTCTGGCAATGGAAGCGCTCGCATTCCGCATTGCCGCGATCCGCGAAACGTTCGAGGAATGCGGCGTGTTGCTTGCCCGCCCAACCGGATCGGACCACCTGATCGATGCCACCACCCTGAAGCGGCTGGAGGATCAGCATCGCGCCGCGCTGAACGCCGGCTCGATCGGGTTTGCCGCGGTGCTGGAGTCGGAAGACCTGTTGCCGGCTCCCGATCTTCTGGTGCATTTCGCCCACTGGATCACCCCGTCGACCCAGCCGAAACGCTACGACACACACTTCTTCCTCGCCGCGGCCCCGGCCGAACACCTCGCCGTCCACGATGGCTGGGAGGCGGTCGAATCGATCTGGATCACCCCCGCGCAGGCGCTTGCCGACACCGAGGCCGGCCGCTTCAAACTCGTCTTCGCCACCGCCCGCAACCTCGAAAAGCTCAGCCGAAGCCGGACGGTGCGCGAAGCCATGGACACCGCTCGGTTGGCCACCGTGGTAACCGTCCAGCCGAAGGGCGAGAAACTCGACGGGACCAGGCGGCTTCTGCGCATTCCCGCCGAGGCCGGCTACGGCGGCAGCGAATTCATCGTGGACTTCCCGCCAGCGTCGTAGGGCAGGGTGGCGGCGCGCCTGGTGGATCAGGCGGCGCGGCCTTGCCCGAGGCGTTCCACTGTGTCGAGGACCTTTGCGGCGGTTGCATCGTCCAGTGCGAACCGCAGACGCAGCAGATCGTCGTCACTGGCATGCACGACGCATGGGACTGTGAGGCCGGTTCCGTCGACATGCAGCGTTGCGGCGGTCCCTTGCGGCAGCGCCGGGCCGCCGCGCAGGCTGGCACCACCCACTGAAATATCGTTCAGGCGCGCCGGCAACGCCGCCTGGCCCGAAACGCTCAGTCGGCACGGGAGATCGACCTGGTAGCGTTTGGCGGCGCGTCGATCCATCTCGGTGGTTGAGGTGCGCACGGTGCGGATCACGGCGTGGCGGAGTTCGACCACCGCTTTGTTCAACCCGGCGGCGTCATTGCAAACCTCGACGGCGCGGGTTCCGGTCTGTTCGGCTTCGAGCGACACTTCGTTCACATGGCTGGTCATGGCGCCGGCGGCGGCCGCGGTCTCGGCGATGTTGCGGGCGATTTCGGCGGTTGCCGCCCCCTGTTGCTCGACCGCTGCGGCGATCGACCCGGCGATGGCGTCGATCTCGGTGATGGTCTGCTCGATCCGCTGCACCGCGGTGACGGAGGCGCCGGTGGCGGTGCGGACCTCGGCGATGTGCTGGGCGATTTCCTGGGTGGAGCGGGCGGTCTGGGTGGCCAGCGCCTTTACTTCGGAGGCGACGACGGCGAAGCCCTTGCCGGCCGCACCGGCGCGCGCCGCTTCGATCGTTGCATTCAGCGCCAGCAGGTTGGTTCTGGAGGCGATTTCGCTGATGATGTCGGCAACGGCGCCGATGCGGCCGACCTGCTCGTTCAGCGCCTCCATGCTGGCCCGTGTTGCCGTTCCGGCCTTGACGGCGCTGCCGACGATGGCACCGGAGCGCGTCATCTGCATGCTGATCTCACGGATCGAGGCGCTGAGCTGTTCGGCCGCACTTGCCACGGTTTCCGCATTGGCCAGCGCATGGGCGGACGCGGTGGCGGCACTTTGCGCGGAATTGCCGGTGCGGCCGGCCGAGGCAGCCATCTGTTCGGCGGCGGCGGTCATCGCGGCGGTGCGGGCACCGACCTGCGTGATGGCGGCTGTCGTGTCGGCCTCAACCCGGTCGACCATGCTGAGCAGAGCGGCATGTTTCTCGGCTTCGGCGCGCGCGCGGGCCGCGGCGGCGGCTTCCAGCGTGCGGGCGCGGGCGGAGGCATCGCGGAGTTGCAGCAATGCGAGGGCCATTTCGCCAATCTGGTCCTTCCGGCCGGTGCAGGGAACGGTGCTGTCCAGTTCGCCGTCGGCGATGCGGTGCATGACGCTGGTCAGGTCGCTGAGTGGGCGGATTGTAACGCGGAGCGTCCAGAAATAGCCAAAACCGCTCAGCAGGGCGATGACGATGGTGCCCAGTACGGCTTCGCGGATGATCCGGCCCATGAAGGCTTCGGCCTCGGTGAGGGGCACGCCGACGAACAGGATACCGACCGCTTCCGCCCTGGCGTTGCGGATCGGCTGGTAGATGGCGAGATAGGGCTGGCCCAGGATGGTTGCCGGACCGGTGTAGGTTTGTCCGTCACGCAGCGCCGCGTCGTGGGCCGGGCCGGGGGCGAGTTTGGTGCCGACGCCGCGTGACCCGTCGGGATTTTTGACGTTGGTGGCGATCCTTGTATCGGCCAGGAAGATGGTGACGGAGGCGCCGGTCACCTCGCGCACGGCATCCACCAGATCATTGCGCCCGTTCAGCTTTGTGCTGCCGAGCAGCAGTTGACCGTCTGGCGTTGTGCTCCATGTCGAGCCGTACGGGGCGAGGTTTTGCTGCAGCACCGCCATGGCGATGCGGAGCGACTGCTGCGCGCGCTGGAGTCCGTTGGCTTCGACGGATCGCAGTGTCCATAGCTGGACGGAAACGACTGCGAGCAGCATCGCCAGCACGGCACAGGCGAGCAGGCGGGGTACAATCCCGATCCGATCGGCCAGACGTATGGGCGCTGGGGACGCGCCGGTCGTGTCAGTGCGGTCCAAGCGAACGCCTCCGGTTTCCTAACGGGAGCAGATTGAACTTCAATGCTGAATAAAGGCTTAACGGTCGGGTTCCCGCCGCAGACGTGTGCAGGCTGGGCAGGGCGGGTCCGGCTGTGGTGTGTTATACGAGCCGGCCGAAAGATCGACAGTTAGGGCGACCGGCGGCCGGCTGGTATCTAATGGATTTCGCGCGCAGCCACCTCGTCTGGCTTGACCAGCGGCGGCGCCGTCGGAACCTTGGCCAGCCTCGCCACACCAACCCTGCCTGCATACCAATCGGCGTTAACACCGTTTGGTGTTACTGCGGTGCGGGATGGGGGAGCGGGCGGCGATGACACCGGGCAGCGACTGGACGGCTTCGGTGCCGGCGATGGCGGTGCTGGACCCTGCGACGCGGCAGCGGCTGCGCGGTCTGACGCGTCCGGTTGCCGCGCCGGCCGGGGCGCGGATTTTCGGCGAGGGCAGCCCGTGCGAGGCGTATCTGATCCTGCTGTCCGGGCAGCTGCGGGTGTGCAAGGTCGGCGAGACCGGCCGTGAGATCGTCCTGTACCGGGTCGAACCCGGCGAGACCTGCGTCGTCACCACCGCCTGTCTGATGGCGGGCACGCCGTATGACGCGGAGGGTATCGCCGAGACCGACATTCGCGCGCAGGCGCTGCCGATGGCGGGGTTCCGCGATCTGCTGGCGGAGTCTGCCGCGTTCCGGACCTTTGTGTTCCGGGCGTACGGGACCCGCATCGCCGATCTGCTGCTGGTGATCGAGGAGGTGGCGTTCGGGCGGATCGAACAGCGGCTGGCCTCGCACCTGCTGGCGCTGGCGCAGGGGGGCCCGGTGGTGAGGGCGACGCATTATGATCTTGCGGTGGAACTCGGTTCGGCGCGGGAGGTGATCAGCCGGCAGTTGAAGGCGTTCGAGCGGCGGGGCTGGGTGAGCCTGGCGCGGGGACAGATCGACCTGGTGCGGGTGGATGCGCTGGAAGGGTTGAGCCGGCCTGTTTGACCGGTTGGTGACGAAGTCACCGACGGGCGGCGCGTCGCGGCGCAGGTTGTGTCCCGAGGCGAAACAGGAGTGCGTGACATGCTGCGGAATGTGGGCGGGATTGACCGGGTGCTGCGGATCGTGGTCGGGGCGGCGCTGATCGGCGCGTCGGTGACTGGCGTTTTGCCGGTGTGGGGGTGGATCGGCGTGGTGCCGCTTGGCACCGGCCTTGTCGGGTGGTGCCCGGCCTATCTGCCGTTCGGGTTCCGCACCTGCAAAGCGGCCTGACGGCGCCGCCCGGTCCGGACAGCGCCGCCGGCTTCGGCGTGGTCAGTCGATGGCGGCGTGGGCGAGGTTGGCGATGCGGTCCAGCCGCGCCGAATGCCACGGATCGGGGCTCTGGAAGTTGGTCAGGTAGCTGAACGAGACGCCGCTGCTGGGGTCGGCCCAGGAATACGACGATCCGGCACCGCCATGGCCGAAGGTGACGGGGGCGCCGATGGTGCCGAGGCCGCGGATGCGGTCGCTCTCGCCGCGCACGTGCGGGCCGAGGCCGCGATGCATCGGGATGCCGCCCATCTGGAAGTCGGGCGATTCGCCGGTGTGGTTGCGGGCGACGTAAGCGATCAGCCTTGGGGAGAACAGCCGTGTGTTGCCCAGGCGGCCGCCGTGGCCAAGCATCTGGTAGAAGGCGGCCATGCCTCGGGCGGTGGCGAACCCGCCGCCGCTGGGCATCCCCGCGGCTCGGAAGGCGGCGGAGTTGTCGCGCGGTTCGGGGGCGTAGGTGTCGGCGCAGCGGTTTTGCTGCGATTCCGGCATGCCGACGAAGATGTCGTTGCCGAGACCGAGCGGCTCGATCACCCGGTCACGGATGACATTTCGATAATCCTGGCCGGTGACGGCTTCGATCACCATCGCCTGCGTGAGGTGGGCGGCGCGGGCGTGGTATTGCAGGCGGGTGCCGGGGGTCCATTCCAGCGAGAAGTCGCAGACCTGGGCGCGCATCAGGGCATGATCGGTCCAGGTGGCTTTGGTGACATCGCCGCTGGGGAAGCCGCCCTGGTGGGTCATGACCTGTTCGAGGGTGATGTCGGCTTTGCCGCGGGCGGCGAACTCGGGGAGGAAATCCGCGACCTTGTCCATGAAGGAGAGCTTGCCTTCCTCGACGAGGGTCCAGACGGCCGACGAGGTCAGCACCTTGGTCTGGCTGAACAGCAGGAACAGGGTGTCGTTGGTGGCGGGGACGGTGCCGGATTCGGTGCGGGCGTTACCGTAGGTGCGGAAGAGGGCGAGCTTGCCGTGACGGGCGAGGGCGATCTGGGCGCCGGGGTAGTGGCCCTCGTCGATGTGCGAGCGGATCAGCGCGTCGAGGTGGTCGAGTGGTTTGGCGGCGAAACCGAGCGCCGCGAGGTTGGATTCGGGAAGCGGGTAGGTGTCGGGCATGGACGTGTCCTCCTTGTGCTGGCGGGTTCGGCGGGAGGTTAGGCTGGGATGGGGCGGGATGCCAAATGGGTGGCTGGGTCGTAATAGACGTGGGCGTGGTAGCCACGGATTTCGGTCATTTGGAGGCCTCCCTGGGTTTTTTTGGGTTTTAGCGCCGGGGCGTGGTTTTCACAAATTGGCGCGGGGGGTAGAGGCGGTTGGGTCGGAATCGAGCGGCGTGCTTGCGTGCGGATTGACTTGATCTCATCAAAATATTCAGTCGTTTGTTCGACACTGGAGCTCCGGACTTAGCCAGAGAAACGGGACCGGCAAAGCGAGAACCATTGACGCTGCGGCGAAACGGATGGTCTTGAGTGTGCCGCGGGCTAAAGGGATTAAGAGCGCACTCAAAATGGTGGGCAAACAGGGAACACACCTATGACCCAACAGCCAATTCGCTTTACCGATGGGGAAGCCTATGAACGCGGGATGGGACCCTGGAGTCAGCTCGTCGGGGAGGTCTTCCTTGATTGGCTGGCACCGCAATCCGGATTGCGGTGGATTGATGTCGGCTGCGGCAATGGCGCCTTCACCGAGTTGGCGGTCCAGCGATGCGCGCCTTCGGAGATGCAGGGGATCGATCCATCGGAGGCCCAAATCACCTTTGCCCGCACGCGGCCAGGCGCACGCGGTGCGACATTCCGCCTGGGCGACGCTATGGCCTTGCCGTTCGACGCCGACCGGTTCGATGCCGCCGTCATGGCTCTGGTCCTGTTCTTCGTTCCGGATCCGGCCAAGGGCGTAGCGGAGATGACCCGGGTCGTCGCTCCGGGAGGGACGATCGCCGCCTATGTGTGGGATATACTGGGTGACGGCAGTCCCACCTCACCAATCCAGGCCGACCTGCTCGAATTCGGTTTCCCGCCGATGAATCCCCCAAGCGTCGACGCCTCTCGCATGGAGGTCTTGCGGGCGCTCTGGACGGATGCGGGCCTGGAGGCGGTCGAGACACGGGCGATCACCGTGCACCGCACCTTCCCCGACTTCGAGGCGCTTTGGCGATCAGCCACGGCGATTCCAAGCATCGGGCCGATCGTCGCTACAATGGCGGCCGCCGATGTCGAGAAACTCACAGCACTGGTGCGGCAGCGCCTGCCAGCGGACGCGTCCGGGCACATTACCTATCCGGCGCGCGTCAACGCGATCAAGGGCCGTGTTCCAGCGGCTCCGTGACGGTGAAATAACCGAGTGGAGAGTCCGTCTTTCCGGCAATTGACCCAAGCGGGGTGGGTTACAGCGGGCGGGCGAGGCGCTCGAGCACGATGGCGCGGACCGACGGGTCGATGGCGATGGTCACGTGGGTGCCGTCGATGGCGAAACAATCCTGCGGGGCGCGGCGGTCGATGCAACTCTCCCAGGCGACGATCCCGTCACGCTTTGTATAGAGGTACGTTCCCGGCACCGGGAGGGGTTGTTCCAGTTCCTGCGCCATCGCTTCGAGGCCGGGTATTGGCCAGACGGCCAGCAGGGGGCGCAGCGGCAGCCAGAAACTGTCGAGCGGCGCGCGGAATGGGCTGCACACGGTGATCACCTGGCGCACGCGGGCGGGGTGGCGAAAGGCGAGCCAGCGGCTGAACAATCCGCCCATGCTCAACCCGACCAGGTTGACTGGCCCATAGATGTCACTGAGCGCGATGAGTCTTGCCTCGACGCCTGCCATCAGCTTCGGCGTCGGGCCGAGATCGGCGCCGAGGCCCCAGCCGAACGCGGCATAGCCGTTGGCGGCAAGTTCTGCCCGCAGGCCGATGGTTTGCCCGTCGGCTCGCAGCAGGGCCGGAATGACCAGGACGGCGCCGCGGGCGGCGGCGGGGACCGGGGATGTTGGTGGGGCGCTGCGGCCCGGACCGCGGGTCAGCAATGCAGCGAATTCCCGCAGCCGCGCGGGCAACACGGGGCGGATCGGGCGATAGGCGGGAGGGAAGGATGCCGCGGTCAACACGATGCACCATCGGACTGTTTTGAGGGGTTTTCAAGAGTATGCCTGGCGCGGCGAGGCGGTCGGGCCTGGGAGAGCCGTGGCGGTTGCCGGCCTTCAGGACTCCTCCGCTGCCGGTGTTCTTTGCCGATCACACCTCCGCTGACGAACTTGAATTTATCCAGCCGGGCCGGCATACTATTTCTGCAAAATAAAAGTTGATGACGTCCCGGCGGGATTGATCGTCAAGCATGGGGAAGCGGGAGATGAAAGCAGCGGATCTTGGCGGCATCCTGCGTGCCGCTGTGGTTGTTGCCGTGGCGGGTTATATTATTGCGTATCCAAATCGGTTACGCGCCGCTGGTTTCGAGTTGCGCGAGGGCAGCGCCGACTGGATGGCCAATGCCTTCGCCGGCGACACCGCCAAAGCCTACGATGCCTCAACCGTCTGGTCGAACCCGGCCGGCATGGTCCGGCTGGACCGCAACGAGGTTGACGGATCGATTGACGGCATCTTTCCGTCCATCACGTTTTCCGGCGCAAACTTTGTCGGTCCAGGGACCACCACTTCGGGCACTACCAGCGGCAACCTGATCCAGTCGGCGGCAAGTGGCGGCGTCTATGGACTGTGGAGTCTGACCCCGGACTTCAAGCTCGGTTTTGCCGCCGACGCTCCGTTTGGTCAGCGGGTGACCAACCCCTCCAGCTTCGTGGGCCGCTATCAAAGTATTGTCTCATCAATTTCCGATGAGGCGTTCACGATTTCCGCGGCCTATAAAATCAATGAGCAATGGTCCATCGGCGGCGGTCCGGTGCTCGACGTGTTCAGCGCCCGCCTGACACAGGCGGTGAATACGGGACCACTGGCCGCGCTTGGCGACCCGGTCGTTGACCTGCATGGCAGTGACGTCAGCGCGGGGTTTAATCTCGGCGTGCTGTATCAGCCGACCCAGGACCTGCGCTTCGGTCTCGATTACCGGAGCCGCATCCGCCATGACATCGACGGGTCCCAGTCGGTGTTCATCCCGATCGCGATCAGCGCGTTCGCGCCTCCGGTGACGGCGGCGCTGGCGGCGCAGAATTCGTCCGCGGCGACCAGCATTACGCTGCCGGACAGCGTCACGGCCGGCCTGTACTGGCAGGCTTCCACCCAGCTGGCCCTGCTCGCTGATTTAAGCTGGACCGACTGGTCTTTGCTCAAGAGCATCGACGTCACGCCGTCATCTCCCGCTGCTACGCCAACGACGATTGCCGAGAACTGGCGCAACACGTTTGCCGTCTCGGTTGGTGCCAACTATCGGGTGACCCGGGAACTGCTGCTGCAAGGGGGCATCGGCTTTGACGAAAGCCCGGTGTCCGACAGCAACCGCACCTCACGCATTCCTGACTCCAACCGGTATCTGATCGGCATTGGCGCGCAGTACGACATCCTGCCGAATGTGACGCTGCAGGTGGCCTACGCGCACGTCTTCTTCGATTCCGCACCGGTGACGACGCAGGCCTCGGCGACGTCCGGTGTCCTGGTCGGGACATACAGCAACACGGCGAACACGGCGAGTCTGGGGGTCAAGGTCCGGTTCTGACGCACGCAGTGGGGGCGGGTCGTTACTTGCCGATCAGGCGTCCGGTGACGAACCGGAACAGGCGGCCGTAGGGCGGGGCGAGGCGGTCGAGCGCGCTCAGGCGGCCGGTTTCGAACACCGCGCGGGGGTGCGAGAGGCGGATGAAGCCGTCGCGGCCGTGATAGGCGCCGGTGCCGCTGGGACCGACGCCGCCGAACGGCAGGTCGTCCTGGGCGCAGTGGAGCAGCGTGGCATTG
>Ga0302320_10027669_pt1 | contig 10915 bp, 4 predicted proteins | sample Bog_T0_3_FD_202130 | JGI IMG/M metagenome (GOLD analysis project Ga0302320, IMG submission 202130) | Peat permafrost microbial communities from Stordalen Mire near Abisko, Sweden - Bog_T0_3 | ecosystem: Environmental > Terrestrial > Soil > Wetlands > Peat | place: Sweden: Abisko, Stordalen Mire... | reverse complement strand
TTCTGGAGCCTGTGGATCGCCACCCTGATCTTTGGGATCGGCAACGGCTCGGTCGAGGCCGCCTGCAATCCCCTGATCGCCACGATCTACTCCAGCGACAAGACGACCAAGCTGAACCATTTCCACGTATGGTTTCCCGGCGGGATCGTCATCGGCGGCGTGCTTTCCTACCTGATGGGTCGGGCAGGCCTCGGCTGGAGGATCCAGTTTGGGACCATGCTGATCCCGGCGGCGATCTACGGCATCCTCTTCGTCCGCCAGGCGTTCCCGCGCACGGAGCGCGTCCAGCTGGGAGTGTCGACCGGATCGATGTTCGCCGCCTGCTTCAATCCCTGGTTCATCCTCATGGTCCTCTGCATGTTGCTCACGGCCTCCACCGAGCTCGGGCCGCAGACCTGGATCCCGAATGTTCTGACCAACGCGGGGGTCCCGGGCATTCTCGTCCTGGTCTGGATCACGGGCATCATGGCCGTCGGACGCCAGTGTGCCGGCACGTTCGTGCATCGTCTTTCGCCCTTGGGGATGCTGCTGATGAGCGCGACCTTGAGCGGTCTGGGTCTTTACGCCATGAGCCAGTCCGCCGGGGGCATGCTCTACGTCTCGGCGACCGTGTTCGCGCTCGGGGTGTGCTTCTTCTGGCCGACAATGCTGGGGTACGTCAGCGAAACCTTTCAGAAGACGGGCGCCCTCGGCCTCGCCATCATGGGCGGCGCGGGCATGTTCAGCGTCAGCCTGATCCTGCCGGTCATCGGCCGCTCCTACGACAAGGGCATCGCCCTCCGGCTTCCGCCTGGCGCCGATCCCGCGCTGGCTTCCCCCGCGATCCAGGCCGCGGCCGGCCTGCATACCCTGGGTCGGGTCGCCGTGCTACCGGTCGTCCTCTTCGTCGTCTTTGCTTTCCTCCTGCTGGTTCGGCGCAATCACCGGCCGGTGCTGGTCCAGGGCGCGCCGGAGCCGGCGAAGTCGTGAGCCGGAGGGTTCGAATGAGGCGTCACGAATTCCGGATGTCTTTAACGTAGACGCGGCATCCTGCCGCGTTGCCTCGTAGTGAAGCGGCAGCATGCCGCTTCTACCTTCAAGGCAGCATCTAGCGGACAGAGAACCGATAAATCGTCGTCGTCCGGTAGACCTCGCCTGGATGAAGGATCGTCGACGGGAAGTTCGGATGGTTCACCGAGTCCGGGAAATGCTGGGTCTCGAGGCAGAGCGCGTCGTGCTGCTGGTAGACGACGCCGTACTTTCCCATCAGCGTTCCATCGAGGAAGTTGCCGGTATAGAACTGCACGCCGGGCTGGTCGGTCAGCACGTCCATCACGCGGCCGGTGGACGGGTCATAAACCCGGGCGGCGATCACCAGCCCGGTCCGACCCCCACGATCGAGCACGAAGTTGCAGTCGTAGCCCTGCGGCAGGCTGGTGAGCTGGCCGAGGTCGCGGCCGATGGCCTTGGGCCGGGTGAAGTCCATCGGGGTGCCGACCACCGGCTCGATCTTGCCCGTCGGGATCAGCGCGTCGTCCGCCGGGGTGAAATTCGATGCATAGAGGGTGAGAATGTGGCCCAGGATCGTGCCGCCGCCGGCGAGGTTCCAATAGCTGTGGTTGGTCAGGTTGATCGGCGTGTCGTGGTCGGTGGTCGCCTGGTAATCCAGGCGCAGCTCGTTCTGGTCGGTCAGGGTGTAGGTCACCGTGGCCTTGACCGTGCCGGGATACCCCTCCTCCCCGTTGCGGCTCGTGTAATGAAAGACCACCCCGTTTTCGCCGGAGCCGGCCACCGGTTCGGCCTGCCAGATCACCTTGTCGAATCCCTTGATCCCGCCGTGCAGGGCATTTGGTCCATTGTTGACCGCGAGAGTGTAGTTCCGGCCGTCGAGCGTGAACTTGCCCCGGGCGATCCGGTTTCCAACGCGCCCGATCACCGCCCCGAAGTAGGGGCTCTTCGCCAGATAGGGCTCGAGGTGGTCGAAGCCGAGGACGACATCGCCCATCTTCCCCGTCCGGTCGGGCACGTGGAATTCGGTGATGATGGCGCCATAGTTTATGACCTTGAGGACGACCCCGTTGGCGCTCGTCAGGGTGAATTCGTCCACCGGGGTGCCGTCCGGCATCTTGCCGTAGGGCGATTTACTGATGGTGCCGGGCATGCTTTGGGAAGGGAGGGGCGCCGTGAAGGTCGTCACGGTTGCCAGGAGGGTCAGGGCGGTGATTTGGGGTATCATACGATGAGGGCGGGGTTGAGCTTCGACAAGAGCGAGCGTGACACAATTTGATCGGAAAGGCATTCCTTCGCGGCTGGAGTTAGCAATTCCCAATCTGCCGCCAAGCCGTCCCGCGGACGCGGGACACGGAGCCGGCATGAGGCCAACAACAGCCGCTACGGAGCGCCTTTCCGATCAAATTGTGTCACTGCTGTAAGGTATGGCTAAGCGAGTCGAAGCACTAGGGTTGGGGAGGGGGAGGGGGGGCGCGGAGGCGGGCGGCGGCTTCGAATTGGGCGCGGGCTTCCTCGGTGCGACCGCTGAGCATGAGGGCGTGGCCCAGGTTAAGGCGAGCCTCGGGAAAGTCGGGATCCAGGCGCACCGCCTCGGCAAATTCGGCGGAGGCTGCTTCCAGTTGGCCGGTGCTGGCGAGGGCGGTGCCGAGATCGTTGTGGGCCTTGGCGACGCCGGGTTGTAGTCGGAGGGCCTCGCGGTAGTGGGCGATCGCCTCGGCGAAGCGGCCCTGGCCGGCGTAGATGACGCCCAGGTTGATGTGGACCAGGGGACTGTCCGGACTGAAGCGGAGCTCGTGCTCGAAGACCGCCATGGCCTCGTCAGTCCGGCCCTCCTTGGCCAGGGCCGTGCCCAGGTTGTAGTCGAAGTCAGGATTGTCCGGCGACAGACGTCGAGCCTGCTCATAGTTGAGGATGGCTTCCGGCAGTTTCCCAAAGTGCAGAAACGCGTTGCCAAGATTGTAATAGGCCTTGGCGAAGTTCGGATCGAGCCGAATCGCCTCCTGGTATTCGGCGGTCGCGTCCGGCCAATGATCGGTTTGGGAGTAGGCGATGCCCAGATTGTTGTGAGCCTCCGGGTACTTCGGCGTGATCTGCAGGGCGATCCGGTAGCGATCCATGGCCGCGGGGATGTTCCCGGCGTCGCTCAGGGCGATGCCGTAGTTGTACTGGGCCCGCGGATTGTCCGGCGATTCCGCTGCCGTCTTGCCCCACAGGGTCAGCTCATTGCGGTAGTCATCGTTGCGCCGGGCCGTGACGACCGCCAGCGCGGCCGCGACCGCCAGGCAGAGGGCCAGGTAGAGGCGGTGGGGAGAGCCGGATTTTCCGGCTTGCCGGTACGCCCGCTCCACCAGGCCATAACCTCCGATGACGACGACGGCGACAACCGGCGCCAGCGCGAGATACATGCGGTGCTCGGCCATGACCTGCACGATCACCGGGATCAGCGAGGTCGGCGCCAGAATCGCGAAGAAAAACGCCCCGGCGAAGCCAGCGGCCCGCAAATTTCGAGTTTTGAGTTTCAAACTTCGAGGGTCTGCAAAGAGCAGCCATCCACTTCCCACCGCCAGCCCGGTCACCATCACGACCGGCACCAGGACCGAGGCTGAAAACCGAACCACCCGAGAGCCGTAGTCGAGGACCAGGGGAGACGGCCAGATCACCAGGGACAGGTAATGCGCGATCGCGGGGAACTGCGTCAGCCAGTAGTGCGGCGGACTCGTGCCGGCGCCCATCCCGGCCGTGCTGCCGCGGCTGCCGGTTCCCGTGGCCAGGTAAACCAGGAGGATCCAGGTCAGGGCCAATCCCACGTAGTACTTGCTCCGCAGGCGCCAGGCGGCCCGAAAGCTGCCGGTGAAGAAGGTGCGGTCATAGAGCAGGACGATGACCGGCGCGGAGACCATGACCTCCTTGGTTGCCATGCCGAAGAAGCAGGCGGCGATGGAACAAACCGCCCAACCGTTTGGCTGAAATGCCTTGAAGATAGACGAGGCGTCCCGCCCCGTGCGTGGAGGGACGAGGCGGGACGCCTCGTCTACGTCCATACCCCTGATCGCGCAGTACAACGTGAGCAGATAGAACAGCCCCATCAGCGACTCGGCTCGCTGGATGATGTAGGTGACCGACTCGGTTTGCAACGGGTGCACGGTCCAGATCAGGGCGACGGCAAAGGCTAGAAATGTAGCATGGGTTTCTAGCCCATGTTCGTTGCCTAACACGGGCGGGAAGCCGGTGCCACGTATCCGGTCCAGCGTGCGGCGCACCACCCCAAACAGCGTCAGCCCGGCCAGGATGTGAATCAGCAGATTGGTCGCGTGGTAGAGCCAGACGTTCTTGCCGCAGAATGCGTAATCGATCGCCAGCGAGAGGTTGAGGATCGGCCGGCCGCTTACGGTGTATCCGCCGGTCGGCGGTGAAAATACGGCGCGCAGGTCTGTCAGGTGCCGGATCGTCGGGTTGTCCGCGACCGCCGGCACATCATCGAAGGCGAACTGCCCCGAGAAGCTGTTGTGGTAGGCGGCCAGCGCCGCCGCGGCGATGACGGCGGCCGCCACGAAAACGGGCGCGCGTGAGCCGGGAGGATTCTGGGGGAGAGGGGAGGCCACGGTGGCAAAAAGGTTAGTTACCTAAAAATTGGGCAGCCGGGCAAGATTGGCCCGCGCCCCGGCGTCGTGCGGCGAAAGCCGCAGCACTTCCTCGAACTGGGCGCGGGCCTCCGCGGTCCGGCCCAGCTGCGCGAGGGCGCAGCCCAGGTTGTAGTGGATTTCGGGATTGGCGGGCTGGAGCCGGGTTGCTGCCTCGAACTCCTCCTCTGCCCGGGCGGTCTGGCCGGATTGGGCGAGAGCCGTCCCCAGGTTGTCATGCGCTTCCACATTATTGGCCTGAAGCCGCAATGCCGCCTCGTAGCTCGGGATCGCGTCCGTGGTCCGGCCGAGGTGCAAAAACGCATTGCCCAGGTAAAAGCAGGCGTCGGCGAGGCCGAGGCCGCCGCGGGTCTGGGCCGGATCGCGGCTGAGCCGGATCGCTTCCTGAAACTGGGCGACGGCCTCGGGGCCCCGGCCCAGGCCGTCGAGAATAATCCCCAAGTTGATGTGGACTTGGACAAATCCCGGCTTCAGCTCGAGCGCGTGCCCGTAGACGGGGATGGCCTCGAGCGGCCGGCCCGCCCGGGTCAGGGCGAGGCCCAGGTTGTTGTCGAAATCAGGTTTGTCCGGAGCCAGCCGCCGGGCCTCCTCGTAGTTGGCGATCGCCTCGGGCAGACGGCCCAGGTGGTAATAGGCATTGCCCAGGTTATTGTATGCCTCCGCGAATCCGGGATCGAGCCGCACCGCCTCCTGATACTCGGCGATCGATTCGGGGCCGTGTCCGGTGTCGGCAAGGGCAATGCCCAGGTCATTGTGGGCTTCCGGGTAATTCGCCTTGAGCTGGAGCGCGATCCGGTAGCGGTCGATCGCCGCGGGCATGTCCCCGCGATCGCTCAGGGCGACGCCATAATTGCATTGCGCGCGCGGGTTGTCCGGCCGCTGCGCGGCGGTCTTGGCCCACAGGGTGAACTCCGTGCGGTAGTCCTCATTGCGGTGCGCGGTCACGAGCGCCAACCCGGTGGCGGCCGCCAGGCAGAGCGGGAGGTAGATACGGAGGGGGGAGCCGGATCTACCGGCCTGCCTATATGCCCATTCCAGCAGGCCATAACCGCCCACCACGGTCATGGCCACGACCGGCGCGAGCGCGAGGTACATGCGGTGCTCGGCCATGACCTGCACGATCACCGGGATCACCGAGGTCGGCGCCAGAATCGCGAAGAAATACGCCCCGGCAAAACCAGCCGCCCGCAAATTTCGAGTTTTGAGTTTCGAACTTCGAGTTTCTGCAAAGAGCAGCCACGCGCTTCCCACCGCCAGGCCGGCCACCACCACGATCGGCAGCAGCACCGAGCCGGCGGACGGCACCAGGCTGGTGCCATAGTCGAGGACCAGGGGCGCAGGCCAGAATACCAGGGACAGGTAGTGCACGATCGCGGGGAACTGGGTGAGCCAGTAGCTCACCAGACTGACCCCAACGTTGACTCCCGCCGTGCTCCCGCGGTTGCCGGTTCCCGCGGCCAGATAAACCAGGAGGATCCAGGTCAGGGCCAATCCCACATAGTACATTTTCCGCAGGCGCCAGGCGGCCCGAAAGCTGCCGGCGACGAAGGTGCGGTCGTAGAGCAGGACGATGACCGGCGCCGAGACCATGACCTCCTTCGTCGCCATGCCAAGCAGGCAGGCGGCGACCGACAAAAGCGGAAAGCGGAAAGTGGAAAGCGGAAACTTCGAGCCCTGGCCCGGACTGGCGTTTCCGCTTTCCGCTTTTCGCTTTCCGCTTGCGGATTCATCCGCATGGCGGATGAATCCGTAAAGCGTCAGCAGGTAAAACAGCCCCATCAGCGACTCGGCGCGCTGGATGATATACGTGACCGACTCGGTCTGCAGCGGGTGCACCGTCCAGATCAGGGCGACGGCACAGGCTAGAAATGTAGCATGGGCTTCTAGCCCATGTTCGTTGCCTAACACGGGCTGGAAGCCCGTGCCACGTATCCTGTCCAGCGTGCGGCGCATGATCCCGAAGAGCGTCAGCCCGGCCAGGATGTGAATCAGCAGGTTGGTGGCGTGATAAAGGCGGACGTCCGTGCCGCCCAGCGCGTAATCGATCGCCAGCGAGAGGTTGAGGATCGGCCGGCCGCTGACGGTGTACCCGCCCGGAGGCGGGGAAAGGACGGTCCGCAGGTCGCCCAGGTGCCGAATGGTGGGGTTGTTTACGATCGTCGGCACGTCGTCGAAGGCGAACTGACCCGAAAGGCTGTTCGCATACGCCGCGACCGCCGCCGCGGTTATGACGGCGCCGGCCAGCAGGACCCGCGATTGCGAGCCACGCGGACTCTGGGGAAGGGATGGGGCCACGGCGGTGAAAGGGAGATTGGCTAGAAATTGGGCAGGCGGGCAAGGTTGGCCCGCGCGTCCGCATCGTCCGGCGCGAGGCGCAGCGTCGCCTCGAACTGGGCGCGCGCTTCCGCGTTGCGCCCGAGCTGCGCCAGGGCGCAGCCCAGATTGAAATGGATATGGGGATTGCCGGGCTCGAGCCGCGCCGCCGCCGCGAATTCCTCCTCCGCCCGGTCCACCAGGCCCGATTGGGCGAGGGCGGTGCCCAGGTTGTCCAAGGCCTCGACGTTTTCGGGCTGGAGTCGCAGCGCCGCCTCGTACTGGGCGATGGCCTCCGCGGTCCGGCCCTGGGCGGCCCAGGCCTCGGCGAGATTGAGCCGCGCCTCGACATAGTCGGGCTTCAGCCGCAGTGCCTGCTGGTACTCCAGGACCGCCCCGGGCAGGTCGCCCAGCTCGCGCCGGACGTTGCCCAGGTTGTTGCGGGCCTTGGGAAAATCTGGCTCCAACCGCAGCGCCTGTTCATAGCGGGCGCCTGCCTCCGCCAGCCTGCCCAAGCGACGTAGCGCATTGCCCAGGTTGTAGTTGAAATCCGGGTTATCGGGCTCCAGCCGGACGGCGGTCGCTTCGGCCGCGACGGCCTCCGCCGTCCGGCCGAGATGCGACCAGGCGTTGCCGAGATTGTAATAGGGTTTGGCGAAACCGGGCGCCAGTTGGATCGCCGACTCATAGTCGGCAATCGCCTCGGGCCAGCGGCCGGAGTCGGCGAGCGCAATGCCGAGGTTGTTGAGCGCATCCGGATATGCCGGTCTGATCTTCAGGGCGTCGCGGTAGTGTTCCATGGCGCCGGGGGCGTCTCCGGCATCACCTAGCGCGATGCCCAGATTGTACTGGGCGCGCGGATTGAGGGGGCATGCCGCCGCGGTCCTGGTCCACAGGCTCACTGCCGTGCGGTAATCCTCGTTGCGCCGGGCGGTCAGCCAGCCGCAGACAACCGCGATCGCGAGGACGGCGAGTCCGGCGCAGCCCAGCGCAGCGGGGCGAAGGCGGAAGCGCGCCAGGAGCCGCCAGCCCCCGCCGACCGCCACTGCGACCACCGCGGCCAGCGGCAGGTACATGCGATGCTCGGCCATCGGCGCGCCCGCGACCGGCACGATGCTCGAGGTCGGAGCGAGGATCAGGAAGAACCACGCCCCGGCAAAGCCGAGGGCGCGTTGGGCGCCGTCCCGCCCCGCGGGACGAGTGCCGGCATCGCCTCCAACCACCCCCACCTCCTGCCGCCGCGCCGGCCGGAACAACAGCCAAAGCGTGGCCGCGAGCAGCAACAGGCCGACCGCCACATCCGGTGCCGCCGCCCACGTCGGGCGGTCGCAGGCGCTCCCATAGTCAAAGATCAGGGGATGAGGCCAGACCGCCAGGCCAAGGTAGCGCAGGACCACGCGGCATTCCGTCAGGGCGTAGATCCACCAGGCCGCGCCCTGGTCGAAGCCGACGCCCCGCGCCCCGACGCCCTTGAGCAGGAAAATCAGCAACAGCCACGAACCCGCCAGGCCGAGATAGTACCCGCGCCGGCGGCGCCACGCCTCGGCGAATGTGCCGCTGACAAAAGTGCGGTCGTAGAGCAGGACGATGACCGGTGCCGACACCATCACCTCCTTGGTTGCCATCCCCAGGAAGCAGGCGGCGATGGAAAAAAGCGGAAAGCGGAAAGCGGAAGGCGAAAACTTCGACCTCTGGTCCGGCTCGGCGTTTCCGCTTTCCGCTTTTCGCTTTTCGCTTTCGGATTCATCCGCATAGCGGATGAATCCGTAGAGCGTCAGCAGATAAAACAGCCCCATCAGCGACTCGGCCCGTTCCGAGACGTAGGTCACCGCTTCCGTCTGGAGGGGGTGCAGGGTCCAGATCAGAGCGACGAAAAAAGCGAGGATGAGGTGGAGCGGGTTGTCCCCAACACGCTTGTCGGCCCAGCCAAACGAGCGTGTTGGGGACAACCCGCTCCACCTGGCCAAAGTTCTCCGCATGATGCCGAACAGCGTCAGCCCGGCCAGGATGTGAACCAGCAGATTCACCACGTGGTAACCCCACACGTTCATCCCACCCAGCGCGTAGTTCACCGCGAAAGACAGGTTGATCACCGGCCGGCCACCGGTTGGCACCCGGGCGGGCGGCCAGAGCACCGGTCCGGGCGGCCAGAGATGGCGGATCGTCGGGTTGTCCGTGATCGAGCCGATGTCGTCGAAGTTGAAGGCGCCGGACAATCCGTGATGGTAGGCGGCCAGCGCCGCGACCACCAACGCCGCCGAAGCCAGCAGCGGCATGACGGCACGGGGGTCCTGGAGCGTGCGGGGGCTCATGGCATCGGTGGGGCCGGGGACTCAGGGCGTCCCAGGCAGGTGGGCGAGATTGGCGCGAACTTCGGCGTCATTGGGCGCCAGTCGCAGGGCCGCCTCGAATTCGACCCGGGCCTCGGCGGTGCGGCCCAATTGGGCCAGGGCGCAGCCCAGGTTGTTGCGGATTTCCGGGTTGTCCGGCTCCAGCCGGGCGGCCACCTGAAAATGGGGGAGGGCCTCGGGCAGTCGGTCAAAATGGGTGAGGGCGTACGCCAGGTCGATCTGGGCTTGGAGAGAGTCCGGTCGGAGCCGGACCGCTTCCTCGTAGGCCGGGATGGCCTCTGCAACCCGTCCCGCCTTGGTCAACGCGACCCCCAGGTTGAAGTAAACGTTGGGGTCGTCGGGCGCCAGGTCGCGTGCTTCCTCGTAGCAGGCGATCGCCTCGGTCAGGTTTCCGAGATGCAGGAAGGCGTTGCCCAGGTTGTAATGGGTTTGGGCAAAACCGGGCCCGAGCCGCACGGCCTGCTCGTACTCGGCAATCGCCTCGGGCCAGCGGCCGGCATCGGCCAGCGCGATTCCCAGGTTGGTGTGGGCCTCGAAATAATCCGGCTTGAGCCGCAGGGCCGCCCGATAGTGCTCCATGGCGGCGGGCCGGTCGCCCTGCTGGTCGAGGACCTGCCCCAGGTTGTATTGCGCGCGCGGATTGAGCGGCACCTCCTCCGCCGTCCGGGTCCACAGGCTCAGGCTGGTGCGATAATCCTCGTTGCGCCTGGCGGTGGCGAATCCCAGCCCGGCCGCCACCGCTAGGCACAGGACCAGATACGATCGGAGGGGTGCGCCAGACTTCCCGGCCTTTTCCCACGCGCGGGCCAGCAGGAGATAGCCGCCGACGACTGCCACGGTGACAACGGGGGCAAGCGCGAGGTACATCCGATGCTCGGCGACCACTTGGCTGACGACCGGCACCAGGCACGTCGGCGCCAGGATCGCGAAGAAAACCGCCCCGGCAAAGCCGGCCGCTCGCAAATTTCGAGTTTTTGCAGTGAGCAGCCATACGGACCCCGCCGCCAAGCCGGCCACGACCAGCAGCGACGGCACGACCGTCGCGGCCGACGGCGCCAGCTGCATGCCATAGTCCAGCACCAGAGGTGTCGGCCAGAACGCGAGGACCAGGTAGTGCACGACGGCGGGAAACTGGGTCAGCCAATAACTCACCGGGTCGACGCCGGTGTTGACCCCGGCCGTGCCCCCACGCGTGCCGGTGCCCAGGGCGAGGCAGAGCAGGAGGATCCAGGTGGCGGCCAATCCGGCGTAGTATTTTTTCCGCAGGCGCCAGGCCTCCCGAAAACTGCCGGCGACGAAGGTGCGGTCGTAGAGCAGCACAATGACCGGCGCCGAGACCATGACCTCCTTGGTTCCCATGCCGAGCAGGCAGGCGGAGATGGAAAAAAGCGGAAAGCGGAAAGCGGAAAGCGAAAACATCGATCCCCCCTCCACTTTCGCCTTTCCGCCTTCCGCTTTCCGCCTTTCGCCTTCGGATTCATCCGCATAGCGGATGAATCCGTAAAGCGTCAGCAGGTAGAAGAGCCCCATCAGCGACTCCGCCCGCTGCACGACATAGGTCACAGCCTCGGTTTGCAGCGGGTGCACGGTCCTGATGAGGGCGACGGCGAACGAATTGAA
>Ga0302320_10027668_pt1 | contig 10915 bp, 4 predicted proteins | sample Bog_T0_3_FD_202130 | JGI IMG/M metagenome (GOLD analysis project Ga0302320, IMG submission 202130) | Peat permafrost microbial communities from Stordalen Mire near Abisko, Sweden - Bog_T0_3 | ecosystem: Environmental > Terrestrial > Soil > Wetlands > Peat | place: Sweden: Abisko, Stordalen Mire... | reverse complement strand
AAGTATTTCCACGGTGAGGCGAAAAAGCTGCACGAATACGAAATCGCGACGGAAGTCTTTGGGCGCTCGAAGGACACATTCAATGCGGGGGAAGATGCGATTGTCCGGGTGGAAGCCCACCGCCTGCGAAAACGGCTCAAGGAGTATTACGAGACGGAAGGGAAAAACCACCCCCTACAACTGTCGATTCCGCCTGGAACCTACGTTCCTCTCTTCACGCGCATTGCCGCGGCGCCGGAAAAGATCGAGAGCGAGCCAGCCCCATCCGGCAAGGGCGCTCGTTGGTTGCTCTACGCGGGAGTCACTGTGGCCTTGGGCCTGTCCGCTCTTGGCGCCTACTGGATCGTATGGGCACATAAGACTGGAAAAACAGGCGTTGGCGCGGCGGTTTCCGGCGCGGTTGCTGCCACCTCTATCAACGGCGTATCTTTCGCGGCGACACCCCTGCGAATTCTTGCCGGCTATGGCGGAAAACCGCAGATCGATAGCGCCGGGGCAGTTTGGCAGCCGGACCAGTATTTTCACGAGGGCGGGAACTGGGATAATCCCGAGAGTTTTGTAGGGCGCACGAGCGATCCAATGCTCTTCAAACATTCGCGGAACGGCGACTATTCCTATGACATCGCGCTGCAGCCCGGCGTCTACGAAGTGCATCTCTACTTCATCGCCGAAGAAGCGAATTCCACCAGCCTTTCGACATTTACCGTATACGCCAACGAAGACAGAGTTCTGCCGGGCTTCGACGTCCGCACTGACGCCTTAGGTGCGAATATCGCTGACGAGCGTGTCTTCCGCGATGTGAGCCCCGCCAGCAATGGGTACTTGCACCTGGGGTTCACAAGTGAGCGATCCCCGGCTTCGCTGAATGCGCTTGAAATCCTGCCCGGGACGCCGCACCGGCAGCTTCCCATCCGCCTGGTTACGCAACCCAAATCCTTCACCGACCAGAGCGGTCAGTTCTGGCATCCCGACGACTACTACATGGACGGCTATACCTCCACGAAAGGAGCGCAAATCGCGGGAACACCCGATCCCGACATATTCTCCGAGGAGCGGTATGGGCATTTCACCTATGCGATTCCCGTTGACACGCGCGATCGCTACACACTCATTCTTCATTTTGCCGAATTCTACTTTGGGCCAAGCGCGTCTGGAGTGGGAGGCGTGGGCAGCCGTGTATTTCGCGTCCTGTGCAACGGAAACACGCTGCTCGATAACTTCGATATCTACAAGGAAGCGGGCAGCCTTCATGCCCTGAACAAGACCTTCCATCACCTTAAGCCCACTGCACAAGGCAAGCTCAACATTGCCTTTGAACCCATTGTGAACAACGCAACCGTTTCGGGCATTGAAGTCATCGACGAAGGCCCGTAAGTCATTGACGGATCCATACGCCGCCTGGGCATGTTACGGATGAGGAGCAAGCGGCGACATGGGGTCTCCATAGAGAATGCCGCGGCCATGGGTGCCCATATACACTCGCCCGTAGATCCGAGGGTCGCCAGTGATCTGCAGGATCAGCCCCCACTGATGCCGGTCGTCGTTGATCCTTGTCCAGGTGTGCGCTTTGTCGGTTGAGCGGAAGACGCCTGCGTGGCCATTTACGGTTCCAGCCAGATAGAGCGCCGGATACGAGTGGCGCGGTGCTGCTTTTCCGAAGCCGAAGGCCTGGATCTCGTCAACGCCTGGCAACCGGATAAAGGCGACGCTCTTGTCGTCTCCCGGCTGCATTGGCGAAGCGAAGCGATAGAGGCCGTCGAATGCAGCCAGCCAGAGGTCTCCCCCGCGGCCGGGAGCGGCGTAGATTCTATCCTGGCCGCCGCGGTCATCGCCTCGTGAAGACCCTGCCGGCGTGGGCGGGTCGACGGACAGCGGGGGCAGCTTCAACGGCTGAGATGCGAAGGTCGCGCCTCCATCGCTGCTGCGATAAAGCATGGAAGTGCCGATTGAGATGGCATAAAACACACGCGGAGAGATCGGGTCAGCGATGACTCGAAGACCTGACGGAACTCCCTGCGCGGCATCCCAGGTTGCGCCACGATCATGAGTCACGTAAGCCGGCTCGCGAACCGGGGTCCAAATCCAGGTGCTGCCATCGGCGGAAACTGCAATCGTGCCGGACCGGCTCAAAGGCCCTGGTGAGGCAACGGTGGACTGCCAAGTCCATCCGCCATCGAAGGAATAGCCGATGTTCTCGCCGGGTTTTTGCGCGGCACTAACGCCGACGCGGACGATGATTTCAGGCTTGAGGGCGGCCGCGGCAACTCCCGTTGTGTTACCCATCCGCGGTGGCGCCGAAGAGCCAACCGGCGCGGGGCGATCGAGGTCCCAATGAACAAAGCCGCCGTAGTCTCCGATGGCGCTGACCAGTGGCGCGCCACGGCGTGGGCTGAGGAGATCAAGCGCCACGCTCTCCTCGATGCCTCGCGCGAAAACCCTCCAATGAGTGGGCTTGCCGCGAACGGCCGCGGCCAGGTCAAAGGTCTCCCAGCCACCGTAGCCAGTGGTGAACACAGCATGATTGGGGTCGGTGGGATCGATCTCGACATCGAAAAGCCAATGGATCGGAGTGGGCTTTACATAGGGCGCGAGGCTCGAATCGAGCACGCCGCTCGCCCTCTCGCTCCCAAAAATGGGCTTCCACTTCGCGCCTCCATCGAGGGAGCGAAAGATGTTATCGCCGCCGGGGCGGTCGTAGGTGCTCGCGATTAAGGTTCGCGGATGTTGCGCATCGACGGCCACCGCTGCGTAACCGAACTCTCGGTTGCCCGGAACTGGCCGCTCTGGAGTGATGTCGGTCCATGCGCCAGTGCGCGTGTCGAACTTCCAAAGGGCTCCGTCGGTCATACGCGACGGACCGGGCGCCGTGCCATAGGCGACATAGAGAAATCCATCGTTTGAAAGCGTCGCCCGGGTTGGCCGGTACTGGGTGGGCTCACCGGGAATCGGGCGCCATGTAGCTCCACCATCGCTGGATGCGAAGAGATTCGGCCGATTCATGAGAGAGACGCCGGCGTAGATGGTCCGCGTGGCTCTGTGTTTGTGATGCGGCGCGCCATCAGGATCGAACTTGACGAAGACAATCCCATCGCTGCGCACTGGCATGCGGGCCCAATGCTGCTCGGGCGTTTCGCCAGGAACAGGGACCGGCGCAGGCGGGTTCGCTTCTCTTACGTCAGGAAAACTGTCGACGCGCGACCAGGTTGCCCCGCGATCCTGGGAGCGCCAAAGCCCGTCGTGACGCGAACCTACATAAAGAATGCGGCCATCACCGGGGTCGACTTCGAGGCGCTCGCCGTTGCCGCGGCCATCCTCATTACCGCCGAACTTGAAAGGCACATCCGTTCGCTTGAAGGTTCGTCCACGATCGCCGGAGCGGAGAATGGCGCCGTCGGGAGCACCTGCGCCTGCATAGATGCCGCAAGCTAAATAGACGCGGTTGGGATCGGAGGGATCGATAGCGATGGATTCAACACCCATCAGGTGGCGATCCCGATAGGAGACCCAATCCAGCATCGGCTGCCAGCGATTGGCGCGGGCATCCCAGCGATAGGCGCCGCCGATATCGGTGCGGGCATAGCGGAGATCGTGCGCGGTTGGGTGAAAGATGATCCCATCGACGAAACCTGCGCCTACAATCTGAACGTTCTTCCACGAATAGGCCTCCTGCCGAGGCGATTGTGCGGACGCTGCCGTAGCGCACAGCAGGAAGAGAAAAACCGTCTTGCGAATTTGGCGGGGCACGAGCTTTGTTTCCGCGATTACATCTTCAAGGATGCTCATGGTCGCGGCTCATCGCAGCTTGAGTTGAATGGATGCGCCCGCATATTCCACGCTCGTGAATTGATCAGGCGTGAAGCGAATGCTGTCGCGGCTGAGCAAAATGCAACCCGGCCAATCGAGGTTCCTTCAAAGAAGCTGTAAGACTTGGAGAAGGCGACGCGCACAACCGCGGCCGAGACCACCTGGATGCGTGGTTCTCCCGTGGCCAGTTGCAACGTGATGCCATCTGGCTGCCGTTCGATGGTTGCCGGAGCCCAAGAGAACGCAACGGCGGAAAAACTGACACAAGATAAGAAAACAATGGCATGAATCGATCGCATAAATGAAAGACACCGCTGAGAGATTCTGCTATTCGTGCTCCAACAGAGAGCTCTTATTGTGGCCCTCCATTTGAAGCACATCCTGGTTGCTGAACGAACGCTCTTCCCTTCCCCGCGTGCAATCTCGACCGCTGCCGCATAGACCAGCCGATTCCGAATTCCCTGCTGTTGAAGTTTCGAATCTTGATGGCCACGTGGGGCAAAACAAATTGGAAGCTACGAGAGATCGAAAGCGAATGGAAGGTTAACTTCGTACAATCGTGTACCTTCACGTTTCTCAGACAGTTTCAGAGTATCTATGAGATTGAAACGCCAAGAGATACTCCCCGCACCTCGAGAGTCCGGCGCCCACGTTGCAATCACGTACATGAACGGCGGTCAACGTTTGTATCAGGAGACCCTGATGATTGAGAGCGACTTGTAAACCAGATCAACGTCTCGTGTAGCGAAGATTTGAACGTATCGGAGTCAAGCGCCGGCATTGCAATAGAGAGTGAGACAGCGTGGCATCGCTTAGGACCAGGGGAAGTTTCACTATTTCCCTGGGATCAGCAACACGCGCTCAGAACTGGCGGGAACGGTTACGGAAAAACTGCTCCCCAATCCCTCCATATGGCTTTCGGTTGGACCGGAGGCCGGCCAGGGACTGTTGCTGAAGTTGGCGCGGCCAAAGTCGTAACGCGTGCCCGCTGCGGCCATCGGCGCGCCTGAGAGAACCACGTTTACCAGATAGGGCTGCGTGGGGTGCTTGTTGATCAGCACAATCGCTACACTGCCGTCGTTGCGCCGGACGGCATGCGCTGCAAGCATCGGCGTGCTCGACTGCGCCGCCACCAGGACATCGCCGGGGCGAGCCGCGGTGGACGCCATCTGCATTCCGTAGTATTCCCCTGACGGAGTGTCAAGAGGAACCTCTTTCACATCCGACAAGAAGTCGTTGTGCATCTCTTGCCACTCGACCGTAAAAGCTCCGGCTTCAAACCAGGTGAGATAGGCGTCCGTTGCAAACAGCGCGCGTGAAGCGCCGTCGCCGCCTCCATTTGTCTCAGTGATGGCAAAGGGAATATTTCTCTGCGACGCTCCCGCGTATCGGGCAATCTCATCGCGAAGCGCCGCAGCCTGGGGTTTGATGTCTTCGGTCACCGTCAGATCGGTGGCGCTTGCCTTGGGATACCAATGGACGATCACAAAGTCGATCTGCTCCTTCACCGCCTTCAGGAGAGCTTCGTTGCCGGTTCCGGGATGGGAGTCGGGCATATCCACTGCGACACCGATCTTGATCGACGGGTCAACCGCTTTCATGGCGCGAATGAATTCCAGTGTGTTTTTACCGTACGCAGTCTGAGATAACGCCGGGTTACCCTTGCGATCGCCGGTCTTGGGGGCGTGCAGATCCTCTTCCCACTCCGTTCCGAAATAGCCATTACCGCCGACCTCATTGCCGATCTCCCAATACCGGATATTCCAACCTTTCTCGCGGTTCGAGTAACGGACCCAATCAGCAGCCTCGGCGGGATCTCCGCCCCCATTGCCTGCTTCATTCGAGCCGTAATTCACCGTGATGATCGCCTGTGCGCCCGCAGGCAGCACATTCATCGTCATGAAGTGATCGAATGTATCGTTGGAATTGATCCAGGGATTGGTGCCGGGTGTGCCTGAATTGGTCTTCCAATGATAGAGGTCTGAATAGGAACCGCCCGGAAACCGTAGCGCGGTAACACCCGCGGCCTTCAGCTTATCCGCCAGGCCAGGCGATGTGAAGTTGCCGTCATAGACACTCATGCCCACGCCGTAACCGGCTGCGGGCACCTGCGCTAATTCCGTCTTGAAGTTGACATCGACGTGGGCCGTCTTCTGGCTGCACAACGGAACGGCGGCCAGCATCAGGGCGAAGAAAACCCCGACCGGCCTTTTAAAAAACCGTGCACTCGCTTGGCCAGGTTGACTCGGAGACAATGAAATCATTCCGTGAACATCTTTCTTAGGACGAATCGGCGAATGTGGCTCTGTACGCTCTGCGCGCGAGCGTGGAACCACATCGCATCCTCAAAATATATCCCGGCCGCGCGCGCAAGTGGAGGAGAGTTTCTCATGCCGCTACAAGAAAGTTCCAGAATAAATCGTTAAAGTGAACAACACAGACTGTCCGGCCTTTGGTATAGTTTCTCGTTGAGCCGGCGTCAGCCTTTGCCGAGCGCTTTAAGGGATGGGAGACTTGATGATCTGCGATCGCAGGACACGACTCAGTGAACGGCAGGCTCACCGCGGGCTGGGTTTTGCCGCATTATTCAGCGCATTGTGCATCGGTTTGAGTTTCCCGGCATTCGCGCAAAACCGCGCCAACGTGTCCATCGATCTTGGCAGGGCACAGAACGTGCTGACCGACACGTCCCTTGGAGTTCCCGCGCTCACTTTCGATCCCAACTCTTTCAACACCGCGGGAGTCCCTTACTTGCGCGCGGCAGGCATCACTGCGGCGCGATACCCGGGCAATCACGGCGTGGCCGATCTCTATCACTGGTCGACCAAGACCACAACTCGATATCAGGGCGCGGAGGCGGGTTATTTCGCTCCGGAAAGTAACTTCGCCAATTTCGCGCTGATGGCCGAGATGCTTGGCCAGGGTGTGATCGTTGTCAATTATGGAGCCAACTTCGACGGCACAGGAGGTGGCGAGCCGGTGGAGGCGGCGGCATGGGTGGCTTACGCCAATGGAAATCCCTCCGACACGCGTGCACTCGGCAAAGACTCTACAGGCGAGGATTGGCAAACCGTAGGCTACTGGGCCACGATTCGCAGCCAGGCACCGCTCGGAAGCGACGACGGCTTGAACTTTCTCCGCATTCGACACCCCAAGCCATTCGGCTTCAAGCTCTGGCAGGTAGGCGATGAAGTCTACAACAACGGCTACTATGGCGGCGACCACACGGGAAATCCCGATCTCCACGGTCCGGCTCCCACAGGTCCCAAGGATTGGGCCAAGCTGAAGGGAAATGCGAAGCTTTCGCCCGCCGCGTTCGCTCTGAATCTCAAGCTCTTCGCGCAGGCAATGAAGGCAGTCGATCCCTCGATCCAAATCGGCGCAGCCCTCACCGTCCCTCCCGATCCTGAACTGCGGAAGAGAACCTCTTGGGACAGCACCGGCGAGCATAACGATCCCTCTGCCTGGGCGGCTGTCGTGTGGGGCGTGCAGTGGAATGACGACGTCTTGAAGGGCGCCTGCGCGAATCTGGATTTTGTTACCTTCGACTGGGCCTTACAACCGCTGCTTCCGCCCGACTACAAGACCCTGAACGAGCCCGACCTGCTCACCAACACCAAATCCAACTTCAGCATCATCATTAACTCCATGCTTGGCGACTACGGCACATACTGCCCCCAGGGTCATTTACCTAAGTTGGCCTTCGCGCCGGCGGGCATCGCGACGTGGCCCAAAGTGGAACATCCCGTGGTCAAGGCGCTCTGGATCGCGGATACCAACGCGATACTCATCGAATCCGGGACGTTGAACATCAACTGGATGGAGATGTACGGCAATTCCATGTTGTCCGCGGATCGCAAGACTTTCGGTCCCGTATTTTACGGCTTGCAGATGCTGCACACCATCGCCCACAACCCCGGTGATGACCTGCTCAGCGTGAATTCCAGTTCGGCCACGGTTGCAGTTCATGCATCGTATCGGCGCGACGGCTACGTCGGCCTCATGCTGGTCAACAAAGATCCAAAACTGCCGGCAACCGTCAATGTGGCATTCAAGAATGGCAACATCGGTTCGACCGGAAGGCGCATCGACTACGGCAGCGCACAGTATGAAGGAAAAAACCCGGCAGCCGTGTCGCCGTTTTCAGCGTCAGGCAATGAGTTCACCGTCACAGTTCCTCCTTACACCATCACGGATATCCTGCTGCCCGGTCATAAATAAACTTTCGCAGCAGAAGTGTAGCGTCGCAACGGTCACAATGGTTTATTTCGCCGCCGGCTCTAGTCCCGCCGGAGCCTCGACATCCGCCTGCGCGCTGGGAGGCAGCGGCAGCGCCACTTCCAGCGACGCAGTCTGATGATTACCCACATCGAGAATTGCAAGCCGCAGACTGGCAGCCTCGACGGGCAACTTCACATGCAACTTGTGGAACAGGCCATCCTGAAGCGTCCGTTCGTAGATGGCGGGTGGCACGGACACTTCGAGATTCTGCCGCGTTCCTCCCAGCTTCCGCCCGTCGGCCGCATAGGCATAGACGGCGATTTCAAGCACTGCATGACGCCGGCCATCCGGCGTCTCCGTCAGTTGAAGTTGCTGTGCCAGAATCGACAGGCGAATGTCGTAAGTCTGTACCATGCCGGAAAGCTGCCGCGGCTCATCCTTCTTCGGCTTGCTCTCGTGTCCGCTGATCGCTGCCTTCACTGCCAGCGGGGAGTCTGGCGCGGCCATCGCCGGCGCTCCATCGCGATCGATCTGCGCCTTGAAGAGCAATCCCTGAGCCTCCGGCGCTCCATGCACCATGGCCGCCGCCAGGCTGTCGCTCTGGATGGCATCGGGAGTTACAGCTCCCGCATCCACCGCGTAATACGCGCTCCGGTACGAGAGCTTGCTGTCCGGCTTGTCGAGCGCCACATGAATCGCCCGCAATCCTCCGTCAAAATTCAGATTGGAAGGTGCGTAGACCAGCGTGTAGTAGGTCGCGCCGTCGCTCACCGCTTTCTCGGCGGCCGCCGCCAGGCCGTTGGTGTTCACAAAGGCATGTCCGCCGGTGGCATCGGCAATCTGGGTCATGGTGGCCTGAGCGGCTCCCATCGACCGGAGAAAGTCGGTGTGCTGTTGAGCGGCCGCGGGGGCGCTGCCGGGCGCGGTTGGCATTCCCGGCGTACCCGACACGTATATCCCTCTGGAATTCGCTGTCATGGTCGTCGGCGGGGCAGCGGAGGCCGATTCTCCGGGATCGGTTGCCAGTCCGCGCAAATCGATCGGATACACCGCCGTCTGACTCACAGCGAGGGCGATGGCGACCTGGCGCATCTCTTCCTGTAGCGAGGTCATCTCGCCGATTACGTTGCTAAAGCCCGACGCCGACCCCTCCGTAGCTCCCATTGTGGTCGGCGAGGGCATCATATTGGCCGCGGTTACAGTGACGCCCGGTCCCGGATTCGGGCTGCTCTGCTGATAATCGGTGACCAGCGTCCCCTGCGCCACATCCTGCGCGTTGGGCAGAACCATCATGTCGAAGGATTCGGAGAACCACAGCAGATCCTTGCGGCCGTCCAGAGCGGCAAGAAACTTGCCGATTTCCAGAAACGCATCCAGCGTGATCTGTGCTTTCTGTACCCGCTCGCTGTTCGCCGGCATCCGCAGTCCCGCCGCCTTCGATCGCATTGCGGCCAAAAGCTTCCCGGTATCCGTGGTATAGCCCTGCAACATACTCAGGCTGTCTCCCAGGGCAAAGATCGCGACCTCCGTCGATGGGGGCTTTTTCTCAAGAAAGCGCACGATCTGTTCGTGGGCAATTGCCTGATCCGTAACCGGCGTATTCAGGTAATCGAGCAGCACCGCTACTGGCGGTCCGCTGGCCGAAGTCGGTTCCAGGTTCACGAAAGTATCGCTGGGCAACTCAGACGGCGCAGGCGGCAACTGGCTGCGATCCAGTTCCGGGGAGTGGACTTCAAAGGCGCGAACGGACTGCGGTTTTCCATCTTCGAAGACCTTGAAATTCTGCTCCGTGAGACCGGGAACAGGTTTCCCATCCGGCCCCGTCACCACCACATTCACCACCACACGCCGCGTGGTGGTGCGAATCACGGTCGTCGGCTCTTCGTTGTCCGCCGCGATCGTCAACCCCGGGGTTTCGGCATTCTTTTGAACGGCAGGTGCATCCGGTCCCTGCGCTGCTTGCGTCTGTCCGACTATTTCCGGGCTTGCTGTCGCGGGAGCCTGACTCTGCTGAGAGAATGCCGCAGCGATGCCTGCCGACGCGCAAATTCCCAGAATGAGAATCAAATGCGAGCGAAAACGACCCCCTAGCTTCATCCGCGCCCTCCGCAAGCGGAATTCTGCTATTTTTTCCTGACCAGACATCCGCTCCCATCATTCTACATGTGATCATGCTACGCTTGGGCGCGGCACCGACGATCGAATCCCCAGGGCAAGATCCTATGACCACACGGCAAGCTACATCAAGCATAAAGCGAAGAAGTGGCTGCACTTCGCGGGAATGCTGAAGAAGCCAGTCGGCAGAGCGGAGGGGAGTTGAGCTTCAAGGAGATTGCGGCTTTCGCACCATCGAGCGCGGGTCTTTGCAGTATCCAGCGAGGCATGACTCGGGTGTGCGCTCAACCTGTCGAGCAACGGAATCTTGTATGAAGGCTCGATCCGCTTGGAAAAAGTGCCGACGAACGATTTGCTTCAGATTCACAGTCATAAACTTCACTATATAATACATCGTTTCTGTATTCTTACGCAATTACTGAAGTGCGCGTGATGAAGGACAGCATGGCCTCCCCTCGGTCCGATCGGCTCGCCAAAGAAGGAGATCGTTTGACTTGCCAGAACGGGCCTGTTTAGCGGCCTCAGGCCATGGACTGCCTGGCACCACCGCTGCGGCAAACCGGGCGTCTCGCCAGAAGCGTGATCTGGCCTGACGGAGCTGTAGAGCCTGTGTTGATGCCAATCGATTGAAGAACGATAAAGCGGCGAAATTGTCCGGGACAGACATTGTTCTCCCCTGCACTGTGCGACGGTTAGCTGTCCTTGCTGTTGCTCTACCTTTTGTGGGTTGTGGGCTTGAAGGGATCTGGTGGCAAGTACTCAGAGAAAACGAATG
>Ga0302320_10027664_pt1 | contig 10916 bp, 11 predicted proteins | sample Bog_T0_3_FD_202130 | JGI IMG/M metagenome (GOLD analysis project Ga0302320, IMG submission 202130) | Peat permafrost microbial communities from Stordalen Mire near Abisko, Sweden - Bog_T0_3 | ecosystem: Environmental > Terrestrial > Soil > Wetlands > Peat | place: Sweden: Abisko, Stordalen Mire... | reverse complement strand
GCCCACGGCTATTTCTATTTCGGAAACTTGCCTCCAGGCTCGTATCGCGTGTTTGCATGGAATTCCGCCTTGCCGAAGGCCGAGGCAGGAGGGGAGTTGGCGAGCGGCGGAAAGATGGTGCAGGCAGTTGCGAACGAAAGGGCGTCGATCACTGTCCGCACGAATCCGTAAACGGTTTTGCGGCATGATTGTCAACGCTGCTTAAGCCAGATGAACGAGACAGCGGGATTCCTTTCCTTTCCGCAGGACCGCAACCGGCCCATCGGCTACCTGCGGGCGTTCGTTACAGCGATGGTGGTAGCGCACCACGCGGTGTTGGCGTACTGCTCGTTCGCGCCCCCCCTGGCCCGACCTGCCGACAGTCGAGGGCTCTGGCAGGGGTATCCAATCGTCGACGCGCGCCGATGGAGGGGCTTCGACCCGCTCGTCGGGTACAACGACATGTTCCTCATGGCGCTGATGTTCTTCCTTTCGGGGCTGTTCGTGTGGGGTAGCCTACGCCGAAAGGGCGCGTCGGCTTTCATGCGCGGCCGCCTCGTGCGACTGGGACTGCCCTTCGTAGCCGCCGCGGCGGTGGTGGCGCCGCTCGCCTATTACCCCACCTATCTTGCCGCCGGTTTCGCGAACCCCAATCCCACCGGTTTCTTCCGGTGGTGGCTTGCGGCCGGAAACTGGCCCGCTGGACCGGCATGGTTCATCTGGGTGCTGCTAGCGTTCGGCTGTGTCGCCGCAGGATTGTTCAAGGCTTCTCCGCACTGGGCCGAACGGGCCCAAGAACGATTTCCTTCGGTCTTCCGGCGACCGTCGGCGCTTTTTGGGGCGCTGGCCGCAGCGTCGATCATTTCGTATCTTCCGGTGGCGCTCGCCACCGGTCTGTCGGGCTGGGCGTCTTGGGGGCCGTTCACTTTTCAAACCAGCCGCCTCCTGCTTTATGCGACTTGGTTCTTCGCCGGCACTTGCGCCGGCGCGTGCAGCAGGCGCGACACCGTGCTCGCGCCGGGAGGCGCGCTCGCGCGAACCTGGTTGGGGTGGCTGGGCTGGTCGGCATCCTGCTTCGGCGTGCTGACTATCGTCACTCACCCGGCCATCAGGTCCGCGCACTCAATCGGGTGGGATGCGATTGAAGCTGTGGCTTGGGCCGTTTCCTGCACGGCTGCCTCGTTGCTGGCGCTGGCGTTGTTTCTGCGATTCGCAAACAAGCGCGTTACAGCATTGGACCGTCTCGCAGACAACGCCTACGGAATCTATCTGATCCACTACGCATTCGTCACGTGGTTCCAATATGCCCTGCTGCGCCCGCCCCTGCCGGGAGCGGTCAAGGGATGCCTGGCGACTCTGGGCGCCCTGGGACTAAGTTGGGCAGCGGTTGGCGCACTCCGCCGGATCTCCGCCATCAGGCGTATCATCTGACGGAGATCGAGTCCGGGATTCAGAATCGGGCTCGGCATGCGGGGGAAACCGGGGACGGGACGTTTCATGATTACCTGTCCGGCGTTCACCTTCGTTGTGTCCGGTTCGGGCAATAGTGCGGATCGAGGTCCCGGTCGAAAAACGGGATCCCTTTCCTTTGAGGTAACGCCCTCCAAGACACGCGGCGGGCTTCCGTGCCCACGGATGGCCGATTCCGGCAGGACATCTAACATCAGGCCGCCGTCTTGTTTTGAAGGGCTGCGCGGCGATAGGCAGGTACGGGCGCGGCTGGCGCGCGCATCCACTGACTCGGGAACGTGGTAGTCGCGGGACTGAGATAGGCGGACGAGTGGACCATGGCGTCTCAGTTCACCTCGCGCCGGCGGAATTCCAGGCAACCGGCCGCCGTAACAACAATGCCCGCGGCGGCGCCGAACAGGAGGGGCGCCGCAAGGTTGTGAGGGCGCGTCGCCAACGGCAGCAGGGGAAGCGCCCACGGGAAATATTGCGGCCAGCCGCCGATCAGTTGCCCTGTGGCGAAGGCAAAGCCGCCGGATTCCATTTCAGGCCACGGGGAATAGAACCACTTCACGTCCGCAATCCGGCTTAAGTGCGCCTATGCCGGCTGAAACGAGCCAGGAGTTGCGCCAAGATTCTCGCGGTGCAACACGTCGGAAAGGCTTCTGTACACTATGAGCGGAATCATCAGCCTACAGAGCGGGGGCAGGCTGCCCATCACGAAACTGAGGGCGATCTGAGGTACTGTCGGCCGGCTCATGTATTCCAAATGGCCTCCCTGCGTCTGGAACAAGCCTCCGTACTGCTGCGCCAGCAGCAGCTTCGCGGATTCCACAAGCTGAGTTGTGTACAGGACGAAAGCAACAACAGCCGCTACGGTGGCCGCGAATGCCACATTTCTGAGCAGCCCGAAACCGCTGGTCCGCTCTGGAGCGGCATGGCCCGAGCGCTGACTTAGCGCAATTGATAAGAGCACAAGGGCTGCGTCGGAGAGGAAGCGGAGAATGAGCCAGAGTGACCAGCCCTGCGGAGCCGGCCAGGCATCCGCTACCGACCCTCCGAAGAGCCGCAGAGCGGTGGTGAACACGCCGAGAACAAAGAGAGCGCCGAGGACGATAGCCGTTCCCACGGCGCACCATCTGAGTCCCTTACTCAGTGTAATTGCGGCTCCCGATCTGAACCAGACTGCCAGCATTACGGGGAGAGCCATGAACACCAGAAATCTCATGAGCAGGCTAGCGGCATCCGAAACAGTCGCGCCCGACGAAACCAGCGTGAGCGCTTGACCTGCGAACGAACGAACATATAACACGCAAAGAAAGATCGCCGCAAAGAGCGCGATCTTCACCTGACTTAGCATGGTTGCCGCTCCCGCCCAATATACTAACCAAACCTGCGGCCAAAAGCCAGCGGGTGAGGCGATCTGGAATAGAACCCCACATGGCCACTATGGACCGAACGGAAAGGGCTGGGGTTGTCGTGGCATGTGAGAAGTATGAGAATGTCAGTGATGGCGCCGTTTGCGAATTACACCAGGCGAACCACAGGCGCCTCGTTTGCATTCATCGCCCTAGCCGCCGTCGCAGGCATCGGGCAGACGCCTTCGACCGGCGTACGTCCGGGCGGCAACGCAAGTTCTTCTGACGCCGGGTACAGCTTTACCACCTACTTTGACGCGCCCACCGCCCCTATGCTCTCGTCGATTGCGGGAGCACCGTATTCCGGCGAGGAGGTTATTGAATACTCCGAAATGCGGAGCGATGGCTCGCGCTTTGCACGGAAGGTCTGGCTGGAGCGCACATGCCGCGATAGCCAGGGTCGAATCCGCACGGAAAGGCCGATCTCCCTACCGCCCACTCCGCTCATGCCGGGCGGTTTCGCGGTCAGCGCGACAGGAGGGGGCCGGACTGTGCCCTCACCCATTCAGGCGATGCCATCCGGGGATGTCCCGAATATGATCTTGATCTTGGACCCAGTGGCGAGCAGGCAATGCGTACTGGACACGCCGAACCGCGTCGCTCACTGCAGCGCGGTCCAAATGGAGCCGCCCGAGCCGGGCTGGGCGGCGGAGCCTTTTCGCCCGCCGCTCTCCCCGGAACCACTTCCCCCAGGGACAGAATCCCTGAGGACGCAAACCATCGACGGCGTCCTGGCAGTGGGCATACGGACCAGCCAGACGATCCCGGCAGGCGAGCAAGGAGCAATCGTGGTTGTTACGGAAACTTGGACCTCACCGGAACTGCGGATCACGATGCTGCAGAAAACCGTGGACCCACGATATGGCGAAGGCACGCTTCGGATCGAGAACTTCAGCCGCGCGGACCAGGACTTAAGCCTCTTTTACCCGTCGGGCTATGCGATCCGGCAAGAGACTGGTTGGTTCAGAATCGACTACCGGAATCAGTGAAGATTCCCTCCCGGCCGGTGGGTTGGTGAACAAACTCGTCCGTCCAAGGCACGCGGCAGGCTTCCGTGCCCACGGATCCCCGATTCCGGCAGGACGTTTATAGGGCGGTGGGGACGGGAGTCGACGCGGCCGCGCTCGTCGAGCGACGGCGCGCCGGAGCTGTCGAATTCTCTGTACTTCTGGAAATCAAGCGTGAAGTCGAAGGCGCCTGTAAGCCCCGTCTCATCCACAGCGTGACGGGGCGCTACTTTTAGGCCTCATTGTCTTCTATGAGGCTTTGACGCTGGGCGGCTCCGAAGTGTGCAGGCTGCGGAAGCAAGAAGGCAGGCGGAACCGCCTGCCCCACCTTGGTTGGCTCAACCGCTCAGACGATCTCTTCGGTTTGGGGGTCCCAGCGGACGGTGCGCTGCTGGCGGTAAGAGGCGATGGCCATCTGGCAGGCGGTGGCGACGCGGTAGCCGAGGTCGAAGTTGCAGACGGGGTCTTTGCGGCTGCGGACGCAACTGAAGAAGTTCTCCAGGTGGGCGGTGGTGTAGTCCTTGTAGGCGCCGGCGCCGATGGGCGGGGCGGTGGCAGTGGTGGCGGGCTGGCCGCGGCGGCGCTGGGGGACGAGGGCGACGTTATCGGCCTGGTCGTGAATGAGCGTGCCGGTGTTGCCGAACAAGAGGTCGTAGCCTTCGCCGAAGTAGCTGTTGCCGAACATGGAATTCCAGGTGAAGAGAACCTTTTCGGGCTGCTGCATGGTGACGGACATGGTATCGGGGACGTGCATGTTGGGGCCGAGGTAATCGGCGCCGGCCATGGTGACGGCTTCGGGGATGCCCCATCCGAGGGCGCCGTACCAGAAGCCGACCTGGTGGACCATGTTCTCAAAGACGTTGCCGCCGGAGTAGTCCCAATAGAAGCGCCAGTTCATGTAGCGCTGGGGATCGAAGGGATAGCTCATGGCCTCGCCCTGGAAGGCGGTCCAATCGACGTGCGCGGCGTCGCAATCGGCGGGGATCTGGCGGGTCCAGCCGCCGTAGAGGGAGTTGCGGTAATGGAAGCCCTGGAGGGCGGTAATGGCGCCGAGGTTTTCCTTGGTGGCAAGCTCGCGGACCTGCGCGAGACCGGGACCGCTATTCATCTGCATGCCGATCTGGACGACGCGGCCGGAGCCTTCGAAGGCATGCTTCATGCGGCGGGCGTGATTGGGATTGAAGGCCATGGTCTTTTCCTGATAGACGTCCTTGCCGGCCTGGATAGCGGGGACGAAGTTGAGGCAGTGGTTGTGCTGGGGGGTAACGATGAGGACGGCGTCGATGGATTTGTCGTCGAGGAGGCGGCGGAAATCGAGGTAGGTTTTCATGTTGGGCGCGAGCTTCATGACTCCGGCGAAGCGGCGCTCGTAGATGTCGGCGGCGGCGACAGCCTCAACATTGGCGCACTTGACGGCGAAGCCGAAGTCTTCGGTGCCGCGCGAGCCGCAGCCGATGATGCCGAAGCGGACGCGGTCATTGGCCCCGAGGATGCGGCTGGTGGGGGTCTGGCCGGAGGCGGCGACACCGGCGGTAAGGACACCGCCTAAGAACTCACGGCGATTGGGCATGAAGGAGACCTCGATTCAGAGACCATTCTACTCCCTCGGAGGGAACACCTGACGCGGAGGAAAGGCATTCGGGGGTTTTCTCCGCGTCTCCGCGTCTCCGCGTCAAGGTAGGCAGGGGCGGCTTATTCGACGGTGACGCTTTTGGCGAGGTTGCGGGGCTGGTCTACGTCGCAGCCGCGGCGGACGGCGATGTGGTAGGCGAGGAGTTGGAGGGGGACGATTTCGAGGATGGGGGAGAGGAGGTCGGGGGCGGCGGGGATTTCGATGACGTGGTCGGCGATTTTGCGGACCTCGGCGTCGCCTTCCGTGACGAGCGCCAGGACGATGCCGTCGCGGGCTTTGACTTCCTGGATATTGGACAGGGTTTTCTCGTAGAGGGCGCGGCTTTCGGGGCTCTCGGAGTCGTGGGTGGCGACGACGACGACGGGGAGGTTCTCATCGATCAGGGCGTTGGGGCCGTGCTTCATCTCGCCGGCGGGGTAGCCTTCGGCGTGGATGTAGGAGATCTCCTTGAGCTTGAGGGCGCCTTCGAGAGCGATGGGGAAATGCACGCCACGTCCGAGGAAGAGGAAAGCGGAGGCGCGGTGCAGGTCGCGGCCGAGGGACTCATAGAGGGCGTCGTTCGAGAGGATGGTTTCGAGCTTGCCGGGGATGCGGAGGAGCTGTTGGACGAGGCAGCGGGAGGCGGGCTCATCGAGTGCCCCGTTGGCCTGGCCCAGGTACATGGCGAGGATGAAGAGGGCGGTCAACTGGCAGGTGAAGGCCTTGGTGGAGGCAACGCCGATTTCGGGGCCGGCGTGGGTGACGATGGTCCCGGAAGATTCGCGGGTCATCATGGAGCCGGCGACGTTGCAGATAGCGAGGGTGCGGGAGCCCTTGCGCTTGGCCTCACGCTGGGCGGCGAGGGTGTCGGCGGTTTCGCCGGATTGAGAGACGACGATGGTGAGGGAGTCTTCCGAGACGATGGGGTCGCGGTAGCGGAACTCGCTGCCGTAATCGACGTCGACGGGGATGCGGGCGAGCTTCTCGATCATGAACTTGCCGGCGAGGGCGGCGTGCCAACTGGTGCCGCAGGCGACAATGCGGACCTGGCGGAAGCGGGCGAACTCCTCGGGGCGGATGTTCATTTCGTCGAGGAAGATGCGGCCGGTTTCCTGGCCGACGCGGCCGAGGGTGGTATCGCGGACGGCGCGGGGCTGCTCAAAGATTTCCTTGAGCATGAAGTGCTTGTAGCCGCCCTTTTCGGCCATGATGGGATCCCAGAGGATGTGGGAGACCTGGCGGTTGACGGGGCGGCCGTCGAAATCGCTCAGGCGCACGCCGGCGGGGGTGAGGACGGCCAGGTCGCCATCGGCGAGGAAGAACATGTCGCGGGTGTGGCTAAGGATGGCGGGCACGTCGGAGGCGACGAAGTACTCGTTGTCGCCGATGCCGATGACCACGGGAGGGCCGGAACGCGCGGCGACGATTTTGTTTGGGTCGGAGCGGCAGATGGCGGCGAGGGCGAAGACGCCGGTGATCTCCTTGACGGCGCCGCGGACGGCTTCCTCAAGGTTGCCGGCGAGGCGCTCCTCGATGAGGTGGGCGATGACTTCGGTATCGGTTTCGGTCTTGAAGACGTGGCCTTCGGACTGGAGGCGCTGCTTGAGGGGCAGGTAGTTCTCGACGATGCCGTTGTGGACGACGACGACGTCGCCGTGGCAATCGCGGTGGGGGTGGGCGTTCTCTTCGGTGGGGCGTCCGTGGGTGGCCCAGCGGGTGTGGCCGATGCCGCAAGAGCCGTCGACCGGGCTCAGGCGGATGGCGGCTTCGAGGTTGCGGAGCTTGCCCTGGGCGCGGCGGACTTCGAGGGCGCCGTCGCAGTAGACGGCGAGGCCGGCGGAATCGTAGCCGCGGTATTCGAGGCGGCGGAGGCCGTCGAGGATGATGGGGACAGCTTTGCGAGTTCCGATGTAGCCAACGATGCCGCACATAGGAACTATTATACGAGGGGGCTGGGGACTGGGGGGCGGGGGCTGGGGATTAGTCTAAAAATTCGAGGCGGTAGTCTTCGATGACGGGGTTGGTGAGGACGTCTTGGGCGATGGTTTCGATGTCTTTGCGGGCCTGGTCGGGGGAGACGGCGGGGGCGATGGCGATTTCGAAGTACTTGCCCTGGCGGACGTCTTCGATGGCGGGGTAGCCGAGGCCCTGGAGGGCGAAGCGGACGGTCTGGCCCTGGGGGTCCAGGACGGTGGTCTTGAGGGTGACGAAAACGCGGGCTCGCATGGGAAACTCGATTATCGCACAATGAAAAGAGATGACATTGAAAACCCCCTTGACCCGTGCCATGTCCCACGCCATCGGCGTGTTCGATTCCGGCGTGGGCGGACTAACGGTGCTGCAAGCCCTGCGGCGTAAGATGCCTGGCCGCGACTTCATTTACCTGGGCGACACGGCGCGGGTGCCGTACGGGCGGAAGCCGCCGGAGATGGTGGTGGAGTTCGCCAAGGAGATCGCGGATTTCCTGTGCGGGATGGGCGTCGAAGGGCTGGTGGTGGCGTGCAATACGGCGTCGGCGGTGGCGCTGCCGGCGCTGGCGGAGAGGTGCCCGGTCCCGGCGTGGGGGGTGATCGAGCCAGGCGTGGAAGCGGCGGCGCGGACCACGCGAACGGGGAGCGTGGGGGTGATCGGGACGAAGGGGACCATTGGAAGCGGGGCGTACCAGCGGCGGCTGGAGGCGCGCGGACTGCGAGTGTGGGCGCGGGCGTGTCCGATGCTGGTACATGTGGTGGAAGAAGGTCTGGTGGATTCGGAGGAAGCGCGGCTGCTGGTCGGGCAATACCTGAGCGGGCGTCCGGAAATGGACGCGCTGATTCTGGGATGCACGCATTATCCGCTCCTGCGCGGCGCGCTACAGGAAGCGGTAGGGCCCGGCGTGGCGCTGGTGGATAGTGCGGAGGCGGTGGCGGAGGTGGTGAGTAAGAGCTTCGGCGAAGCGTGCGGCGGGCAGGGTCGCGTGGTGCACTATGTGACGGGGGACCCGGTGGCGTTCGCGCATACGGCGAAGGTGATTGGCGGGGTTGAGGGGGAGATTGTGCCGCTGGCGGTGACGGAACTGGCGGCGGAAAAGATTCATGGCCGCTGAGTCTCGTCCATTGACCCCATCGATTGCGGACTCCGTTGGCCCTCTTCCCGCCCGGCAGGCTCAAAGGAAAGGGAGCCTGTTTCTTGGCCACGGTGCGCATCAGAATTTTGGAAGGCTTTTGTTTTCTGTTGTATAGCGAGGCACGCCGAACCGTAGTCACGATGGGCGCTCAATTCGCCTTAGGGCTCTTGTCAACGTGATCGATCACAAGAAAATCGGTCAGGACCTTTTTATTGCGCGTCAGTTTCAGACCTTGTCGGCCTAGCGCCTGGAAGATTGTCGGCAAGGACTCTGTTGGTTCCGTCGTTACAGGCGGTGGTGTGTAGTCCGGGGTCTCAAAGCGCAGGTTAAAGCTGTAGATGCCCTTCAATCCCGTTTCGTCTGTGACCGGGATTCCCTGGAATACCCATCTTGACAAACCTTCGGCGAACTCTCGCATTGAGGCTCGCGTGACATCAAGCCGGTTCTCAGCCGGCGCATACCATCTCGGCGAGACACTTCCAGCCGGCGGGACGTAATCCTTCGGCGCGCCAACCGGTTTTGACGTTGGATCGCGTCTTGGTTTAAAGCCAGGCTTGTCTACGGTCAAACTGTAGCCCTGCACTTCCCTCTTGTCATAATGGTAGGTGAGTGTAAAACGGTCTATCAGAAGATTCCGGAGCATCGCCATCAGCTCTTCGTTATTGCCCTTCGGTGGAATGCCCCACTTTTTGGCGACTTCTCCAGGGACTTTGGCGACTATCTGGATTACTTGCTCGTATCCTTTGCTCGCTCGTACGAAAGCCGGGTCAAGTCGTTGATATGCAGGCACCTCGAATGCCATGACGATCATTTCCTGCAACGGTCTCAGGCAAGTAAACTGTCCAGGACTCTGGGATGCACAGTCCCCATAGCCACTACTTGGTTTGACTGACGCCACCTCAAACTTCAACTCTGATGGAGTAAACACTTGCGCCTCGATGGAGCACGTGAACAGCGCAGCTAACGTGATAGCAAGCGCTCCGTTGGCCATTGCCCGCCTCCTTCATTCCTACGTTCTAATTCTATCTCCACATAAAGACCGAATGGCCGCTTGGGAAGTGGCTTCTACTGTTAGCGGCTGGTCGGCCATCCGAAAGTTGCCCACGCGGTCTTGAAGTGAGTTTCTATTCCCCGTGGCGGCTGGTGCCTAGGGATCGACCCAGGCCCGGAGTCGAAATCCGAGAATTTCGCGCTCATCGGTGGCCAATAAGAGCTAATTCAACAGGCGGCCCTGGCGGAGGTACGCGGGGGTGTCCAGGTCTTCCAGGTCGATGGGGGGCTCGGCACCGGCCATCAGCATCGGTTCGGGTTTGGGTTCAGGCTCCGGTTGGGCGGCGGGCGGTTCGGGGGCGGTGACCACGGGCGCGGACCAGCGGCGTTCGACGGGCGGGGCGGGGTCGGCGGGGACGCCAGTGGCGATGACGGTGACTTTGACGGAATCGCCCATGGATTCGTCCTGGATGACGCCGAAGTTGAGCTGGGGTCTTCGGATTTGGCGGCTTACAGTGTTTGCCAGGCCACCTGGACGAATCGGTCAGCTCGATCCAGGTGCGCCTGGACATCTTCGCCAGCCAGGATCGCGTCGATTTGGTAGTCGCCCACATTGCGGGCGTCCTGCGCTTCGATGATGGCGCGATGGTATTCCCGAAGGGTTTCGTCGTCTCTGGCGAACTCCTGTCCGAATGCGGCGATGACCGCGGAGTGCTTCGAAAAGCGCCGTTCCCGGCCAAGCAGGAAGGCTTGCGCCGTGTAGAACATGGCGTAGTAGGCACGGGACACGGCGAAATCAAGATCCCCGTCGGCCGCCAAGCGCCCGGCCGGCGGCCACACTTCTCTGGGCTTTATCGAGTAGCGCTCGCTGATTCGCATTCACACGGTCACGCCTTCGGCGCGGATGTTCTGGAGGAGCGGACTGTCAGCCGACTGCGCTCCCTCGGCCGACACGTAGACGCACGTGATTACGACATCGTGGCGCAGACAGAGGTCGCCTCGGAATCGGCTGATGCGGCGCGCCTCCACCAGAGGATTGACGTCGCCATAAAGGACCACCATGACATCGATATCGGAGTCCGGCAGGGCGTCTCCCCGAGCTTGGGAGCCGAACAGGACCAAGCCAGCCAACCGGAGGCCGTAGATGTCTTCCAGCCCCAGCCGGAACTCGGCTAAGATCTGGTGTAGCGCCGCTGTCACAGGTCAACCCCCTTCTTAGTTTGCCACAGGACGGCGGCGCGGGACGCCTAGTTGAGCAGGCGGCCCTGGCGGAGGTACGCGGGGGTGTCGAGGTCTTCCAGGTCGATGGGGGGCTCGGCGTCGGCCATTAGCATCGGCTCGGGTTCGGCCTCGGG
>Ga0302320_10027662_pt1 | contig 10917 bp, 16 predicted proteins | sample Bog_T0_3_FD_202130 | JGI IMG/M metagenome (GOLD analysis project Ga0302320, IMG submission 202130) | Peat permafrost microbial communities from Stordalen Mire near Abisko, Sweden - Bog_T0_3 | ecosystem: Environmental > Terrestrial > Soil > Wetlands > Peat | place: Sweden: Abisko, Stordalen Mire... | reverse complement strand
CCAACCAGTGCGACGAAGCCAAACCATCTTGTGCAAACTGCAAGAAACAAAGCCTCGACTGTAGCTTTACTTTCCTCATTCCCTCAGCCATACCTCGACATTCAGCTTTCCAGTTGAGGATAGCAGATCCGCGACATGGCGCCACAAAGAAGCAGGAGACGCCACCCCCGAGCCTGGGCCTCGACTCTTCCTCCATGGACCCGATAAGTCGAGAACTTTTAAATCACTACACACTGGCGACCTACCATACACTTCCTGTCAAAACACCTGAAAATTGGCGATACATCATACCTGAGTTGGCTGTGAAGAACCCTTTCTTAATGCATGGATTGATTGCCATATCAGCTCTACATCTTTCTACACTTGCACCTTCAAGAGCATCCGAACTTACTGTCTTCGCCTCTAAAAGAGAACAATTAGCATTACCGCTTTTTCGCGAAGCATTATTGAGTCAAGACCCGGAGAGCTATCTCGCCGTCTTCATATTTGCGAGCTTTGTTGTCCCTTACATTCTGGCTTCGTCCGAGTCGTCAGGGGTGTCTGTTAGTAGGATACCCAGCCATAGCGAAACACATCCCCACTGGTTTCACGCATTGAAAGGCGTCATGATGTTGGTTTGTCAAAACTGGAAACTCATTGCAAAGGGACCCCTTGGGCCAATTCTATTAACGGGAATCATGCCCATCGAATACGAAAAGAATCCAGACGACCACCATCTCGCAAATATCGAGAATATTCTCACCGTCGGGCCATCGCTCCAGAAATCTGAAATGCGTGCTTGTAAAGCGGCACTCAATCGGTTACGACGACTCTCGGCTCATGCTATGAGCAACACGGTTGGGGTTTATGGTGTCATATTCATCTGGCCGAGCGAACTTTCGGAGGAATTCTTACAGCTCATGTACGACCGAAGGCCCGAAGCATTGATCATATTAGCACACTATTGTGTGCTGCTAAAAAAGATCAACTCATGTTGGTACTTGAAAGGGTTAGGAGAAAACCTGCTGAAGTCGATTCGCGAAGCCCTAACCCCAGAATGGTGGCCTTGGATACAGTGGGCTACCGACTACCCAGTCGGAACAGAACGATGTTGATTTCTAATTTAGCAACAAACACCTGGCGTACTGTGGAGGAATGGGCATTTATTTTTCAAGGGTGGGGAGGTTTGTTTTCAGTTCTGGGAGTCATAAAGGTCATTATTGTCATTGGAGAGGCATATGTTTGAAATAAAGGGATAGGGGTGTCTCTCTATAGTTTACTTCACTAAAAGCGTGAGCCCTCAAGTTGGCTAGTTGGCTTGCTAGTTAAGTGAGAGTCTCATTGGTAGACTGTTTGGATTGATCAAGCATATTTAGACATTATAAAGCTAACACTACTTCAGGTTTGGGTATCAAGTTTGTTACCTACCACTCAATCAGTCTTCCAATTTACTGCACTATTTAATCCATTTAAACATGATACTTGATACTTATAGAATTCCCTTTCAATCATCCAGAATTCTTCTACTCTTTCAAACCCCCAACATTTCTTCCCTATCCGTCGCTTACAACACCGCATATCGAACCCCACCCTGTTGCCTTAAAAAATGAGGAAGGACAGCTCGCTCCATCCTCCAATCCTTCGGTAAAGGGGGGCAACTCACGTCATTGATTGCCGCTAGCATTAGCGCCTTGGGGGTGTATAAATAATCCAGCTTCTAGCAATAGCTATCCACAGAGATTCTAGATGATCCTCTAGCCCATCCCCTCTACCCCTTCCTTTATATATATATGTATATGCCGACACTCAGAATACACACTATGCCAAGCACATTCTCGAAAAGCTTCCATTAATTGGTCGCCTGTTTATGCATAATAACAACCGCGGCAGTTATCATGGGTTGCTTCCTCGTAGTTCGTTTTAATTTCCGAAAAGAGTGCAAAAGTGGGATGGTAGTAAGTATATCGGATCTGCCATTTTCGCGGAAGGGACGGGAAGGAATTGTTGCTACATAGATCGCATGGCTCCTTGAGCCGAGGTTCCGGCTGATCTTGATGAAATTGACGCCGTTTTGTTGTTGTTGGGGGTGTAAGGGAGTTCAGATTTTTTTTGAGAGGCGATCGAAGAATTTCGGAGTTGTACTTTAACATAAGTTATAGGTGACCTCTTTTTTTGGTTTGGGTTTGGGTTTGGGTTTTATCAATTTCCCCTTTCTCGGCCTTCCTTCGTTGCTATGCTATGTACTCGTATATTCTTCGGCTTGGGGGGAAAATTCGATGGCTGGCTCCTGCACCTTTTCCGATCAAGACTTTTGGTGGTTGAGCTTCACAGCATTTTGGATGTCTTTCTTCGTGGTATCTATCTGTCGATGTTACTTTTCAGAGCAGAAAAACGACATTCAGTCTTGATTTTTTTCCTTCGCAGAAATTGCCATGGAATGTCCCGCTTGAAGAGGGCAACTACAACATCGTCCGTCTCAAACTCAACTAGCCTATCTTCATCCCTGGTGGCAGGAGGCCAACATACTTAGAGACTCGAAACATGATTAGGCGCCGAAAGGGAAAACTCCTGATAATCACCACTGCAATGGACTCAAGGCTTCAGGCACAGAACCTCCTCAGCTTCTACTCACTCTCCGACTATCCTATAGAGCAGACTCCCTTCTTCCAGGCCCCTTCCAAACCCTCATCATCCCCTGCTTCTTCTTCATCTCCCTCAAAACATCCTCAAATCCGCTCCCCTCCCGCAACCCCTCTCCTTTCTCACCAGCCTTCTTCTCCATACACCTGAACCCCATTTTCACTCTCTACAGGCTCATAAACCACATATCTATTTTTATTCGCTCTAGAATCCACTAGCAATAGTTTGTCAGGTTCTTCGACACAAACGCGGCAAAACTCCGCCCATTGAGAAACCATATGTCTACTTTGCGCTAGTGTGGGGAAGAGCAGGGCGCAAATATGTGGCAAGCCGTTGTATTGATGGAGATTCACGGTAGCTCCGTCCGCGGCGGCACGATGAGCAACGAATCTTCTGTCGTCGAGGAGACGTTCTTGGCCGTAGGCGAAGAAGGGAGAAGGCACTGACGGTGTGGCTTGTTCCCGGAACAAGCCACTTTTCTGCTGGAGGGGACGGCCAAGATTGGGATGCGACGGGACTTACTAGAGGGTGGGTTAGGAGGAGAGTGCTAGTGTAAATGCTTGATCGGGGAGGGGACGCTGGCCAAAGAGGACGAGGGGGGAAATCTTCGCTTAGGACGGGCTGTGTGTTAACGAGGAAATCCTATTTGGCGTTTGAAAAAAATGAAGGCCTGTGATATATTAGTGAGACATTGAACTTGAATGTCAAGCTGTGAAACAGGGGCGGTATTTGCATAACGACAGTGACACTTACAGACTACTAGTAGCGTCGGCGTGAGCGCCGAAAGTCGCGACTCCCGCCGGATATGGAACCTCAACATAGCTATCATAGAACTTCAACCGAGATTGTTTTTGTAATTGAAAATATTGAAGGAGGAAGAGGAATGCCAAAAAAAATATTTCCTCCCGAGTTGTCGCCCGCCAAGACAATCTCTTGTGCTGGAACGGCTGCGTGGAAAGATCCAGGCGGCGGATAGAGGAGCGATAGATATGCGACAAGGACATCTATTAAGGCGGCCAGGAAGGGATTTTGTGGGCAAAGTCGCTGCTCGACGAGACAGCGTCCTTGGCTTAGTTTGGCTAGTGTGGATGTTAGGGGACGAACTGATGCTGCTTCCCCCGTACAGTAAATTTATATCATCTTAAGTCTTTATTTTGTGAAATCTGGTAAGTGGGCTTGCTAGTAAAATCCTCCATGAACATAAAGTATCGTCGTCTTGGATCGGGTATCTCTCATAAGTCCTTCGTGTTTCTCTTTTTCACTGATATCAGGCTCCTTGTCGTCTTTCCCAACTCCAGAGCGGCAGCCAGACCACTGAACGCCAACATCGGCTATTGAAGGTGAAAGAAGCTCATTGGCAATGTCAGAATCATCTCCAGCATTCACGATAGCTTCTATGACGGTGGCGACAATTGCGTTGTCTTTTGGGGCGGGAAATTTGGTCCTGCTCGCCCATACCGGGCCGTGTGCTGGACGATCAGTTGCTGAAGCTGCTTGTTGAATGGCCCTTATACCGCATAATACGATTGCTGGGTTCTTCAGACGGATCATCTGGTTCTATCCACTGGCACTTCGTGAAAGCTTCCCAAATACCCGGAAGAAAACTGTTACTCCTATCGACATGGTAAGAATCCCCAAGAAGTGGTATAACTGCATTTGTTGCTTCTTCTCCATGGTAGAACGGTATACGTCTGTTGTTATCAATTGAGATCATAGGCTTCTCGACGATAGAGTGAAGTACTTACGAGAACAAATGGTGGATTACATGGTACTCAATGATATTATGAAATAGATACCTTCCTACCAACCCAAATTCTCGGTCCATAGTAGCTGTCGCGCCTTTCAAGAATGTCCAAGCTTCAGACTCGAACTTGGGCAGTGAAGGATGCGTATGATGAAGATATGTGATAGCCACAATCCAGTGATTGACCCACATATATGGTTGCAGATACAATAAAGCTAAAGTACCAAATCCAATGGCAGCACCCGTATACCAAAGCCCGAAAGCTACGAGCCCAAGGCCCACGTCTGAGAGTAGGATAAGCGGTGCTTCCTCGGGTCTGAAAAGCGTGCTGTGAAGTAGAAAGTAGCTATTTCCAAGGACCGAGGTCGATTTTGGTTTGTGGAGACTACCCTCAGATGCGGTGATGTTGGTGGCCAGATGCCAGGGAAAACCAAAGATTTGTTGTATGAGAATACGAAGTATTATCGCCACAGGGGAATCTTCTGTTAGATCTTCCCGTAGATTGATCTCCATGAAGATACTGGCCGAATATTGCGAACGTTGAGGTGGCACATAATTGTGATCCTTTGAGAGATTATTTGCGTAGATGTGGTGCCTTCGGTGACTTGATTGCCAAGAAAAATAGGGAGTTAGAAGAAATGAATGCAAGAAGAATCCTAGGATATTGTTGAGAGAAGTGGACGGTGAAAATGCCATATGACCACATTCATGTCCAAGAACCTGGTAGCACTGATTTAGAGACGTCTTTCAACGATAGTTAGAAGTCACATACCTAAAGACCAGTCATGAATAAACCTTCGACGAATCCATATATCATCCATAAAGCGTATCGTATCAATGCATTCTGCACTTCAGGAATGTAGGCGTAGGCAATAGCCATTGTCATACCCGCAAATACTAGGTCCCGGAACAAATACGAAAATGAAATTAGATAAGAGGGTTTGAAGCGTGAGATATTTTGAAGAAATAAGGGAGGCAGCATTCACATTACGTATCTGTGACATATTTCTGGCAGAGGTTCCACTGTTCGAGTTCATTGTCTCAATGGCAAGATCAAAGAAATTCCGAGAAGAGTCCAAGAAGATTTTGGAAATGTTTTACATGGGAAAATTGTTCGGTAACAAGAAAACTATTTACTAATACGAGAAACGTTGGCGTATATCAGTCACAATGCGAGGGTCCAAGAAATCAAACTGGCATCCTATACCAAACTTCAACCCCAACCCCAACCCCAACCCCCTCCCCACTCATGAATAAATTTCCATGCGGTAAGATCGGTGAAACTTTCAATGGAAATCTTTTGGTTGTGTTACGAGATTGGGATATTGTACCCGAAAAGTGTCTGGATGCGAGAACGATACTTGTCATGTGATGACCGACCTAGTTCAGGTGGCGATTGAAGGCAGGCCGGGATTCCAAGAATGATCTTTTTTCTTTTTTCTTTCATTATTGATGCAAAGGATCCAGACACCGGAAGAGGATTCTCAAATCAGGAGCTTTTGGTCAGAGAGCCGGTTTCTTCCTTCTCGTCGCCGGTGAGTAAAGTTTGTTCGTTCATAGTCCAGACGCCCCCCCAACCCGTTGACCCGCGCTCAGCTTACCCGTGTTCTGCAAGGGGCTGACACGTCTTCGACCGCAACTCTCCGCTGCTTTCTTCTATCTCTCCAGATAGATATCCAGATTGCTACGAGAAGCTTGTCTCAAAAGTCAGGCGCAATTTTTCCTCTTCCTCTTCCTCCGAAATCCGCACGGGTCCTCAAGTGGCATCGTGCCAGTATCTCCGAGCTTGTGTAGATGAAGCGCTCAGAATGTCTCCTCCGGCTGGTGGGACATTATGGCGGGGAAGTCTGTGAAGGTGGGTATCGTAGTTGACGATGTATATATTCCTGCGGGTTGTGACATAGGCTGTTCAATATATGCCGTACATCAATCATAATGAGGAATACTTTCCGAACTCATACCAGTTTCGACCCCGAGCGTTGGATTTATCGGCGATACTCCCAGGGAGACAATTGAGCGTGCTCAATCAGTACTCAATCCATTTTCTTTGGGTCCCAGGGGCTGCTGTGCTGGGAAAACAATGGCGTACATGGAACTTTGTAATACTTTGGGTAGGACAGTCTGGTGTACCTGGACTTCCGTCGTCCTAGCGGACCTTTGGGTCTTGTGGGGAGAAGGAAAATCCGAATGATCGAAGTGGCAGAAAATCGGACCATGGAGTTCCAGCTTCAGGATCATCTTACGAGCTCATATGATGGACCGTTTTCTGGAGTTCTCTTGGCGAAAGGGGTTTGAGAAAGATCTGGACCTTGAGTTGGAAGAATCTATGAGAAAATGAATCGTTCACTGACTTCGTTCAGACTATTTTAAATCAACTTAATGAGAGCATATAGGATTAGTGATCCGAAGCCCCAAAAAGTATATGAATACCTCAATTTTACGATGTGGACTTAACAGACTACATCAAGCAATGACTGTAATGTCTTTTAGTTTTGTCTTGGCCCAACCCTGAGTAGACCTCTAAAAAGAAATAGAACAAAGATTGATGAGAAGAAGCATTCAGAAATGCAAGATTTCTGGATATTGCAAAGCAGCTCCACTCAAGCAGGTATATTTCCCCGCCACGCCCAACTATCGCCTTTTTGGCTTGCAACGCAAACGCTGAGAAGTGAAGCTCTGACTTATAAATACCTACCATTTTGGCAATACCAGCAGAACAGAAGCATACTTAGGTATTGGAATACCATCTCCTCCAGTCACCAGTCTACAGCCACCACCATACCCACCTTACAAGTCCCTAAATCCCGACCTTCTTCGCCAGCCCCGGACTCCTCTCCTCCAAAACCCCCATCGTCTGTTCCCAGACCTTCTGTTGCGCTTTCCTCCCCACATCCCTATAAATCCACTTCTCTACCTCTTGATTCTCCCCATCAGACATATATTCCCCGTGCGACTCTTCACCTGCCGCAGCTCCAAGAACCAGCGTGCGACCTCCTACTTCGGCGGTGCGACCTATCAGGAACAAGACAAGGGCTCCCGTGAGTCGAATGGCAAGACTGTTTTCTTTAGGATCCCTGGCGAGTCCGGTGTTGCAGAGACCAGGGTTCACGAGGGTGATGGTCACGTGTGGTGAGGGGGATTTCGAGGCGTTAATGCGGGAGACGAGTTCTCGAACGAGGAGGACTTCGAGGAGTTTGCTGACTTCGTATCTGTGCATAGGAATTAGTTAGAAGTCATGAAGGTGTAATATATAGTGATGATAATCAACAATTGGATTTACCTTCCCTGGCCATTGAATTTCTTCTCGGCGTTCTTGTCATTGAACGTCTGATAGATATCAAGAGGATTAATCTCTTTAAACTTCGTCAATTTATGAGCTTCTGAACTCATAACTACCAAATGAGGTGATGAGTCCGGGAAATGTGTCTTCGTCTCCCTTAGCTTAGGCAATAGAGAAAATGCAAGTAAAAAGGTGTTGAGGACATTGACTTGGATTGTGTCCTCAAACCCTTCAGAAGTGGACCACTCCTTATTATGAATTCCCGCATTCTCTACTAATGCATCGAGGCGAGGGAGTTCCTTCTTGACACGCTCAGCAAAATCAAGTGTTGACTCTGTGCTGGCCAGGTCTAACGGCCATACTTCGATTGCATCAGCATCAGTACGGTGCTTGACACCTGCAACTATATCTTCTTTCGCGATGTGACCTTTAGAAATAGTGCGGACTGCAAGAATCAGTTTTGCAGAATTCAGGCGGTAGAAGTGGCGTGCTGCTTCGAGACCAAGACCCGAATTGGCTCCGGTGACGATAATGGTCTGTTTAGCAAATGATTGAGTTGGGTATGATGGAGTACGGAACAGTCGAGAGTAGAAGAAGCCTCTTAGGTTCGCGCCAAGCTGAGAATTGATGGTGAATTGTTCCGACATGGAATAGTAGCAGAAAAGAAAATCGATAATGGAGTAGTTTGATGGAGAATATATTCATCCTCAATACCTACCTATAAGTACTCACGCCTTTTACTGTTTCGCGGGCAGACGGCGGAAAGTCAAGGACTCCTTGATGGCGTCAAAATGATGCAGTGGGAAAGCGCTCCACGCTTGGGGGTCTCTCCGCCGTCCGGATGACGACGCAGAAAGCACTGGCGCCTAAAGCCCATGCAAGGTTCCATTATTGTATTGAACGGGATTGCGGCTGAAATGGCGGGAATTATAGGCGCTTTGATGGCTGCTGCTCATACAAGAAGGAATTGCTCATTCGTCCGACTGAACGGCGGAGGAAGTCTTGCTCGTTTAATCGTAGGATGCAAGCAAGCGTAGCCGACTATCAAGTATATTTCTCCATCCACATCACCTTCATCAAACATAACTACCTTCTTCACTCGCGAGCCAGGGCTAATAGTTTAGTCCTTGACTTACTTCGTGCATTAAGCAATGCACGACCCTGATCAACAATCCTTTGACTGCTCATTGCCTTGTATTGAACTAGTAATCGGGTTATCACAACAACGTTAGAGGATTCTGCAACCTCAATATGTATTCGACCGTCTAACTGTGGTGCATTATATATGCTCTGACTTTGAGCATTAGCTTGACAGTTTTGCATTCTTTGCCGTACATCGCTTTTTGAATGCTGTAGTAAATCCTCTATAACTGCATGCAAGATCGACCTGGGCTCTTGCATTAAGAAGCCTCGTGCACCCTTCTCCCCTTGCAGCCGCGTAGTACAATGCAGCTCCTTCGAGCCATTAGAGGTAAGTAATGGTCTTTACCCATAACAACGTTGATAATTAGTTCAAAATGTGCAGAATGAACCAATTGTTTTATCTTCTCTGGGTCTCCGTCTGATATGGCCACAATCAATGCCGCAGCTTCGCCCTTCATCTATTGCTCTGTACCATCTGTACTGCGTAAGCATAGTGTGGCACTCTCCTCGCCTAGACTTTGATTTGTGTCTCAGCAGAATGATATCAGAACCTTGCAAGATAGCATGTTTATGCTGTGAATAAAAATCAAGACTTGGTTTTTGATATGACTTCATGTAATGAATCAAAAGGTCCCGCCCAAATTTAGTTAAAAGTGAAACAACTATGAGTTTGGATCGCTGAGCGCCAGTCAATAGACTTTAATCTCCATGCTCAATTGCTGACTGCGGTTTTCCATCTGCTTCACACGCATTTTCTCGGACCTGGTTTGAGAATGGAGGATAACTTGATAGAGGTGGGTATAAGAATTGTCAATAATAACTACATCGTGAGGACTCCACAAAGCTTCCTTGAGCTGTGCATCGCACTTCCGATGTCTAGACGAGAGCAAAGAGACAGATATAAATTGTAGAAAACACGTGCGCCAAGAAAAGACATTCGACAACTTTTATCTCATTCGAGGGAGTTGAGAGGAGCGCATAAGCAGTAAACCTAATTTGTCCATAACCACCTTATCAGCCGTAATGCCCGAGTTAATTCCGCCAAATATGAGAAAGATAAGTCAGAATCGAATAGTCAAAATGACGCAACGAATAGACTTCGTGTCAACCTTACTCCCCCCTCCCCGGTCAAATTGTACATTGCCACAGCCTGGTCTTACACCAAAATTTGCGGGAGAACCAGGGCCCTGGCAATGTACAATTTGACCGGGGAGGGGGGAGTATTTGCGGACCGAATGGAAAGTAAGGAACACCCCTGCGGTCAACGGTACAACGACCCCCGTCTTGTTGTTACCTGCTCCTCAAGACCCCATGGGGATCTACTGAAGTCTCTTGGAACCCCCCAAGCATTAAATATTGCAACGAATGCGAAGATAACTTACTCTGCCATGCAATGTGGATAACAGTAATGCTCGCTGAAACTCATCTGGCATAATGGTAGAGTGGGATATAGAATATTGACACCGTATATATTTGATGAAAATGAGAGATCGGTTCTCTTTGTAGCATCATTAGGGGATCGTGTCACTATCTATAACTATTATTACAATAAACTCCCCAGCATCGCGGTTAGGAATCTGATAGTGGAGGTGGAGAACCAAGGTTTCCATACCCCCCCACGGTCTAACTTCCGGGGGGTAACAGATTTCGGCTCTCAGCTCCTTTAGCCGTTTTACCATTGGGTGATTCTTTCCCACTCTTCTTTGCATCCCTCAACGCTTCCCTCCAACCAGACGATCCGATTGCAGAGAGTCCAGTTGGTTCCCCTGTAGATGCAAGATCGCGAATTTGGGAACAATCTATCCGTAAAAGGATTGATCTATGCACTGTAGGCGTAGAAAAAAGCCTTGCGAAATATTGAATGTAACATCACTTATATTCTCATTTTCAGACAGAAATTTGTCCACCTCGATCTGAGGTAATCTTACAGATATCTATGTCGATGATATTCTCAAACCTCAAACTTCGGAATAAGGAAACTGGACGTCGTCCACCACCTACATCAGATATCTGTACGGTAATCAAGGTCACGTTTCGTGGTAATATTACTGTATTCCATAAGCAGCATAAGCATAAGCATAACCACCTTCCTCAATGCACTTCAGTACTCCGTACCTTAGCGCATCCCGAT